>ENA-UOOC01003211-UOOC01003211.1-human-gut-metagenome-genome-assembly--contig:-C48old-NODE-3211-length-11455-cov-3.693158_pt1 | contig 11455 bp, 13 predicted proteins | sample MGYA00242469_ERZ724016 | MGnify/ENA metagenome assembly ERZ724016 | reverse complement strand
GTCCTGTTAAAGTGCTTTCGGACGCGGGTTCGACTCCCGCCGCCTCCACCAAAAGAGGAAGCGTCGAACTCTTCTTTTACAAGAATGAGTTTGCGCTTGTGTATAGGTTGGGGGACGCCTGATGGCGTCCCCTTTCCGTTTTCGTTGCCACGAAACGCCGTATTTTGCGTTTTAAGGCGTTTTAAGCCCGTTGGGGTACTCGTGTACCCCTCGGGCTTTTTCGTGCCTTAAATCGCCTCTGAAGCGGTCTGAGGACGTTCGAGCGCCCATGTGCATCTCGCATCCGCTCGATGCAAGGGTGGCCGCCCTGCGGGCGGCGGTTGGATGTGGGCGGACGTACAGAAGGGGTGCGGCATGGGCTTGGGAGGTTATGCCGATTTGCGCGTTCCGTCGTTCGTGCACACTACCCTGCACACCATGCACACTATCCTGCACACCATTTTTGGCCATAGTGTGCAGCTTAAATCTTGGTTTATCAGGGGATTTAGGGGTACTGCACACTATGCACACCATTTTATAAGTCTTATATATGAAAATATATAAATTCCCTCACGTATATATAAGTCATTGGAAAAAAGGTGTGCATGGCGTGCAGGGCGGCGAGAAAGCATCGGAAAAGGCTCATAAACGAGAGAAAACAAGAAAAATAGCCTGCACACTTCAATGAAAAATGGTGTGCAGCTAAGTGTGCAAGGCGTGCCGAAGGTGTGCAGCGCACGTCGGAATGACACCCCTTTTCCTTGGCGCACTTCTTCTGCCTCCGACTTTTTCAGGGGGCGCAAGCGAACTTTTTTGAATTGATTTCTGCCCATAAACGAGCGGAAATAGGCTCTGAGCAGGGGTAACGAAATAATAAGTGTTGCGAAGTTAGTGTTAACGCCGTATAATAAAAGCTGTATAGATAAATGGCTCAGCACCCGTCCCGTCCTTGATGCGGGGTTGCTATCGGGAATAGGAGCCGAGCGCTCGGTCGAATAGGCCGTGCGTCACGGGCGAAATAACGAACACGAAGCTCCCGTGGAAACCGAGATAGGCAAGGCTTTGCGCCTCTGTCCCTCTTTGGTTTCCACGGGAGCTTTTTTGTTTCGCGAAAAGGATTTTGAACATGGAGGTGGCTGGTTATGGCTAAGGCAAAGCAGCAAGCGAAAGGGTCGAAGCCCTCTTATATGACGACGTATGAGGCGGCAGATTTCCTCGGTTTTACTGCAGGCACGCTCCGCGTCTGGCGCTCTCAGGGCAAGGGGCCGAATTACTACAAGGTCGGTAGCACGGTTCGCTATGAGATGGATGACCTTGAGGCGTGGAAGAACGAGAACGTGAAGCACGTCGAGCTGACGAATTAAGGAGGTGAGAACATGGAGGTAAAAGAAAACCGCCCCGATGCCTGCGCAGCTTCCGGGACGGCCAACTCAATTTATAAAGATTTTAGCACGGATGCGCCTGATATTCAAGAGGAATTGACAGGTCCCGTTCTTCCCGATGAGTGTGCGGCGGACATCGTGTCGTTCTGCTCTGAGCAGACTATCGCGTACGACGATTTGTTGGAGTATGCGACGCTGTTCTACCTGCAGGACAAAGACCCCGAGGACCCGCCCTTTCGCGATACGCTCAAGTTCGAGCTTCTGACGCTGACGAACCGCTGCATCGACGCGTACAACTTTGGCAAGCGCGACCCGAATGCGGCACCCGGTGCGAAGCTGAAGGACGCCTATCCCGACAAGAAGGAGGGCGCGGAGCGCTATGAGTACACGCGCACCTATCCGGTCACTCTGATCTATACTGATGCAGGCTGGCGTTTTGATGCCTTCACCACACCGAATCAGGCAGATATGCAGCTCATCGGCGAGTGGGACGGTGTAGAGGAAACTGACTTCTATAACGCACGTACTTCTCTTTCCGCTGCCGAACTGCCCGTCTCCAAATAGCTTCGTACAAATTACGCCGCACCCGACTTTTTGACCGAAGAGCAGCAGGTGCTTTTCTATCACGCACTCAGCTTCTATTTTTGCTTCCGCGGTGAGGCTGGCAGTATCGATACATTTCCCCTCGCTCCGGAGCAGGAAAGCTTTGACACTTCGTACACACCAAAATACCCGGACGGTAAGGACGCCCCTTGCTAATCAAATAATCTTTCCCTCGAACGCCTGTGAAGCTAAGCGCAGCCGACCGATCTTGAAAGAGAGCCTGTCGGCATCGGCTGCAGCGAATGGCTGCCAGTCGGCACGACAGTAAAATTGAGGTATAATGTCGTGCAGCGGAAATGGGTATAAGAGGGCGGGAACATCTTGCAAGGATGTTCCCGCCTATAATTTGATCTGACCGAATATGGAAGAATTCATAAAGATTGAGATCTTTCACCAACGCGCGTTTTCACTTTCAGTGAGCAATTAGGCGCTAATATCTTCTGCATTTAGCAGTCAATACAAGCGGCATTAGCATCTGAGATAAGTGCACCCTACTTATTGTAGGCATTTTTATTTTCCTATTTTTAACTAAAAGACGTTTCAGCCGCATGCAGAGCCTCTTGATATGTTAGGCCAAAGCTTTCAGGAAAATCTTCATCCTCAAAAAAGGCTTCAAGCACAGCATCAAGTCCATGCTGCTCAACTAGATAGTCAACGACGAGCATCGCCTGATAATAGGATAGTTCATTGCCGTTCTCTTCGGTGAAGTTTCCTCCGGAAAGTTCATTCCGCCGCTCGCCACAAGAGACAACGATGGGGCGGAAATCCTCCGCTCCAGCCTCCTCCGCCGCCTCGCGGAATAATCCCAGCGCGCGGTAATATGTCAACGGATTATAGCTCTCCTGAAGCCAGTGCGTGTGATAATACTCGACCAACTGGAGTGCGATGGTCTTACTCGGACTATCCGCTATTTTGCTGTAGTCCAGCGTTAGCAGCGCGTAATAATTGTCGCCATCAAATGTCTGTCCAGTCAAGCTAGAAAGATATGTTGTCATTCCCTCCTGCGTCCATGCAGGGTCCTTTCCCATCTCGCGCTCCAGAAGAAAATGTATAGTTTCGTGCAACCAGTCCATTGGGCGGGCAACCGTCACAATGCCGCCATGCTTTTCCTGACTTTCCCCTACAGCGGTAAAACTCGTCGTCATCGGCAGCGCCCATTGTGTGCGAATGCGTTCACAAGTGGACGGTGCATATTCAGCAAGATGATCCCACAATGTTTGCATTCCCTCCGCATACTGTGACAATGCTTTCCAGACTTCCACAGGCGTTGCAAAGCTGCGCAGGGGGAGAAAGTTATACTGATGAACGCCGTGACGCATAATTAGCGGATACCGATAGTTTTCCCGATAAATCGCATCTTCGAGGAATTCCGTACCGTAGAGGTTACGGTATTCGGCTGCAACATCGATCGTACGTAGCCATTCATTGCGGTCACTCTCGGAAAACGGCGAAGCAATCACACGATCTAAACCGCCGTTTTCCAGCAAATATCCGACAAACTCCCCTGCTGTGCACTCTGCCATTTCCACAGTTTCTCTATTGGTGAAGTCGTCTATAAAATATGCCGCAAACAGAGAAAGCACAGATAGGTAGTCCTCATCTGCGTAGTACGCTTTGAAATCGGCACCCGTGCTTTCAGGATCATAAACAGCACGGGCCAGTCCGACAAGCGTGCCGTAATCATGCAAATCGTAAAGCTCTTCCAAAAGCCTCTTGCGGTAAGCGCCGCTTTGTATCTGCTGAGCAGAACAATACCACTCGTCCGCATCCGCGTAATAGCTTGCGGTCGCTGAATCCGCAATGCAGAGCAAGACATCTGCTCCACCGCAGCCAGTCCGCTGCACGGCAGTTTCCACATCGGTGTCAAACTGCTGAAGAATCTCTTTGCCAATCTCCTCGGAGTATGAGGACGCTTGTATATACAGCGTACCATATTCTGACGCAAGCTGGACGGTTTCAAACGGAAAATCTTCCTTGACTCCCTCCACAGTCTTTCCTGTACAACCTGCGGCAAAAAATATCAGGCAGATTATCTCCACAATCACAAGACAGCGTATCCGCACCGCACAAAAATCATGAATCTTTAAGCCCATCTCAACCCTCTATATCATTCATTTTACCATTTTATTATCCTCTGCAGAAAGTGTTGTAATGATATTTAGTGTACTTTTTTCCTTTGCGAAGTATCAGCAACACTTGCATTTTTACCAATATAAGCCTCTTAATTAATCTTAATTAAACAGCCATCCACTTGCTCGAATACGACTCGTTTTGGACTTACTCTCCTTAAAAGGTCAGGGAGACGCTATTCGAAACAACATTCCCATCGCATCATCAGAAGATAAAGTACCAATTGGCACTGACAGCATAAGTTCATAGTAAATGTCATTCTCGCTGAAGTATGCGAAATAGAAATCAGTCCGTGAGCTACTATCCTGCCTGTAATAAATGCAACGATTATCACATTCCAAAAATTGCAAATCATTGCTATCGTCTATAATCAAGTCTATCGTACGGTCGTAATCTGCAAGGAAACGCAATACACAGCCACCCTGAAAGTTCGTACCGCGCAGAAATATGGTCTAATGTTGTTTTACTCTCATCCGTATAGACAAAACCCGCGCAATAATTCTCGACATCGCGTTGCCGCAAGTCTGGCAACCATATTTGCCCTTCTATGTGTGCTCTGGTTTCATCTATGGAAGCGTACGATGTTGTAACTACGCTGAGCATTGTCTGATGCAATCTCAGGCGAAGAAGCAGAGCAACAATTGCAAACACACATAGGGTAATAGTCAAAACTTGAACAGTAGTAGATTCTAAAAATTTTTTTGAAGAATTCAATCGCATTTTCGCCACCACTTTTTACAATTTGCGCAATGTTCTTTATAGGACCTATGAAAAACGGCAATTACTATTTGTCAAGAATCCGCACTTTCTGACAAATAGATGAAAAAGAAGGTGCCTTTCTTACAAAAAAGAAACAATCATTCAATTTCCGGCAAATTATCCAAAGAAACGCTTTCGGCTATGTGCAAAAGGTCGCCAGTACTTAATCGAGCCTGAATAGCAAACTGAATGTTTTGTTCAACATCAATCCAAGTGATAGCATTTCTGGTTGTTTCCAAATTTTTAGACAAGAAGATTTGACCCTCGCAACCATTCACTATGACGGGAATGCTATCTGCATTTTCCAAAACAAATATAGTTGCAGCGCCTTGTTGCATATAACAGTAGTGAAGTGTAATGGCAGAATCAATATCACCATTCTGATAAGAAATGAAAGTCTGTGTCCCAAACTCAATTCGCTGATCACGGTCTTCAGCGTATCCTTCCGGTAATTCAGTAATGGTATACTCTGGAAGATCGTCGACCATATCATCACCCGCATAACGGTATGTCACATGCGTCTCATACCATATTACAACAGCAACATTCCAGATGAATATACTCTGACCTCACGGACGGATGATCGTATCGACTTCACGGTGACGGCGCACTACTCTTATCCCTATCCACGCTGGGATGAAACCGATGATGAGCGCGACAAGCGGCTGGAAACGAGCTATGAGTACACGCGCACCTATCCGGTCACTCTGATCTATACTGACGCAGGCTGGCGTTTTGATGCCTTTGCCACGCCGAATCAGGCAGATATGCAGCTCATCGGCGAGTGGGACGGTGTAGAGGAAACTGATTTCTATTTGCCAAATAATTAAATAGCCTTTCCCTCCCGTGCCCGCAAGGCTTAATGCAGCCGACCAATCTTGAAAGAAATCCTGTCAATGTCGGCTGCAGCGAATGGATGTCAGTCAGCACGACTGTAAAATTGAGGTGTAATGTCGTGCAGCGGAAATGGGTATAAGAGGGCGGGAACATCTTGCAAGGATGTTCCCTCCTGTAATCTGATTCGACCTATTTTCAAAGCAACTATAGAAGCTGCATATCTTTACATAGTTCTCCTTTTTCAGAAAACATTTCTATTTTGTCGTTTCGACTAAAGAGACGCTCTCAGCTATGTGCAAAATATCGTTTTCCCCAAGAGGCGCATCAATGGTAAATTGCAGATTTTTCTCAGGGTCAAACCATACGAGTGTACTATTGATACCTTCTTCTTTTGGAACTGCCAGCTTCCCATCAAGGTCATTTACAGAAACAGAAATTATATCTGCTTTTTCTGTACTAATCCAACTCATAGAACCATGCTGCATATAGACATATTCAAACAAAATCACATCCTCATTGTCGTTTTCATAATACCTACTGATCGTACCTTCACCTGCGAAGTATTTTTCGTGCTCTTCCTCAAAACCCTCTGGTAATTCTCCGATTTCATACTGTGGCATCTTGCCCTGAACATCATCTCCAGCATAGCGAAACACTACATGCGTCTCATACCATTCTGTGACCCAGCGGATAAATGTCGCTCGAGCAGTTGGACTAACGACCATCAGGCTACCGAATGCAAGCGAGATCACCAGCAGTATGACAGCGACCCGCTTTAAGGCTCTTTTCCAAACAGGCCGCTCTCGATCACGCGCCCAGCGCAGAGGGTTCTTGAGCATTGCCTTGATTTGCTTCTGGTGATGCAGCGACGGCGTGTACGGGATCGTCTCTGTATTCGTTTCTTCGTCCAGTGCAATGGCGTCCAACAGCACATTACGCATGAAAAGGTCAAGTTCCTGCTCTGTCATATGTGAAATCCCTCCTTGACTGCAATCTCACGAAGCAGCGCGCGGCCACGAGAAATGCGCGTATTGACCGCGGACTCTGAGATCCCAAGATGCTGTGCAATTTCCTTGCCGGAGTAGCCGTTGATCAGCCGCATTTCCAGCGCCGCACGGTAGGTTGGGGGAAGCTGAGAGAACAGCCGGACAAGCTCGTTATAGCTTGTTGGATCGCTGACATCTGCCGAAAAAGTATCCCAATCCTCTTGCGGCAGCTCTTTCTGTTTGCGCCTCAGAATCATAAGTGCTTCGTTTTTCACTATAGAGATGATCCAGAAGCCTAATTTTTTACAAGGAATTACTGAAATCTCATCAAAATGATGGATCACCTGCAAAAAAGCGTTCTGCACGGCATCTTCGGCATCGTGAGGATCTCTCAAAATACGGAGCGCCGTCTGCTCGGCACGCACATGATTTTCTTCATATAATTCTGTAAATCTGCGCTTATCTTCTTCACTTTCCAGCGCAGCGAGTAAGTACGATAGCATGGACAACCTCCTCACGAGGTGAAATACCCCGCGAAATGATTATAAGCATCGTTTGGCAGATAAAACAAGTCCCAGAACACAAGTTGAAACTTTGCACAAAGGGACAATGCTCTAATTGGTTGAATCGTCAAAAAATGAAGACGATGTAAGAAATCGACCGCCTGATGCATCTATAAAGCAGCAAGATCAATTGGACGAACGGGCGACGAAATAGCAAAATAACGCAGATCGTGATCCGCACCGCAAACTATACGATGACGATGACACCTGCGTAAGAAGGCATCAGTGTTTCTAAGAAGGATATGGTTGACTTTTGATTTTGATGCGGCATTGGAATCAAAAGCCCCGAACCAGTCAAAATAGCCGCCCACAAAACTGCTTACGTATAAACTAAACGTGGGGACCCGTATAATGGGAGTTAATTCTGATGAAAAACGCAATCAAGCTCATTCTGGAAATAATGTTCAAAATTTACTTTGGGACCTTGGTTGGATTAGCACTATTGTTTCTCCTGTTCTACGGCATAGGAAAGATTTATTTCAGTCCCTTAAATACGCTATCTTCCAGATGGGACATAACAATTCCGAAGCAGACCAAGGTTGAAGAATATTATAGCTCCGATCATGGCTTCCACGGTGATGGATACAGAATCATTAAGCTCTCATGCAAAAATGATAAGGTTTGCGGATCAGTCTTTGACTTTAGTAGCTCAAATTATTCTCCGAGGAGTATACACGACGATGATTTGAGGGTGATTGATACAACATGTTCAAAACTGCTATCAACGCAGGGCAATAAAGAAGACTTTCTTCCATCCAATCACACTTTGCTTGTAAAAACACTAAAGCAATTCGACAATACTCTTGTAATCGTCTACAGTACTGAGGACGATCTCTATTACTTATTTGAAGAACTAATATAATCGTGAATCTTCCCTATGTTAAAGGATAATTCACTTTACTGATAAAGATAATTACAATACCGCAGGCACTGGAGTGCTATAACGTGATTGGGAGGGACATATGAAGGAGTATTCGGTGTGGATAGATGAGGCGGAGAAAATCGTCTCATTTCATGAGGTGGATAATAGTGAGCTTATCTATTTTGATCAGCGCGAAATATACCTGGCCTATCTCAGTGCGCTGACCACGCAAGGCTACCGGTTCCAGTAAGCCCTTTAGCTCATGCTATTTTGAAAGCAGTGATTATATGGAGATTGCAAATGAAACATTACCTAAAAGCATTGAAGCAAAAGAATTCTCTGCTCTTTTCTGTAGGGATCGTCATGCTTCTGGTACTCACATTGTGTTTGAGTGGATGTTCAGAAAAAAACGAAGTACAGGATCAAACAAACGGAGCGGATACCATCCCAAATCAGTCTGCATCGGCAGAGGAACCATCTTCAATTCTCTATGTGAATCATCAGTTGGGGTTTTCTATGGAGATGCCGCTGAATTGGATGGGGCAAGTTGAAGTTAAAGAAGAATATGGCCTTCACCACCAAAACGGGGGAAATTGTATCACCTTTTATCACAAGCCAACCCATGATAACGGCGAGGGCGGCATTCTTTTCTTTATTGACTGCTACCCCGGCGAATGGAGCGAGGACAACCCGCCGGTCATTGCAGGGCACAGCGTTGTCGTCGCGCAAACGGAAAAGGATACCTATCTGCTCAGAACACCGAGTGATGTCGAATATAGCGCATCAGATCCTATGCTGGCAGAAGCCTATCAGTCTCTTATTGCACAGCAAGACCTCATTATCTCCCATATCTATGCAACCGGTCAGACCGTGATCCCGCCGAACGAGTAAGCGAATATTAAACGAAGTTCTTGCCATATCGATTCCAGTAAGCCTTTTCAGTTCGCAGCGTTACAATAAGTTAGGAGGAACGAACATGAAGTATCCTGTGATATTCAAAACCTTTTCCGTGCTTTTCTCATTGCAGTCAGATGAACGATGGATCGTCCCCATCTTTGGGGGAACGATCATCCTACTGCTTGCGTTTTCTGCGTGGCGGCTGTGTACGGAGAAAAAGGACAAGTGGCGTTACCGCAGAATGATGCTGCTTTCGCTGATCCTATGGGGAGTTGGAGAACTTCTGTGGCAGGTCAATGTGTCACAGATAATGATAATTTCTTCGATTTTAGCATTTGCTTCGATGTGGCTGTTTATATGTCAAACGGTGGTGTATGTCGTATATAAGGGGTATGAGGTATTAAAGCAGTTACCCGCGAAAAAGCTACAGAGAGGAGATACTACGTGAAAGCTCAAAGAGGAAAAATCATCGTTCTGTGTCTTTGCCTTATTTTTGCAATGCTGATCATATCGGGAAAGGCCTCCAAACTTGGAACCTACCTGTATGTCCGATGCAACTATACGCATCTTGAAGAATTCGCTGCAGAAGTTATTCAGACAGGGGCTATCCCTGATGACCGATACAAGAGGAGAGATGTTCGTTATTATCCTGAATGCGGGATGATTGAGTTTTCCACATTCAGCAGCGGATTCGGTTCAGAAACCGTCTATGAAGGCTTTTACTACTCCGATGAGGATGTTCCGTGCGGGTTCCAGGGGACAAGCATGAGCTTTCAATCTGACGGCGGCGGTTGGAGCTGGCATGAATCCGATGGAGATAACTTCGAGTACACGGAAAAAATCCTCGGGAAATGGTACTGGTATCGTATGCATTTTTGAAAAGTATCTCTGGTGAAACTTCGTGAAAAAACAAAGAATTATCTTTTTTGTTATCTCTTTTATAGCGATAGGCTATGTTTGGATATTTGCGCAATCTGAAAAAATACAGTGCACTCCTAATCTGGATGAGAATGCTATTGTCATCCGATCCAAGAATATGTGTATATCTAATGTGACAACGAAATTTGGTAATCTTGCCTTATCGTCTATGGATTACCGGAGCTGCCACCTCAACATTGTTGAATACGGGACAGAATACGTTCGCATTGATTATACAAATAAACAGAAGCAACAAAAATTTACAGTTTTCGAGATTGTTGTTTCTCCATATAATCTTGTGGTTATATCGCAATTTGATGAAGTAGGCAATCAAATCAACTTCTCTACATACTGAGATAAAAGGCCTGGATATTTGAGTACCGCAATCTTCAATGCAGATACCATCAGTAACGACCATTCGCCGTCTCTGTAGTATCAAAGGCGGCGATAAGCACGATCTGCTTACCGCCGCCTAATTTATGCTGCTATTATTCCTTTGTGAGCTCGTCAACATCCTTACAGAGCCGTATGTATTTAGCCGCTTCCTCGGCGCTCATCCCTGCAAAGAACGTCTTGACGCAGGATGGAACACCCTCATTTTCAAACTCAATTTAACCAAGGAATAAAAAAGAAGATATGAAGTAATCAAACTAAAGAATCTGAATTCTGACGGCCTATGACTGGGCGGACATCGAGCAGGGGGCGCGCGAGGCAGGTGTGACGGCGTTCTGCTCCAAGCCGCTGTTCATGTCCGAGCTGCGCGACGTGCTCTCGCAGCCCTACCGCGTGAAAAAGGAGGAGACGCCCGCGGCGCCGTACCGCTTTGAGGGCAAAAAGGTCCTTCTGGTTGAGGACAATCTTCTCAAACAGGAGATCGCGCAGGCAGTTTTGCAGGACGCGGGTTTCACGGTCGATACCGCGGACGACGGCGACGTCGCCGTCGAGCGTTTGCAGGACTCGAAGCAGGGCGAATTCGATCTGGTGCTCATGGACATCCAGATGCCGAAGATGGACGGCTACGCCGCCACGCGCCAGATCCGCACGCTGCCAAGCGACGTTGCCAACGTGCCCATCGTGGCGATGACGGCCAACGCCTTTGAAGAGGACAAGCAAAAGACCATCCGCGCGGGCATGAACGCCCACATTGCCAAGCCCATCGAGGCAGGGCGGCTGATGGAGACGCTCTCGCACATCCTGACATAAAAGAAAGGATCCCGAAAGTTCAACTTTCGGGATCTTTTTTTGTCAGCTGCTGAGTTCGCGGATTTCATCCTGAATGAGCCGGCCCGCCGCGGCGGCGAGCTGGTCGATGCGGCGGATGCGCGCAAGGTCGCGGCCATAGATGGCGTTCGCGGGGGGAACACTCGCGTTTTCACCCATGAAGACGGCCGCGACGCGGACGCCCTGTGCGCGCAGGGCGCGCACCTCCTCCGCTGTGTCGTCGACGCCAATCTGCCCGTCGTAGTCACGGCTGAGCGGAACTTTGCCGCTCGGCAGAATTTTGTGGCTGTCGTCGGGTGAGGCGTCGGTCAGCAGGAT
>ENA-UOOC01003202-UOOC01003202.1-human-gut-metagenome-genome-assembly--contig:-C48old-NODE-3202-length-11479-cov-6.303221_pt1 | contig 11479 bp, 8 predicted proteins | sample MGYA00242469_ERZ724016 | MGnify/ENA metagenome assembly ERZ724016 | reverse complement strand
CGCCATTCGACGGTGTGCGTGCCGGCGGGCAGCGTCATCGCCCGCAGGACGTAGTCGGCCCGGAAGTAGGGGCTTTCCTCGCCGTCGACATAGGCCTTCCAGCCCTGGTCGTAAAAAATCTCCGAGAACACCGCCACCGCCTCTTCGGGGAGCGTGTATTCGTATTTGAGGTAGTTCGGGCGGTACTCCGTGAGCTCGATCCGGGCGGAGGCGTAGATGCCGAGGGGCATGGGCCGCGATGCGCTCTTCGCCGGATTCTGCCCCGACACCACCGCTGTCGTGCGGAGGTCCGTCTTGCCCAGCAGGTCGATTTCCGCCTGCGCCGAGGGGGCGTAGATGACGCTGTCGACGAACCACGCCGCTCCGAAGGCCGTCGTGCGGCGCTGCGCTTCGGGCTGCCCCTCCTTGCCCGGAACGATCAGGTAGCGCGTGTTGAGCATGTCGAGCACTCCGTCGTCGGCGTTGGAAAGGTAACGGTCGATCAGATCCTGGTAGCGGGCCAGCTTCGCCCCGTGGTAACCGCCCACCGAGCGGTGGAAATAGGAGGTCGTGGCGTCGTTGAAGGGGCTGACCGTGAGGTTCAGTACCCGGTAGCCCGGGTCCTTGTCCTGCATGATCGCCTTGTCGGCCGCCGAGGCCGTCACCTGGTTGCGGCGCGGCGAGACGAAATTCTCCGACGAGAGGAACCGCAGGTCGACCGGCACGAGGTCCAGCAGCATCACGCCCGCGAGCAGGCCCGTCAGTACGTATCGGTTGATCCGGCGCAGGGCGAACAGCGCCACGCCGCCCGCCGCCAGCAGGATCATCACGAGCGAACGCCATGCGTCGGCCCGCATCATCGCCGCGCGGTCGGCGGCCATCGCGTCGGCCGTCGCTTCGGCCCATTCGATGTCCATTCCGCGGTCGATGTACGACCGCATGTTGTTGCTTTCGAAGATGTGACGGAACGTATCGGTCATATAGTCCGCGCTTTCGGCGCGTCCGAAGTCGAAGAGCGAACCTCCGGCGACGGCCAGCAGCAGGCACGCTCCCCCGGTGATTCCCGCAGCCCATGCCAGCGCGCGCAGCAGCCGTTCGCGGGGAATCTCCCCCTTCCAGAGCCGCATCAGGGCCAGCGCTCCCAGCAGCGGCACGGCCCATTGCACGACGACGAGCGTCATCGAGACGGTGCGGAATTTATTGTATCCGGGCAGGTATTTGAACGCGAATTCGGTGAACCCCATCAGGTTGCGGCCCCAGGCCAGCAGAATCATCACGACGCATGCGGCGATGATCCACCATTTGTTGCGCCCCCGGGCCAGCGCGATGCCCAGCGCGGCGAGGAACACCGCCGCGGCGCCCAGATAGGTTGGGCCGCCCGTGTAGGGCTGCGTGCCCCAGTAGGCCGAGAGCTGCTGCGCCGCGCCGCGCAGACCGTAGTCGTTCAGCACGGCCGCCGTCTGTCCGTCGGCCGGGAAGGTCGTGCCCGATTCGCGGCCCATGAAGTCGGGTACGAGCAGGTTGAGGGTTTCGGCCTTGCCGTAGCTCCACGCCGTCGCATAGTCGAGTGTGAGGCCGTTTTTCGAGGTTTCGGCCGTCGCGGCAAGCTCCGATCCGCCGCGGATGGTCTCCTTCGAGTGGCGGGCCGTGTACCACAGGGGCGAGAAATTCGATCCTACGGCCAGGATGCCCGCCGCGACGAGCGCCGCGGTGCGCAGGGAAAAATCGCGCAGGCGTCCCTCCCTGAAAGAAAGGATTCCTTCGCTGATCCAGAATGCGGCCATCGCCACGAGGAAATAATAGGTGATCTGCGGGTGGTTGGCGCCGATTTCGAGCGACGCCGCAAGCCCCGTGAGCGCCGCGCCGCACCAGACGTTGCCCCGCAGGGTCATCCACGCGCCGCCCATCATCAGCGGGGCGTAGACCAGCGCCCACATTTTCGTGACGTGCCCCGCGCCGATGATCAGCAGGAAGTAGGTCGAAAGCCCGTAGGCCAGCGCCGCGACGATGCCCACCCACGGGTTGATTCCGACGATCAGCAGCATGAGCCACATCGAGACCATGGCGAAAAACAGGAATCCGGCGGGCGTGTCGATGATCTTCACCACCTGTCCGACGGTCCGCTTCACCAGCTGGGCCGGATAGGCCACGTTGATCAGGTAGGCCGGCATGCCGCCGAACATGCCGCCCGTCCACTGCGGGTCTTCGCCCGTCGCGGCGCGCATGTCGCTGATATCCTTGGCCATGCCTTCGTATTGGATGACGTCGTGCTGGGGCAGCGCTTCGCCCCGGAACTGCGGGGCGAAATAGGCGGCGCTCACCACGAAAAAGAGTGCGAAGGCCGCCAGGGCCGGCAGCAGTTTTGATCTTATAGTGTTCGAAAAATCCATTCCAGCGTGTCTTAACCGATTGCCAAAGGTACGAAAAAACATTGACAGTCCGTGTCTTCATTGCGAAAAATGACTATCTTTGCGGATATGATTACACTCGATGACATCCGCAAACCCGTGACTGCGGAACTGGAGGCCCTCGACGAATTCGTAGACCGCCAGTTCACGGCCGAGGGGGAGCTGCTCTCCGATATGCTGCGTTACGCCCTTTCGGCGCGCGGCAAAGGCATCCGTCCCATGCTCGTCATGCTTTCGGCGGCGATGAACGCCCCGGTGAAAGGGGCCGCCGCGGGCCGCAGGGCCTGTCTGGCCGCCATGCTGGTCGAAATGATCCACGTCGCGTCGCTGATCCACGACGACGTGATCGACGAGGCCGACATGCGCCGCGGCAAACCCTCGGCCAACGCCCGCTGGCAGTCGCACAAAGCCGTGATCCTGGGTGATTACATCCTTGCCAAAAACATGAACATAGGCTTGCAGAGCGGGCAGTTCGACCTCGTTACGCACGTCTGCGGGTCGATGGCCGCGCTGTGTGAGGGCGAGGTCCTGCAGGACGAGTGCGCCGCCAACAGCACGATGACCCGCCAGGCCTACCTCGACATCATCTATAAGAAAACCGCGAGCCTTCTGGGCGTCAGCGCGTCGGCCGGGGCGCTGGCCGTGGGTGCCACGCGCGACCGGGTGGCCACGATGCGGCGTTTCGGCGAAGCCGTGGGCATGGCCTTCCAGATTCAGGACGACATTCTCGACTATACCCCGACGGCCCACACGGGCAAACCCGCCAACAACGACCTGCGCGAAGGGAAAATCACCCTGCCGCTGCTGTCTGTGCTCGACCGCGCTTCGGATTCCCGCCGCAGGGAGCTGCTCGAACGGCTCTCCCGCTGTCACGAGAGCGACGAGGAGGTCGAGTACCTGCGCTCCACGGTCGAGAACGAGGGCGGCCTCTCTTTCGCCGCCGAGGTGATGCAGGGCTACATCGCCCGCGCCGTGGAGATGCTCTCCGACTATCCCGATTCCGAATACCGTTCGGCGCTGGTCAACCTCTGCGCCTACATCGCCGAACGGGACCGATGACCCCCCCCCGAAACTTATTAACCTAAACATTGATAGATTTTATGGAACAAAAGAAAAATTACACCTTGCCCATCGTCATGATGTTCTTGCTCTTTGCAATGCTCTCCTTCGGGACGGGGCTTTCGAATCCGCTGGGCGTCATCGTGAAGAATCAGTTCGCCGTGGCGAACTGGATGTCCCAGCTGGGCAACTTCGCCAACTTCATCGCCTATGCCGTGATGGGCATTCCGGCGGGCATGATGCTCAAGCGCATCGGCTATAAGAAGACGGCGCTTGCCGCCGTGGCCGTCGGTTTCGTCGGCGTGGGCATCCAGTACCTTTCGGGCATTGCGGGCAGCTTCCCGGTCTATCTGATCGGCGCTTTCGTTTCGGGCTTCTCGATGTGTATGCTGAACACGGTCGTGAACCCGATGCTCAACACGCTGGGCGGCGGCGGCAAGAAGGGTAACCAGCTGATCCAGTTCGGCGGCTCGCTCAACTCGATTTCGGCGACCATCGTTCCGATCCTCGTGGGTTACCTGATGGGTAACGCGGCCAATGCGACGATCAGCGACGCGGCTCCCGCGCTGTGGATCGCCATGGGCATCTTCGCCGTGGTGTTCTTCGTGCTGGCGGCGGTCCGCATTCCCGAACCCTTCGCGATCCAGGACGCCAAGAGCGAGAAGAAGGACAAGCACAGCGCCATGTCGTTCCGTCACTTCGTGCTGGGTACGGTGGCCATCTTTATCTATGTAGGTGTCGAGGTGGGTATTCCCAACTTTATGAACCTGTTCCTGACCTCCACGCCCGACGCGGCGACCCCCGGTATCGGAATGGCTGCTGCTGCGGCCGGTTCGCTCGTGGGCACTTACTGGTTCCTGATGATGTGCGGCCGTCTGATCGGCGGCGTCATCGGCGGCAAGGTCTCGAGTAAGGCGCAGCTGACGGCGGTTTCCGTCGTGGCGCTGGTCTTCGTGCTGCTGGGCATCTTCGCTCCGATCGACACGATGGGCCGCATGCCGGTGTTCACGGGTACGGGCTTCGCCATGATCGAGGTTCCCATCGGCGTCATGTTCCTCACGCTGTGCGGTCTCTGCACGTCGGTGATGTGGGGCGGCATCTTCAACCTCGCCGTCGAGGGACTCGGCAAATACACCTCCATGGGCTCGGGTATCTTCATGGTAATGGTTTGCGGCGGCGGTATCCTTCCGCTGATCCAGGGCTATGTGGCCGACATCTCCAACTACCTGTCGAGCTACTGGGTGATCATCGCCGGTCTGGCCTACATGCTCTTCTATGCGCTCGTAGGTTCGAAGAATGTCAACAAGGATATTCCCGTAGAGGATTAATTCCCGATTTTAGAGGGCGTTTTTGCTCTTGCTCTCGTGCGGCGCGAATGGGACGTACTCCGGTACTGCCTGTCCGCGCCGCACTCGTTCGAGCGCCAACCGGCATCTTTGCGGTCAAAAGCGCCGGAACGCTTCCCGCTCCGTTCATCACGGTGGGGCGGAACCATTCCCCGGCTGAAGCGGGAAAGGAGAATCCCCGGCTCCGCGGAGCCGGGGATTCTTGCTGGAAGTTGCGTCTATTCTTTCGGTGGATAGTTCAGGGGCGCGAAAAACTCATCGAGTGTGATATTGTAGCATTTGCAAAAGATCGAAATTGAAACGATGGACGGAATGACCCGGCCGATTTCGATATGGGCGATGTCCAGACCCGTATTCTCAAACACATACTCCTGCGAATGGCCGTTGCTCTTGCGTATCTCTTTAATACGCCGAATGATCAAGTCGTTAAGTGCCGCATCAGTACGCTTTGGCTTTCTCTCTTTCACAGGTACAAAAAAATGGATATATTCACATTAGTATACTGTACATATGTTCATTGCGCTTGCTTTGTTGCGACATAATGCGCCCTCTTTTTTGCGCCTGCCTCTCCTTTGCGTGCAATGATACGTTGCTTGATGGTAATACAAAATCCAAGAATATGACAATGATATATTGTATTCGCGATTCCCGTTTTATCAGCCCCCCCCCTATCTTGAAGCCTTGTTCGCCGGGTTTTGAAGCCCCGTGCTGCGCGCGCAGGCCCGTCCTTTCTATGCGTTTCTTGCGGGACTGCCGAAGGAGGGATTTTTGCATCCTTTGCGCTTACGACAGCCGGAGCCGTTCCGGGACCTGCCGGACCCCCGGTCGGTTCCGCGCTTCTTTCGGACGCAAAAAAACAGGATGCCTTTTCAGACATCCTGTTTTCTCTTTCCGACCGCGGGATTATTTCTTCTCCGTGCGGGTCATGCGCTTCTCCTTGATGCGGGCCTTCTTGCCGGTCAGGTCGCGCAGGTAGTAGATGCGTGCACGACGTACGACACCGATCTTGTTGACCTCGATCTTGTCGATGTGGGGCGAATAGAGGGGGAAGATACGCTCGACACCCACGCCGTTCGAAACCTTGCGGATCGTGAACATCTTGGTCTTGCCCGAACCCTTGATCTGGATAACTACGCCGCGGAAACTCTGTACGCGCTCCTTGTTACCCTCGATGATTTTGTAGGATACGGTGATCGTGTCACCGGCCTTGAACGACGGTACATCGGCATCCGTCTTTGCCCACATCTGCTCGTTGACGAGCTTGATGATTGCGTCTTTGTTCATTGTTGCAACAATTTTTGTGTTTCGCATTCGACATTCCCGCTGCGCCGGGGCTACCATACAGGTCCTTTGCCTGTAATCCTGCGAATTGGTTTGCGCTGCGTCTGAAGCATTCGCTTTCCGCCCGCCGTACCCGTCCGCATCTGCCGTAGCGCCCAATGGAAGAGGTTGATATACGCCCGAAAGGGACTGCAAATATAGGAAGAATTTTCCGAACAGTGCAACTATTGCATGAAAAAAGCGCGATATTATTCGTATCTTTGCAGGAAAACGATTTGAAAGATGAATGAAAGACTGATACTCGTAACCAACGACGACGGATACGATTCGAAAGGCATGGAGGCTGCCATAGAGGTCGCCCGGGCCTTCGGCCGCGTGGTGGTCGTGGCTCCCGAGACGACGCAGAGCGGCATGAGTCAGGCCATCACGATGTACAATCCGCTTTACCTGCGCCGCATCCGCGAGGAGGAGGGCGTCGCGGTTTACGCGTTTTCGGGAACGCCGGTCGACTGCGTCAAAATGGCCTTCGACTACCTGCTGCGCGACGAGCGCGTGGACATGGTGATCTCGGGCGTGAACCACGGCTCCAACTCGGCCGTCAACGTCCTCTACTCCGGGACGATGGGCGCCGCCATTGAAGGCAGCTTCTACGGCTGTCCGGCCGTCGGGCTGTCGCTCGACGACCACGGGGCCGACGCCGATTTCGCCGCTGCGGTGGTCTACGGCCGGCGGATCGTCGGCGACATCTTCGCCGCGGAGGTCGAACTGCCGCTGTGCCTGAACGTGAACGTTCCGGTCGGCAGCGTCGGGGAACTCAAGGGAATGAAACTCTGCCGCCGCGGTTTCTGGCGCGAAGAGTTCTACCGCCACGAAGACCCCCGGGGCCGGGAGTATTTCTGGCTCACGGGCGAATTCGTCAACGGCGAGCCTGAAGCCACCGACACCGACGAATGGGCGCTGGCCAACAAGTACGTGGCGGTGGTTCCCGTGCAGGTCGATCTGACGGATTACCGCCAGCTGAAGAATCTGACGAAGGTGTTGAAGTGACCGGAGAGGGGCGCCGGACCGGAAAATCGGCGGAGAGCAGTCCGAAGGCGGCATTTTTAATGCTTAATTCTTAATTTTTAATTATTTTTGTCAAAAAATGTCCGCCTATGCTGATCAAGATCCTGTTAGTCATAGCCATCGTCATCCAATGCGTCGCCACGGGCTATGCCCTGCGGTTGGTGCGCACCACCAAATACAATTCGGTGTGGATTCTTTTCATCGTGGGCTTTTCGCTGCTGTCGGTCGAACGCCTCATCCAGCTGCTTCTCGTATCGGGCTTCGAGGTCATTCCCCGCTGGTGGTTCGGTTATCTGGGGATCGTGATTTCGGTCTGCCTGTCGATCGGCGTGATGTACGCCCACAAGCTGTTCAAATACATCAACCGTCTGAACCGTCAGCGGTCGCTGCTCAACAAGCGTATCCTCACGGCCGTGCTCCGCACCGAGGAGAAGGCCCGGTCGCGTTTCTCGAAGGAGCTGCACGACGGTCTCGGGCCGCTGCTCTCTTCGGCCAAAATGTCGCTTACGGCCCTCGCGCGTGAGGAGCACGACGCCGAGCAGCGCGAGATCATCGACAATACGACCTATGTGATCGACGAGGCGATCCGCTCGCTGCGCGAGATTTCGAATAACCTTTCGCCCCACGTGCTCAACGACTTCGGGCTGGCACGGGGCGTGCAGAACTTCATCGACAAGAGCGCTGCGATGCACGACGTGAAGATCCGTTTCACGACGAACCTCCGTTCGGAACGTTACGATACCGACATCGAGGTGATTCTCTACCGCGTGATCTGCGAACTGATCAACAACTCGCTCAAGCACGCCGCCTGCTCGGCGATCAACCTTTCGCTGTCGCAGAACGGCTCGGAGCTGACGCTCGACTATACCGACAACGGCCGCGGGTTCAATCCGCAGGCGATGATGGACTGCGGTATGGGGCTTTCGAACATCGCGTCGCGCATCAACTCGCTGGGCGGCACGTTCGACATCGCCTCGGCCAAGGGCAAGGGCATGCGCGCCGCCATCCGCGTCAATACGCAGGAGGAGCCTGCGCCGCTGAACCGCAACCACAACCGCAAACGCCGCCGCCGATAATGGAACCGTACAAGATCATCCTGGTCGACGACCATTCGCTCTTCCGCACCTGCCTGCGGGGGCTGCTCGAACGCTGGGCGGCGTGCCGCGTGGGCGGCGAGGCGGCCAGCGGCGAGGAGTTTCTGGCGATGCTCGGCGGCGTCGACGCCGATGTCGTGTTCATGGATTTCGCCATGCCGGGGCTGGACGGGGCGCAGACGACCGAGCGGGCGCTGGCGCAGCGTCCCGACCTCAAAATCATCACGCTCTCGATGTTCGGCGAGGAGAGTTACTATTCGCGCATGGTCGAAGCCGGAGCGCGGGGCTTTTTGCTGAAGGATTCCGACATCGGCGACGTGATCGAGGCTGTCGAGACGGTGGCTGCGGGCGGCAGCTATTTTTCGCCGCAGCTGCTCTCGTCGCTCACGGGACGCATGCGCACGCGGGAAGACGCCGCGGACGAACAGCTGTCGTCGCGCGAACGTGAAATCCTGGTGGCCGTCTGCCGGGGGCTGTCGAATCAGGAGATCGCCGACGAACTTTTCATCTCGAAGCGCACGGTCGACAAGCACCGCGCCAACATCCTCGAAAAAACCGGCTGCAAGAACACCGCGTCGCTGGTGGTCTATGCCATCCGCAACGGCATCGTCGACATTTAGGGTTCGATTTTATGCGGCAATTTCCGCACATCCCTCACGCGGGGCGAACGGGATGTACGTCGGTACTACCCGTCCGCCCCGCGTCTTACGATGCACAAAACTTGCCGGTCTAAAATCACCCCCCCCCTCCGCCGTTTAGGCGGGATTACAGCAGCGGCGAGAACACCCCCAACAGCGACACCCCCCCGCGGCGCGGCCGCGGGCGGTTGAACCATTCTCCGGGCGTCAGGGCATGACAGCGCGAGGCGTCGTCTTCGAATACCCCGGCCATGCGGGCCGTGAATTCTCTGTCGTAGACAAAGGCGTTGACCTCGAAATTGTGTTCGAAGCTGCGGAAATCCATGTTCGCCGAGCCGATGATGGTCAGGGAGTCGTCGATGATCAGCAGTTTGGAGTGTAGGAAGCCGGGTTTGTAGAAGAGAATCTTCACCCCGGCCTTCATCATGTCGTCGAGATAGGAGTGCGACGCCAGGTCCACGACCTTCGAGTCGGAGCGCGCCGGGAGCATCAGCCTTACGTCGATGCCGGCCAGCGCCGCCACTTGCAGGGCCGAGTTCAGCACGTCGGACGGGAGGTAGTAGGGGGTCTGTATCCAGATTCGCTTCCGGGCGTTCGAGACGGCGTAACTGTCGGCCTGCAACAGTGCCCGCCACTTGCCGAACGGTCCGCTCGGCACGATCTGCAGGATGTCGTCCGTAAGGCGTTCCGCCGCGGGGTAGTACTCCGCGCCTGCGATGTGCCGCTTCGTGGTCGCCGACCAGTCGCTCAGGAACGACGCCTGCAACCCCGCCGCGCCGCTGCCCTCGATCCGGAAGTGGGTGTCGCGCCACGATCCCCACTCCGTGCCGCGGACGTAGCGGTCGGCGATGTTCATGCCGCCGATGAAGCCGACGCAGCCGTCGATGACGGCTATTTTGCGGTGGTTGCGGTAGTTGACCTTGCTGGTGAAAAGCGGGAACTTGACGTGCAGGAACGCGAACGCCTCGATTCCCTCGCGGCGCATCCCCTCGAAAAAGGACTTTTTCACGCCGCTGCACCCCACGTCGTCGTAGAGGATGCGCACCTCGACCCCTTGCCGGGCTTTCGCGACCAGCGCGTCGCGCAGGCGGCAGCCCGTCGTGTCGTCGCAGAAGATGTAATACTGGATGTGGATGTGGTGCTTCGCCCGGGCGATCTCCGCAAGCAGCGCCTCCATCTTCGACTTGCCGTCGGTGTAGGGCGTGATGCGGCTGCCGTAGAGCGGCACGGAGTGGATCGTCGCGGCGAGCAGCCGGGCCAGCGGGAGGTGCTCGTCCGGGATGTCGGGCCGTCCGTCGTCGAGAGCCTCTTCGAGCTGCATGGTGATGCGTTTGCGCGTGCGGCGCGAGATGATGCGCTGCTTGGAGAGGTTCTGTCCGAAGAAAAAGTAGAAGACCAGCCCCACGACCGGGGCGAACACCAGCACGATGATCCACGGCAGGGTCTTCAGCGGGTTCCGGTTGTCGGTGATGATGACCAGGACGATGCCGAGGATCGTGACCGTGTAGATTACAAGAAAGGCATATGTCAGTATCTTCTCATCGCGCGGTTGGGCGTTGCGCGCCGGAAGCGGGGGTTACTGCCTGGGGAAACGCACCGAGTAGAGCAGGTGTTCGAGCCCCCGCATGTAGTTGCGCTTACGGGGTTTGTTCAGATCGGGGGCGTAGACGTAGCAGTCGAGCGTGAAGACGCGGTTGGTGGCCGTGTCCACGGTCGTATAGCTGACGAACGGGCCTCCCATGAAGTCGCCGTGCACGTCCCAGAATCCGCGGAGTTCGCACCACAGGCGTCCCTCCATGCGGAACAGGCGGTAGTCGGGGGCGAAAGCGTCCGAAGTGATCATGTACGAACCCTCCGACGGGCCGGGAATCTGCGCCGCGTACTTGTTGCGTGCGGCTACCAGCGCCTCTTCCGTGAGCGACTGCTTGCCTTCGTAGGGGTAGGAGTAGATGAAGAATCCCTGACTGGCGGTCGGGTATTCGTTGCGCGCCCAGATGAAGTCGGGTTTCTGTGCGGCCAGCGTGTAGCCCTTCGGAACCTTCATCTCCACGCCGAACGTTTTGAGAATGGCCGACTCGATGCCGGGGTTGCCATAGGTCTCGTTGGCCTTCACGGCGCGGTCGCGTTCGGCCTTTTCGAGCGCATAGACGAGGTTCTCCCGGTTTTCCGAGAGGTATTTCACCAGCGCTCCGTCGCTGGGGCCTTGCAGCGTCATCACGATCTGCGGATCGGACGTCACGTCGTACTGCACGGCGGTCGTGGTCTCCTTCAGCTCCGGATCGACCAGAATCTTGAGGATGTTGCGATGATCGGCGACCATGCCCGTGAAGCCGCGTTCGGTGACGCGCAACACGTCGAAGATCGGCTCGATCTGGTTCAGATAGGGCACCGGGGCGGTGAAAATCGCGCGCAGCGAATCTCCGACCTCGCCCGTCCACTCCGCCTGGGGACATACCACGATCAGTTCGTAGGGTTTTCCCTGTGCACTTTTTTTCGAATTGTTCAGGGTCTTGAAGGCGTCGCAGCCTGCTGCCGTCGCGACGATCAGCGCTGCGCTCGGTATCCGGAAAAGCGGGTTCATAGTCGGGCGCGTCGAGGTGTCTTTATCA
>ENA-UOOC01003197-UOOC01003197.1-human-gut-metagenome-genome-assembly--contig:-C48old-NODE-3197-length-11494-cov-7.459656_pt1 | contig 11494 bp, 9 predicted proteins | sample MGYA00242469_ERZ724016 | MGnify/ENA metagenome assembly ERZ724016 | reverse complement strand
TCTTCTGGGATGAGGCCTACATCGTGCACCACCTCACCGATGAGATCATCGAGACCCCGGTGCTGCTGAACGAGAGCAAGAAGTACGGCAACGAAGACCGTGTGTTCATGTTCACTTCCACCAGCAAGATCACCTTCCCGGGTGCCGGTGTTTCTGCCATCGCCTGCAGCGAGAACAGCATGAAGTATATGTGCAAGCGCTTCTCGGTGATGATCATCAGCTACGATAAGATGAACCAGCTGCGCCACGTCCGCTTCCTGAAGAACAAGGAAGGCGTCCTGGCCCACATGGCAAAGCATCGCCGTCGTCTGGTGCCCTGCTTCGATGCCGTCAAGACGGCATTCCGCAACAACCTGACCCCCTGCGGCGACATTGCCCACTGGACCGATCCCAAGGGCGGCTACTTCATCAGCCTGTACGTCATGCCCGGCTGCGCCAAACGTGTGGCAAACCTGTGCAAGGAAGCCGGTCTGACCTTGACCGGTGCCGGTTCGGCATACCCCTACCACAAGGACCCGCAGGATTCTCACCTGCGCATTGCACCCACCTACCCCAGCCTGGACGAGGTGGAGACCGCCTCTGAGCTGCTGTGCGTCTGTGTGCGTCTGGCCGTTGTGGAAAAGCTGCTGGCAGAGCAGGCATAACATTTCTTTGTAAAAACCTCCTCCGTGCGGTCCGCCGGGCCTGCCGGGGGGGGGTTTCAATAACGGGTCCCGCAGCAAACGGGACGTTTGGAGGTATTCCTGAAACATATGAAGACAAAAGGCAAAGCATGGCACCTGGTCGTCACAGTGCTTCTGATCCTTGCGTTTGTGTACACGGCGTTTTTCGGCGTGTCGGCAAAGTACGGCGATGTGACCACCACCTACATCAAGGGTGCAAAGGACATCCGGTTCGGTGTGGACATCAAAGGCGGCGTCAACGTCACCTTTGTGCCCTCGGAGGACTACGATGCCACCGAAGAGCAGTTGGAAGCGGCACAGCTCGTCATTGAGAACCGTCTGGTCGCACTGAACGTGACCGACTACGAGCTGTATGTGGATCCCAGCTCCGACAGCCTGATCCTGGAGTTCCCGTGGCAGTCCGGTGAGACCGACTTCGACCCGGAATCTGCCATTGAGGAGATCGGCACCACGGCCTATCTGACCTTCCGCGAGGGCAGCAGCGCCGACGGTGACCTGATCCTGGACGGTTCCATGATTGAGAGTGCTGCGGCCCAGTACGGCCCGGTGACCAGCGGCGGTGCTTCGGAGTACTATGTGTCCCTGAAGTTCACCGATGAGGGTGCCAAGGCCTTTGGTGAGGCCACCACCCGTCTGGCTGCTTCCAACGGCACCATCAGCATCTGGCTGGATGACGAGAATGTGAGCACGGCCACCGTCAACGCGGCCATCACCGATGGCGAGGCCATCATCACCAGTTCGGCTTCCAACCCCTTCACGCAGGATGCCGTGGTCAAGATGGCCCGCCAGATCAACTCCGGCGCACTGCCCTTTGCCCTCAAGGTGGACAGCTACTCCACCGTCAGCCCCAGCCTGGGCGAGAACAGCCTGAGCGCCATGGTGCTGGCCGGCGTCATCGCCTTTGCACTGATCGTGGTGTTCATGACGGTGCTGTACCGTCTGCCGGGCTTTCTGGCCTGCATTGCACTGGCCGGTCAGGTGGCCGCTACGCTGGCCTTTGTTTCCGGCTACTTCCCGGTGTTTGAGAGCTTTACCCTGACGCTGCCCGGCATTGCCGGTATCATTCTGGCCATTGGCATGGGCGTGGACGCCAACGTCATTACGGCCGAGCGCATCAAGGAAGAGCTGAAGAATGGCAAGTCCCTGGACGGCGCACTGAAGAGCGGCTTTGCCCGCGGCCTGACCCCCATCATTGACGGCAACGTGACCATTGTCATCGTGGCCATCGTGCTGATGGGTGCCTTCGGCCCCTCGGACGGCCTGTTTGCCAAGGCACTGCACTTTGTGTTCTTTGCCTTTGGCCCCTCCACCGCCGGTACCATTTATGCTTTTGGCTACACGCTGCTGACCGGCGTGCTGCTCAACTTCGTGTTTGGCGTGTTTGCCACCCGCGTCATGATCCGCGGTGCGGCCTCCATCAAGGCTCTGCGCAACCCCTGGCTGTACGGTGCTGCCAAGCTGGGCAAGGATGAGACCGAGAAAAAGCAGGTCAATTTTGTGGGTCTGCGCAAAAAGTTCCTGGTCTTTTCCTCCTGCCTGATGGCAGCCATCGTGCTGTGTGCTGTGGTGTTCGGTGTCCATCTGGACACCGAGTTCACCGGCGGTGCCATGATCACCCTGAGCTACGACGGCAGCTTTGAGATGGCACAGGTGCAGCAGACCGCCTCCGATGCACTGGAGAACACCGGCCTGACCCTGCAGACCGGCGAGAACGTGGCCACCGGTGACCAGACCCTGAAGATCTCCATGCCCGGCACCGAGACCGTGACCACCGATCAGGTGGAGGCTCTGCTGGACTCTTTGAACGAGACTTACCCGGACAACAACTTCGCGCAGCTGTCCCTGAGCAACGTCAGCGCTGCCATGGGCACCAAGTTCCTGCAGAAGAGCCTGGTGGCAGTGCTGTTCGCGCTGGTGCTCATCCTGCTGTACATCGCCCTGCGCTTCAAGAACATCGGCGGCCTGACCGGCGGCATGATGGCTGTGCTGGCACTGGTGAACGACCTGATGGTGGTGTTTGGCACCTTTGTGCTGCTGCGCACTCCGCTGGACGGCAACTTCATTGCGGCCATGCTGACCATTCTGGGTTACTCCATCAACGATACCGTCGTGGTGTACGACCGCATCCGCGAGAACCGCGCCCTGATGGGCAAGAAGGCCAGCTTTGAAGAGCTGGTCAATCGTTCGGTCAACCAGTCTGCCCGCCGTACCCTCATCACCACCATCACCACCGTGATGGCACTGGGTGTGCTGTGCATCGTGGCAAAGCTCTACGGTCTGGACAGCATCTTTACCTTTGCCTTCCCGCTGATGATGGGCATGATCAGCGGCGTGTACACTTCGCTGTGCGTCTCTACCTCGGCATGGATGCTGTGGAGCGAGCGCAGCCCCAAGTCCGGCAAAAAGGCCTGACGCAAAATTCCCGCAGAGGTTCAGGAGGAACAGAACATGAAATGTCCCTATTGCGGTGCTGAGGAATCCAAGGTGATCGACTCGCGCCCTACCGAAGACAGTGAGCGCATCCGCCGCCGCCGGGAATGTCTGAGCTGCCATATGCGGTTCACGACCTACGAGGTGGTGGAAACAGTCCCGCTCGTGGTCATCAAAAAGGACAACTCCCGGGAGCCGTTTGACCGGCAGAAGCTGCTGAATGCCATGCTGCGGGCCTGCGCCAAGCGCCCCGTGAGCTACGAGGCCATTGAGCGCGCAGTCACCAGCATCGAGCAGACCCTGCTCAGTTCCTACGACCGCGAGATCCCCAGTGTGCGCATCGGGGAGCTGACCATGCAGGAACTGAAAAAGATCGACGAGGTGGCCTATGTCCGCTTTGCCTCGGTCTACCGGCAGTTTGCCGACGTGGAGAGCTTTTTCAATGAACTGAAAAAGCTCATGGGTGACCGGAAGGACGCACAGTAACCCGTAATTTGCAAAGCACCGCTTTCTCTGTACAGCAGCAGGGAAGCGGTGCTTTTTGTGTTTACACAAACCGCCGGGCCAGCCATTGCAGTGTTTCCACCTGTACCTGTGCCCGGCGCAGCTCCCCAAAGGCTTCTTCGGGGGCGTTCTGCTCCAGGTGCCCGTCGGCGGTGCGCAGGGCCGCTTCCAGCTCGGTAAAATCTTCCGTGCGCAGCAGGTGGTTCATCTTTTCCCGCATCCGGTCACACCGGTCGGCCCCGCGAGCCAGTGCCTGCCGGGCGGTGGGCAGGTCACTGTTGCGAATGGCCTCAATGGCACAGTCCAGGTCGGTGGAAATGTCATCGGCAAAGCGCTGTACCTGAAAGCTGCTGTAAAAGGCAGTGGCCAGCAAAGCGGCCACGATGGCAAAGCAGGCGTAGATCCGTTTCATTTCCGGTCCTCATGCGCCGTAGCGCGGCGCTCCTTTTTCAAAAGAAAATAGTCCTCGGTCTCATTGCCGACAAGAAGTAGGATTTCCTGCGGCAGCAGGGTATTGGCCTGTGCCGTGCGTTCCAGCCAGGCACGGTCTTTGCCGCACCAGTGCAGATTGTCCTCCAGCACCTGCCCATCCAGCACAAAGGGGATGGTTGCGTGGCAGTGCTCCACCCGCAGCTGCAGGTCGGACAGCCGCGCAGGTTCCTTTTCCGGCCGCAATGCCACCGAAAGAGTCCCGTTCGTCTCAATGACCGCGTAGGACACATCCCGCGGATCAAAGACGTCCTTGCCGCGCAGGGCTTCCATCAGGTCGGCCACCGTCAGGCGCAGGGTGCGCAGAGCGTTCTGGTCGATCTCTCCGTTCAGGATCACGGTTTTGGGCCGCCCGGACAACAGATTGAAAAACTTCTGGCTGCGGAAGCTCAGCGCGGAGCCCAGCAGTTCCAGCGCAGCAATGAGAAACAGTGGGATCAGGCTGGCCGTCACCGGAACATCCTCCGATTCAATGGAGATGGACGCCAGATTGGAGATCAGGATGGTGGACACCAGCTCTTCGGGCTGCAGTTCCCCCAGCTGACGCTTGCCCATCAGCCGCATGGCAAACAGCACGCACAGGTAGATCAAAATCGTGCGGAAGATCAACAACTTCATCGTGGAAACCTCCTGTCGGCACCCGCCGGTATGGAACCGGCTCCGGGCGGGCATACTGCTGTGCAAAGGAGTGGATGTTGTGTGCAGCAGTTGTCGTTGCATCTGGCCGAAAATCTGGCAGAGCTGGACGCCCGGTTCGGTGCCTCTGCGGATTATTATGCCAAGGAAATCATGATTTATCATTGCCGGGGCTGCATTGTGCTGTTTGACGGCATGGCCAGTCTGGATTCACTGTGGGAGCTGCTGTTGGACGCGGCCAGTCGGCAGGCGCTGCAGCAGCCCTGCCCATGCACCGGGCAGGAAGTGTATGAGCACATCCTGCATGGTTCCGCTTCCCCGGCCGAGAGCACCCCGGTGGAGGATCTGCCGGATCTTGTCAAGCGGTTAACGGCAGGCATGGCTGTGCTGCTGCTGGATGGCTGCGCGAAAGGCATTGCTTTTTCGGTGCAGGCCCTCAAGTACCGCTCGGTGGACGAGCCGGAAGGAGAGGGCAACCTGCGCGGCTCGCGGGAGGGTTTTGCCGACCTGCTGCGGGTGAACCTGAGCCTGCTGCGCCGTCTGGTCCGCACCGATGATCTGGTGTTGGAGGTGGCGCAGGCCGACACCGCCGCAGGGACAGAGTACGCTATTTGCTACTGCAGGGGCAAAGCAGACCCTGCCATGGTACGCCAGGTACGGCAGGCCCTTGCCGCTGCAAAGCCGGAGCTGCTGCTGGACAGCAGCTATTTTGTACCGTGGCTTCTGCCCAGCCGGGCACGGCTGTTCACTCCGGTCAGCTACACCCAGCGCCCGGCGGCGGCTTCGGCCAAACTATGTGAGGGCCGCATTGTAGTGCTGGTCAATGGCAGCCCGTCGGCCATGGTGCTGCCGGCACTTTTCTGCGAAAACTTTGAATGCTTGGACGACTATGCGTCCACTGCTGTGTTCGCCTCCTTCTTGCGGGTGCTGAACTATGCTTCCTTTTACCTCACGGTCTTTCTGCCGGGGGCGTTCGTTTGTCTGGCGGTCTATCTGCCAGAGCTGATCCCGCCCCAATTGCTGTATAAGATCGAAGCCGCCGAAAAGGCTACGCCGCTGCCCTTGTTTGCAGAAATGCTGCTGGTCATCCTGCTGCTGGAAGTTATCCGGGAGGCCGGGCTGCGGATGCCGCAGTCGCTGGGGCATTCGGTCAGTCTGGTGGCCGCCCTCATTCTGGGCGATGCCGCCATTGCCACCGGCCTGATGAGCACCCCGGTCATCTTTGTGGCCAGCATTACGTCCATTGCGGTGTTCGTCACGCCCGCTTTATACGAACCGGCCACCCTGCTGCGCATCGGCGTAGTGGTGGCTGCGGGGCTTGCCGGGCCGGTGGGACTGGCCGGGGCTTTTTTTGTGCTGCTGCTCAGCCTGTCCGGCACCGGGATGCTGGGGGTGCCGTATCTTGCACAGCATCCGTTCCCGCAAAGCCCGCTGGCCGAGGACGGCGTCATCCGGCGCAACTATCGGCACCTGTCCCGCAAGGGGTTCAACATCTGGCAAAAACGGAGGCCCGGCGCATGAATAAAACGCAGGACAAATTTTCATTGCCGGCAGTGACCCTCAGCATCTTTGCCGCGGCGGCGGCAGAGCGTCTGCCGGTATGCAGTTCGCCCCGGGCACTCCTCTGGCAGGAGGTGCTGGCTGCAGTACTGCTGATGATACTTTCTGCTTTGGCCAGTCGGTTTTGGCAGTCCGGCCCGCCAAAGTCTGCCGCCTGGGCAGCTGCATTTTGCCTGCAGGTCTGGCTGATGGCAGAACTGGCCGGAACATTCTGGAAGGCTCTGCAAGTCTGCCGGGAAGAGTTTTCTTCGCTGGCATTGCTGGGGTTTTTGCCGCTGCTGCTCTGGGCGGGCTGGCAGATGCCTGCCCGCGCATGGGGTGCCCCGGCGCAGGTGTTGTGGTGGTTTGTGGCGGTGGGAAGCGCGGTGTGTCTGATGGGGCTGTCTCGGCAGATGCACTGGGCCGGGCTGTTTGCGCAGGCTGCGCCGCAGAGCACGGCATTCACCGTTCCGGTCTATGCGGAATACTTTGCGGTACTGCTGCTCTGCGGCCGGGAGGAGCGGCGTGGTGTCTGCCTGCCCATTCTCACAGCCCTTGTACAAACGGCGGCAACGCTTGGCATGGCACTGGTGTTCGGTCGGACATACCCGGCGCGGGAATTGCTGCGTGCATGGAGCACCGGGACATTTTCCCGGCTGGACGCGGCGCTGCTGCTGGTCTGGCTGACCTGCGCAATTTTTCGCATCGGGGTGCTGTGCACGGCCGTCCGGATGCTGGGGCAGGGGTACGCCATACAAAAGCGAAAGGAAGTGCGGCAATGAAGCAGCGGTGGGCCCGAATTCTGCTTTATGCGGTGCTTCTTGGCTGGTGCCTGCTGTTCCTGCGCTGTGAGACCACTGAAAAAAGTATGATACGGGTGGTTTATCTGGAACAGAAGGGACAGACCTGGTCGGTGGGGCTTTTGTATCAGTCACCGGAAGCGGCAGCCGACGCAGCCGATGCCTCAGCCGCACTGCGCATCGCCGATGGCCGAGGGCAGACATTGGAAACAGCCCTTGCCGCCGCCGAAGCAGCCTTGCCGCAGACGGCAGATTATCGTCTGTGCGATTATGTACTGTTCCCGGAGCAGACGGAGGATGCCGTGCTGGCAGCTTATGAGAATCTGGTGCTGGAACGCGGCTGCGGGCGCACAGCGGCCCGACTTTCCTGCACAGAATTTGATCTGGAAATACTCTTGCAGTCGTGCGGAAAAACGGAGACGCTGCCCGACAAACTGCTGGACAAACTCAAAGCGGAATCGGCGGCAATGCCCCGGCTGTATGCACACGAGGAAAGCATGTTGCTTCCTGTGCTTTGCTTGCCCGAAGCACAGGAAGGAAAAGTGATGGTTTCCGGCAGCGGGGCGTTGTATGTCCGGTGCGGTGCGGTGCAGCGCCTGACAGAAAACGAGACAGAGGCGCTTCTTCTGCTGACGGGCACACCGGGCAAACGAACCTTCTGGCTGCAAGGAAAGCGTGTAACCATCCGGCGGTGCACCGTCTCAGTTGCTCTCCGGAAGCAGACGGCCACCCTGCGTCTGGACTGCCAGACGGCCTACGGCACGCCGCAGCCGGATGCGGCACAGTGTCAACAGTTGGAAGAGCTTTGCCTTGGGGTGGTACGTTCCTGCTGGCAGCAGGGGACAGACCTGCTGCATCTGCGGGAGCACAGTCTGCTGCGCACAGGCTCTCCCGACGGGTTTGACCCAACAAAAAACGCCTGCCCGCAGTTGCAGGCAGACGTTGTATTTCTGGGTGCTTGAAAAATCAGGATGCCGTGGGGAAGGTGACCGTGATGGTCGTGCCGACGTCCACCTGACTTTCCAGCTTGATGCGGGCCTCGTGGATGAGGGCAATGTGCTTGACGATGGCCAGCCCCAGACCGGTGCCGCCGGTGGCCTTGCTGCGGCTCTTGTCCACCCGGTAGAAGCGCTCGAACACACTGCTCTGCGACTCGCGCGGGATGCCGATGCCGTTGTCGGTCACGGTCAGGCTGCAATGGCCGTCCCGGGTGCATGCTGTCACGATCTGCACCTTGCCGCCGGGGCGGTTGTAGCGGATGGCGTTGTCACACAGGTTCTGGCACAATTCATCCAACAGATTGCGGTTGCCCCGCACCGGTGCGCTCTCGCCCAGATAGGTCAGGGTGATGTAGGCGTGGCGGGCGTTCAGCTTCTGACGCTCCACACACTCCTTGACCACGTCCAGCAGGTCCACGACCTCCATTTCCGGCATGGAGGAGGTCTCGGAGGCGTTGTCCAGGCTGGACAGCTGCAGGATATCGTTCACCAGCTGGATCATCCGGCTGGCTTCGCCATGGATCTTCTGGGCAAAACCGGGCACATCCTCCGGCTTGGCGATGCCGGTCTCGATCAGTTCCGCATACCCGGAAATGCTGGTCAGCGGGGTCTTGAGCTCGTGGCTCACATTGGCGGTGAAATCCTGCCGCATCTTCTCGTTGTTTTCCCGCAGGATGCGGTCGGCATGGATGCTCTCGGCAAAGGGGATCAGTTCCTTGTACGGGACCTTATCCTGAATGTGGTCCAGATCCTCGGTCATGTTCAGCACCGGCTGCACAAGGGCGCGGGTGAGCAGGGTGGATAGGATCGCGGCAGCCAACATCAGGGCAACGCAGCTCAGCACGATGGCCGGCAGGGCTCCGTCGTAGACCGACCACACCGTTTCGGCGTCCTGCGCCACGCGCAGGATGTTGCCGCCGGGCAGCTGCACGGCATAATAATAGGTCTCATATCCCATGGTCTGGGAATCACGGATGTCCTTGCCGATGCTGCCCTGCAGCGCCTGCACGATCTCCGGACGGGTAAGATGGTTCTCCATGGGCTGATCGGTGGCAGACTCAAAGATCACGTCGCCGTCCGGGGAAATCAGCGTAATGCGCAGGTCGCCGGTCACAAAGAAAGAAAGCTGCTGCGGCTCGCTGGTCAGGTCATACCCGGCACGGATGAGATCGCTCTCTTTTTCCAGGTCATCCCAGGCCTGGGCGGTAAAAGCCCGGTGAAAGACAAAGATGCACAGTGCTGCGGTGAACAGCAGCCCCAGAAAGCCCATGAGGAACAGCCGGTAGCTGATCTTTTCTTCCATGCTGTGCGGCTTCATTCGTTTCCAGCCTCCTCGTCATCGGCCAGCTTGTAGCCCACCTTGCGGATGGTGCAGATGTAGCGTCCGGCATCGCCCAGCTTTTTGCGCAGGGTGCGGATGTGCATGTCCACGGTGCGGCTTTCCACCGAAATGTCGGTGCCCCACACCACCTGCAAAATCGTCTCGCGGGTCACCACAAGGTTGGTGTTCTCCAGCAGAAGGCGCAGCAGGCTGTATTCTTTGTAGGTCAGTTCGACAGGCTGGTTGTTCACCGTCACGCTGTGACGTGCATTGTCCAGCAGGATCTCATGGAAGCTGAGCACATTGGGCCGTGTCTCCGGAGCCGCCCGGCGCAGAGAAGCACGCACCCGGCTGAGGAACTCCATGATGCCGAACGGCTTGGAAATGTAGTCGTCGGCACCGCAGTCCAGCCCGCGCACGGTGTCCAGCTCGCTGGATTTGGCCGTGACCATGATGATGGGCAGCCGGTGCAGGGAAGGGGTGTTGCGCAGCTTTTTCAGGATGGAGAACCCATCCTCGCCGGGCAGCATCACGTCCAGGATCACAAGCTCCGGGGCTTCGGTGCGCATGGCCTGCCAGAACGGTTCGGAACTGGCAAAGCTGGCCACTTCATAACCGTTGGACTGCAGGGCATACTGCTCCAGCTCACGGATGGCGTCATCATCTTCTACGATATAGATCATTTGTCAAATTCCTCCGCAGATTGATTGTCCGGGAAGAGATACCGCTCCCGGTATTTGTCCAGTCGACGATGAAATTCTTCGCTCTCCTTGGTATCTTTGCCATGGCGCAGATCGTTGAGGTAAGCGTGGGTGTCAAAACTGTCCTGTGCTACCTCGATCTGGGCAACAGCCACATTGCTGCAGTGGTCGCACACACGCTCGTAGTTGGTCAGCAGATCGTCCAGCACAAAGCCGTACTCAATGGAGCAGCTGCCGGTCTGCAGGCGGGCGATGTGGTGTGCCTTGATGGCACGCACCAGCTCGTTGACCACAGCTTCCAGCGGCTCTACCTTGCTGGCCAGGTGCAGGTCTCCCTTGCGGAAGGCGTCGGTGGTGCGGCTCAGGATATCCTGCACGGCATCTTCCAGCACCTGCAGCTCCTCTTGTGCGTCCTTGGAAAATTCAATGTTCTTCTGGTGCATTTCCTCCGCGGATTCCAGCAGGTTGACCGAGTGGTCACTGATGCGCTCGAAATCGCTGATGGTGTGCAGCAGGGTATTCACGCTCTGGCTGTCGGCGTGGCTCAGCTCGCGGCCGGACAGCTTGACAAGGTAGGTGCCCAGAGCGTCCTCATAACGGTCCACAGTGCTTTCCTCGTCACGCACCTTCTGGGCCAGCTCGTCGTTCCACTGGTGGGTCAGGCTCATGGCCTGCACCACGCCCACGCGGGCCAGCTCTGCCATGTCAGCGGTGGCGCTGCGGGCGCGCTCCACGGCCACAGCCGGGGTGTTCAGCAGACGCTCATCCAGCAGGGCAAAGCTCTCTTTTTCCGGGGAATCCGGAATGGTGAGGATGGCCAGCTTTTCCAGCCCGTTGGCAAAAGGCAGCAGGATGAGGGTGGCCAGGATGTTGAAGGCGGAGTGCACCACGGCGATGCCCCAGGCTTCAATGGTGGAATCCACAAAGGCAAAGTGGCACACGGCGTTCAGACCGTAGAAACCAAACAGGAAGATGGTCACGCCGATGATGTTGAAGTACAGGTGCACCATGGCGGCCCGGCGGGCATTCTTGGTGGCACCCACCGAGGAGATCAGCGCTGTGACACAGGTGCCGATGTTCTGGCCCATGATGATTGGGATGGCACTGCCGTAGGTGATCACGCCGGTGGCGCTCAGTGCCTGCAGAATGCCCACACTGGCGCTGGAACTCTGGATGATGCCGGTGACCAGTGCGCCCACCAGCACACCAAGGATGGGGTTGGAGAAGCGGACGAACAGGCTGGTGAACCACTCTTCGCCCTGCAGCGGCAGCACTGCGTTGGACATGGTGGTCATGCCGGTCATCAGCACGGCAAAGCCGATGAGGATGGTGCCCACACCTTTTTTCTTCTCACTCTTACACATATACAGCAAAATGCCGATAAATGCAAGCA
>ENA-UOOC01003191-UOOC01003191.1-human-gut-metagenome-genome-assembly--contig:-C48old-NODE-3191-length-11509-cov-4.356644_pt1 | contig 11509 bp, 10 predicted proteins | sample MGYA00242469_ERZ724016 | MGnify/ENA metagenome assembly ERZ724016 | reverse complement strand
TATATTGCAGTCTGTCGAGAAGTATTCTATAAGACAGATACTTCTGGCAATTCCTTCTGCAACCGCAGAGCAAAAGCGTGATCTTATAAATATCTGCAATGAGACCTCCTGCGAGGTTAAGATTCTTCCCGGAATATATCAGCTCGTCAAGGACGAGGTGACAATCGCCAATATGAAGGATGTTGCCATCGAAGACCTTTTGGGCAGAGACCCGATAAAGATAGATATGGCGGCTTGCTTTGAATTTATAAATGGCAAAACAATACTTGTAACCGGCGGAGGAGGCTCTATTGGCTCCGAGCTTTGCCGTCAGATAGCGGCACACAGCCCCAAGCAGCTTATTATTTTTGATATCTATGAAAACAATGCCTATGCAATCGAGCAGGAGCTTAAGGCTAATTATCCTCAGCTTAATCTGGCTGTTATTATCGGTTCTGTAAGAGATTCCAGAAGAGTAAATCAAGTGTTTAAGACTTACCGTCCGGAGGTTGTTTATCACGCCGCCGCCCATAAGCACGTCCCGCTGATGGAAACAAGCCCCAACGAGGCTATCAAAAACAACGTTATAGGAACCTATAAAACCGCATATGCAGCTCTTGCTTATGGCTGTAAGCGATTTGTTCATATTAGCACGGATAAGGCGGTAAACCCCACAAATATCATGGGTGCTTCCAAGCGTTTGTGCGAAATGGTCATTCAGACGATGGATGCTATCTCAAAATCCGGTTCGTTTGATAAGCTTCCGCTGGTTCATGCCCATAAAGAAATCGGTTTTGCCGAAATGGATGAAGCTGATATTCTTCCGGAAGCAGCAGAACATGCAAGAATCGCTCACAATAAATCAAGGACAGAGTTTGTCGCAGTCCGCTTTGGCAATGTTTTAGGCTCAAATGGCTCTGTAATCCCTCTGTTTAAAAAGCAGATAGAAAACGGAGGTCCGGTAACCGTAACCCACCCCGAAATCATAAGATATTTCATGACGATACCCGAAGCTGTAAGCCTTGTATTACAGGCAGGCGTAAACGCTCACGGCGGCGAGATATTTGTTCTGGACATGGGCGCGCCGGTCAAGATAGACACGCTTGCACGAAACCTCATAAAGCTTTCTGGCTTCAAGCCTGATGTCGATATAAAGATAGTTTATACCGGTCTTCGTGAGGGCGAAAAGCTTTACGAGGAGAAGCTGATGGCAGAGGAAGGTCTTCAGAAAACCGAAAACGATCTTATCCACATAGCTCACCCGATAAATCTTGATACCGACCACTTCCTTTCGTCTCTTGTAGAGCTTGCAAACGCAAGCTACTATAACAGCGACAATATTGTTGAAATTGTAGAAGGCATTGTTCCCACCTTCCATCCGGTAGGAAAGAATGGTCAGAGCGATAAGGCAATAAAGAGCAAGAAGTATAAGGAAGTCGCCGCAGGAATCGTATAAGAATATAAAGTCCAAAGTCCGGCTTATAACCGGACTTTTTGTGCTTAAAATATTGACAAACCGCAGATAATGTGATATTATACATACAAATAAATAAGACAGTTCGGAACCATCCTGTCTATAAATAAAACTATGGAATGATGGCACTTTAGGCGCATATATCGGTATTATATCGGTGTATGCACTTAACGCCTGTTTTTATGCGCTCCGAACTGAAAATTTAGGAGCGATTGACATGAAAGAAAGATTAAAATCCGAAATTAAGGAATTTCGACTGCTGATGAAGTCTGTGCCGACGGTTTTGGTAATTCTGTTTATCATCTCGGTGTTTTCAATGAATCTGCTTGCAAATAAAAGCATCAACCTTAACATAAGCTGGCTTGCGCTTGACTGCGGAATAATAGTATCGTGGTTCGCTTTCCTTGCTATGGATATGATAACAGCACGCTTTGGTCCCAAGGCTGCCACCCAGATATCGGTGCTTGCAATAGTAATAAATCTCTGCTTCTGCTTTGTTTTCTTTGTGGGAAGCAGAATCCCCGGAACATGGGGCGAATCCTACGTTGAGGGCAGTGAGGGAATCATAAACTCCGCACTTGATAATACCTTTGGCGGAACATGGTATGTCCTTGCCGGAAGCACACTTGCGTTTTTGATATCCTCAATCGTAAACAACTTCCTCAACTATGCAATAGGCAAGGCACTGAAAAAGAACCCCGACGGCGCGGTGGCATATGTTTTAAGGACATACATATCAACAGCAATCGGACAGTTTACCGATAACCTTGTTTTTGCTCTTGCCGTAAGTCACATCTTCTTCGGCTGGAGCCTTGTGCAGTGCATAACCTGCGCTCTGACCGGTATGGTTGCCGAGCTTGCCTGCGAGGTTGTTTTCTCCTTCTTCGGATATAAGATATGCCGTCGCTGGAAGGAAAAAGGCGTCGGCGAAGAGTATATAAAGTATATGGAGGCAAAAGCCGGATGAAAGTCCTTATAACCGGAACAAGCCGTGGAATCGGCTTGGCAATAGCTAAAAAATTTATAGCCTGCGGTCATGAGGTGGCTGGGATAGATGTTCTTGATTCCTCGATAAGCAGTACAAATTACCGTCATTTCAAGGCTGATATATATTCCGACGAGCTTCCGGATATCCCGCAAGTCGATATCCTTATCAACAATGCCGGCGTTCAGGATTCCGGACGGGATATCGACGTCAATCTTAAGGGCACTATCCGCGTCACCGAAAAGTACGCCTTTCACAGCGGCATAAGAAGCGTGCTTTTTATAGCCTCAGCCAGCGGTCAGACCGGCTCGGAGTTTCCCGAATACGCCGCCAGCAAGGGCGGAATGATAGCCTATATGAAAAACGTTGCGCTCAGGATAGCGCAGTACGACGCAACCTCCAATAGCCTTTCGCCCGGAGGGGTGTTAACCTCTCTTAACGACAGAGTTATAAACGACACCATTCTCTGGCAGAAGATAATGGACGAAACTCTGCTTCCAAAATGGGCAGAGCCGGAGGAAATAGCAGAGTGGGCATACTTTATGACCGTAGTCAACAAGTCGATGACCGCTCAGGATATCCTTGTGGACAACGGTGAAGCGGCAAAAGCTAATTTCGTTTGGTAAATTTCTTTTTGGTTGAATCATATTAAAAACAATCTGCGTGGAAGCCATGAACAGGTTTCCACGCAGATTGTTTTATAGTACAGTATATTAATTCTTGTTGAACTCGCTGAGCATAAGACCCTCGTTTTTCTCCAAAGCCCAGCGGATGTTCCATTCGCTGGTAAACAGCAGAAGATAGTTGCCCTTAAAGTCCTGAACAACCTTGGTATCAGAGCTTAGGTTCAGCTTTTTGGAATCCAAGCCCTCATTGTCTATCCAGCGGATATACTGGTAGGGAAGACCTTCATTGATAATCTCGACGTTATATTCGGTGGACATTCTATGCTCGAAAACATCAAACTGAAGCATGCCGACAACTCCAACGATAACCTCCTCCATACCGGAATCAGGCTCGCGGAATATCTGAATCGCGCCCTCCTGAGCTATCTGGGTCGCGCCCTTGACGAACTGCTTGCGCTTCATGGTGTCCTTGTGGCGAATGCGCGCAAAATGCTCCGGCGCGAAGGTGGGGATTCCTTCAAATTTAAACTCATGCCCCGGCGTGCAGATAGTGTCGCCAATCGAGAAAATACCAGGATCGAACACGCCTATAATGTCACCGGCATAGGCTTCGTTTATAATCTCGCGCTCCTGAGCCATCATCTGCTGAGGCTGTGAAAGGCGCATTTTTTTGTTACCGCCCTGAACATGACTTACTTCCATGTCCCTTGTAAACTTGCCCGAGCATATGCGCATGAATGTAAGTCTGTCGCGGTGAGCCTTGTTCATGTTTGCCTGTATCTTGAATACGAACGCAGAGAAGACGTCGTCGGTCGGTTCGATGATTCCCTTGTCCGACATTCTCGGAAGCGGTGGGGAAGTCATCTTCAAAAATCCCTCCAAAAACGGTTCAACGCCGAAGTTGTTAAGAGCAGAGCCAAAGAACACGGGACTCAGCTCGCCCTTTGCAACTCGTTCAAGGTCAAGCTCGTCGCTCGCACCGTCCAAAAGCTCGATATCCTCCGAAAGCTGACGGTGGTTAGCTTCGCCTATCAAAGAGTCAAGGCAGGGGTCGCCGGGCTCGGCTTCTACCGACTCAACCTCGCGCTGACCGCCGTTAGCGGTGTAGGATATTACCTTTCGCGAGCCGCGGTCGTAAACGCCTTTGAAGTCAACGCCGTTGCCGATGGGCCAATTCATCGGGCAGGTGGCTATTCCAAGCTCCTCTTCGATCTGCGTAAGCAAATCAAAAGGATTGCGTGAATCGCGGTCGAGCTTGTTGATGAATGTGAAAATAGGTATATGCCGCATTACGCATACCTTGAAAAGCTTTCTCGTCTGATTTTCAACACCCTTCGCCGCGTCTATAACCATTACCGCCGAATCCACCGCCATAAGGGTACGGTAGGTGTCCTCTGAGAAGTCCTGGTGTCCGGGAGTGTCAAGAATGTTTATGCAGCAGCCCTCGTATTCAAACTGCATAACCGAGCTGGTAACCGAAATACCTCTTTGCTTTTCGATTTCCATCCAGTCGGAAACTGCGTGCCTGTCCGTCTTCTTGCCCTTTACCGAGCCTGCAAGAGCTATCGCTCCGCCGTATAAAAGAAGCTTTTCGGTAAGAGTAGTTTTACCCGCGTCGGGGTGAGAGATTATCGCAAAGGTTCGTCTGCGGTTTATCTCCTCTATCATTTTATTGTCCGGCAAAATAATTCCTCCTGTAAATTAAGGTGATTTAGTAGATTTGCGCCGTTCATATCAAATTGGTGTTGTCAAAGTAATTCCCCTTTAGCATTTAGAATTAAACGCCATATATTATAGCACATTTTTTCCCGATTGACAATAGGTGTAACGCTGTTTTTCGAGATAATGCCGGCAAATGTGCAACCGTCAATCGTACCGAAGACTAATCACAGTCTTTACAACAGTTGGTTGTAAAATACGCCTGAAAGTAAACTTTGCGGTTCTTGAAATGCAAATATAAATCCGCTATAATAAAGTCAGGATAAGCGCTTATCAATCTGAATAAAGGTGGATTGAATTATGAAAATCAATTTAAAGGACAAGCTGCGCGCCCTGCGTCAGCAGAAAAACGTTACGCAGGAAGCGCTTGCAAATCATCTTGGAATAACTCCGCAGTCGGTCGGAAAGTGGGAACGCGGCGAAGGCTTCCCAGATATAACCCTCCTGCCGAAAATCGCGTTCTATTTTGATGTGACCGTCGATGAACTGCTCGGTGTGGAACAGGCGAGGGTGGAAGAAGCAATAGCGGAGTATAAGCGGCAGAGCAAAATTTTCCTGCATAACGGTGAAAATATAAAGAATCGCGAAATATGGGAAAAGGCTTACTCGGAATTTCCGAACGATTGCCGCGTTATAGAGGGCTTGATGAGTGCTCTCGACAACAACCAAATTTATCCGCGTCCACGGGAAGACGCCGAGCGAATCATCGCGCTTGGGGAAGAGCTTTTGCAAAAATCTACGGATGCAAGTCAAAGGGAATACGCAATACAGATCCTGTGCTATACCTATGAAAGCATAGACAATGAAAAAGCACTGTATTATGCTGATATGGGCGGCAGCTTATGGGCGACAAAGCAGTCTTTAAGAGCTTTTATTTTAAACGGCGAAGAAGGCGTAGAGGCGTGTCAGAACAATATCGCAACCTGATTCATGAGGCTGCCTTGACAGCTATGAACATGACGGCAAAAACGCGGTTCTCTCACGAAGAAATCATTGAAGCTTATCAGTTTGCAATTGATATCCTTAAACGGCTGTATTCAGACGGTAATATTGGCTTTGATTCGTTTTGGGTATCACAGTTTTATCACAACATTGCATGGGAATATGCTGCAATGAATGATGCCGCAAACACTCTGAAAGCTCTTGAAGAAAGCAGTAAATATGCAATTATTGATTCAAACCTAAAGGATATGAATTATACTGCGCCTATGGTAAATCGTTTGAAATTCATATATGCCGACACCACAAAGAATTATACTGGAAATGTCTGCAATTATAGACTTAAAGATTTCAGTGACAGCAGTTTTGATTTTGTTAGGGATGATGATGTCTTTAAGAGAATCATTGCAGAGCTTGAAAAGAACGCAGAATAGCTTAAAAACAACCCTCGGAATGAATATTATTCCGAGGGATGAAACTTTGTTATGACATCTCAGGTGTCAGTCCAACCATTTGGCGATTTTATATATCAACAAAAATTCAAATCGCCAAATGATATCTTCAAAAACCGATATCCGGATGGTATAATATAGCTACAACATAAAAAGGAGGACTCATATATGAGCATCGGCAAAAACATAGCAAAATTCAGGAAGCAATTAAATCTCACGCAGGAGGAGCTGGGCGAGAAGCTCGGCGTTACAAATCAGGCGGTGTCGAAATGGGAGTCCGCGGTATCCATGCCTGATGTAATGCTGCTCCCGAAGATAGCGGAAGCTTTGAACATCACCTTGGAGGAGCTTTACGGCATTGCCAAAGAAGGCAAAAAGGCATTAGTAGGCGCAGACGGTTTCCCGACATACTGTCACGAAAAGCTTCATGAGCTATTTTTCGTCAACGCTCGTATGAAATTTGGCGGCGTTGACAATTCCGACGAAGCTCAGCTTGAATTTCAAAAGCAAAAGCTGAAAAGCGGCTGTAGTGATGAGCGTTTTGCGAGGATGTCCATCAAGTATGAGGAAGAACAAAAAGAACTGACCGAAAGACTCAAAGAGCTTAAAGCCAAGCTCGAAAAGTTTGCAAGTCAGTCTGTTACTGCCGATATGTTTATTTCAACTGTCAGGAAGTATACTCGTGCAAAGAAACTTACTCAGCAGATGCTCAATGAGTTGATTCAGAAGATTGAGGTCTTTAATGCGGAGAAGGTGAGGGTGTATGGCAGCAGAGGCTGATTATTCACTACAACTGCATAGGCTCTATTGAGATTCCCGATGTGCTGACGCTTCCTGCGCCGGAGGTGTCTGTCAATACAAGAAAGGGAGTAACGGTCAGCTACGCATCTGAAACAGCAACAGCTTAGGGATTTACTTGAGCATAAAAAACGAGTGTTCTTACAGTACCTTTCGGATACTGCAAGAATACTCGGTATGGTCGAGGTGACAGGACTTGAACCTGCGGCATCTTGGTCCCAAACGCTAAAAACCTGATTTTTTACGTGATTTTACGGGCTTTTCGGGGCTTTTGCGTCCGGATTGACTGCTTTCGTGTGCTCTTCGCGGCATAAAATCCGGGTAGTCCGGAGCCGTAAGTGGTCAAAGGTGTGGTCAGCAATCAAGTGAGAGCATTTCGCATGCCATGGTGTCACAGAGCTTAGTGTCAATTGACTCGCTGAACATTTCAAGAAACACGGCATGAATGACCTTGGCAATTTCGTCTGCGGACATGCCTTTTCGGATGCGTGCAAAAATTATCTCGATTTCGGAATCATATTCATCTGCCGGGCAACACATCCCAAGCAACCCAATCGGATCGGCTTTGTCTACAACGGACTTTATAATATCTTTAGTCATTCGCGTGCCTCCGTTCAAGATGCTTTTTTCTGCCTTCAGTATAGCATAAAAACGTTTGAAAGTCAACTCGTTTCACAGTGCAAAGGCTGATGCGCAGTAGGCAAAGAAAACGATTTTCAAATTCCGTCGGCACATCACGAAACGGCTATCGGGTCAAGCAGGAACTTTTCAATGCCGATATAAAGGATTCCGTTTTCGTCGCGCCACGGGATGATATTATCCTTTACGATCACGACCTTGGTAAATGAATCGGCAATCCGGCTGTAAGGACGAACCTCCTGCAGCCGTTTTTCTTCTTCACCAACCGTCAGTGCCGACTGAATGTAGAACTTTTTGTTTCCGTCGCTTGCAATGAAGTCAACCTCTAAATTGGTCTTTTTGCTCTTGCCATCGGCATCCTTGTAATTGTATTCGACAACGCCGACATCCACAGTGAATCCACGGACAATCAGTTCGTTGTAGATAATGTTCTCCATGATGTGGTTTTCCTCGGTCTGTCGGAAGTTGAGTCTTGCGTTGCGAAGTCCGATGTCGGAATAATAGTATTTTTGAGGCGAACCGATATATTTACGTCCCTTGATGTCGTAGCGCTTGGCGTGGCTGATCATAAAAGCATCCGCAAAATAATCAAGATAACGGGCAATGGTTTCGGGGCTGATTTTCACCTGATTGATACTTGCAAAAGTATCGGCGATTCTGCTCGGATTGGTCAGAGAGCCAACAGCGGAAGAAATGACATCAAGAAGATCGTCAAGAACATTTTTATCCTGAATATTGTGACGCTCCAAAATATCCTTTAGATAGATGTTTTCAAATAAATCGGTCAGATACTGTGCCTTACTTCTGTGATCCTCCAGGCGGCTCACATAAGGCATACCACCGTAGGTGTAATATTCCTGCCAGGCGTCGTGCTTGTCGCCCTCAAACGAAGCGTAAAACTCCGCAAAAGTCAGCGGGTACACGCGAACCTCGTCACCCCTGCCGCGGAACTCGGTGAGAATATCGGAGGACAGCATTCTTGAATTTGAGCCGGTGACATACACATCGGCGTTTTTCTTTTTCATGAGTCCGAGCAGCACGTCAACAAATCCGACGGTATCGTCACTGTCGTCAAGATAAGGATTTTTGATGGTTTTGACTTTTTGTATCTCGTCAAGAAAAATGTAATACATTTTGTCCTTATCCACGAGAAGCGAGCGAATGTACTCGCCAAGCTCTATGGGGTTTCTGTATCGAATATTTTCGTCATCATCAAGCGCAAGCTCTATGATATGCTCATCGTCAACACCGATAGAATTCAGGTATTGATGATAAATTTCAAACAGCAAATAAGACTTGCCGCATCTCCTGATGCCGGTGATGACCTTGATCATCCCATTCTCTTTCTTGGATATCAGTTGATCCAAATATTGCTTTCTTTCAATCATGGCAAACCTCCTCATGCGTCGAAAATTCGTATTTACACCTTTTCAACGAATAGTATAGCATTTTTTCGTCTGTTTGTCAATATAGTATGCGTCAAAAATTCGTATTTATACCTTTTCAGCGGATGCTACACCAAAAGGACAGGCAAAACAGCCTGCCCCTTTTTCTATCGGAACAATACCGAAAAACGCGGCGGTATAGTTCCGAACATTGTTCCGCATATAGTTCCGCGAATTGTTCCGATAGAACTTCAAAAAACCTTATTTTACGCCGTAGTAGGCAAAGAAAAAGACGGAACATTTTTCACGTCCACAGAAAAATATCTGACAAAATCATGCAACAAATACCGCAAGTAGCATTGACATTTGATATGACATCTGGTATAATAACTTTGATATAATTTGTTATATTGGCCGGAGGTATCAATGCGGAAACTGATTAAAAGCATAAGAGAATACTTGGAGCTGAGCCAAACCGAATTTGCGGATAAAATCGGTGTCACATTTGCAACCGTCAACCGTTGGGAAAACGGTCGTGCGATTCCGACCAAATTGGCACAGTCCACCCTTTATGAATACTGCAAGGAGCATGGCGTTCCCGTTTATCAGATGATTCTTGAAAAAATCAAAGCAGATGCCGATGCAGTCTCCCTCGATGGAGACAGAATACTGCTTTACCATGGTTCAAAGTCCGGTATCGTCGGCGAGATTGCTCCGAAGAGTCGTGAAATGTGTGATTTCGGTAAGGGCTTTTATATGGGTACCGACCCGGGTCAGCCGCTGACGCTGATCTGCGATTTTGAAAAATCCAAATTCTATGTTGTCTCCGTCGATATGAAAAACCTTGACACGATCGAAATCAAAGCCGATCTTGACTGGGCAATGCTCGTTGCCTATCACCGCGGCAGAATGGAACAGATCAAAGATACGGCGCTTTATGATAAATACAGCAGGATCGACGCAGGAAAAGATATTGTTATCGGCAGCATCGCAAACGACAGGATGTTCTATGTCCTCGACAATTTCTTTACCGGCGTGATTACAGACATGGCGCTTGTGAACAGCCTGTCCGCGCTCAAACTCGGCAAGCAATATGTCGCCACCACCGAAAAGGCGTGCACTGCTGTACGCATTGAAAAAGAGATACCGCTTTCTCTGTTGGAACGCAGATTTTTACAGGATGAGAGTGACGCGAACCGTCAGAAGGGCGTTTCACTTGCCAATGACATTTGCAAAAACTATCGCCGCGACGGCAAATTTTTTGACGAAATTCTCGACGCAGCCAAGTAAAGGAGGAAACCATGGACGGCATTCAATTCAAACTGTGCGACATTCAGGGCAGGCTTTTTGAACTGTCCGGCACAAAAGGATATGACAGCGCGACCTTCATCAAAGCGTTTATGACCTCCGAAACCGCCAAAGGGCTGGATTCAAAGTATAACCGCCTGCAATGGGCAGGCGAGGAGTACCTTCTTGCAGAGGTGATCGATTCCGCCAAGTTGACACCCGGCGGGAAAATCTATGATAAAGAAACGCTGTTCTGGAGCGGATACCTTTATCGCTTCTGGCATTTCGCCACGGGCGAGGACAGCCGTGAAATCTATAAGCAAGCCCCTGCCGAAACCATGAACCGCAACTGGCTCATCTTTCATACCCTCGCCCCGGAAGTGGCAATCGAGGATCTGAAAGAGATTCATAGGCAGAGGAACGAGAAAACGGATTCGGAATGAATATGCTTTACGACAAAACAAATTGATAGGAGAAAAACAATGGCTGAAAAAACAACCGCCGACATCGGCTTTGAAAAACAGATATGGGACGCCGCGTGCGTGCTGCGCGGGAATATGGACGCCTCGGAATACAAAAATGTGGTGCTGGGGCTGATTTTCTTAAAATACATCTCCGACCGCTTCGAGGAAAAGCACCGCGAACTGGTCGCGGAAGGCGACGGCTTTGAGGAGGATATCGACGAGTACACCTCCGAGGGGATTTTCTTTGTGCCGCAAGGCGCGCGGTGGGGTGACATTGCCGCCAAGGCGCACACGCCGGAGATCGGCACGGCGATTGACGAGGCAATGCGTGCTATCGAGAAGGACAACAAGCGCCTGAAGGACATTCTGCCGAAAAACTTTGCCCGTCCGGAACTTGACAAGCGGCGGCTGGGTGAGGTGGTCGATCTATTCACCAACATCCGCATGATCGAGCACGGGGACGAAAAAGACATTCTCGGCAGAACCTACGAATACTGCCTTTCCAAATTTGCCGAGCAGGAGGGCAAGCTGGCGGGCGAATTCTACACGCCGTCCTGCGTGGTTCGCACGTTGGTAGAAGTTTTGCAACCCTATCACGGGCGTGTGTATGACCCCTGCTGCGGGAGCGGCGGAATGTTTGTGCAGTCGGCGAAATTTGTCGAAAGCCACAGCGGAAATATCAACGACATTTCGGTCTACGGGCAGGATTCCAACCCGACCACATGGAAGATGGCGCAGATGAATCTTGCCATTCGCGGTATT
>ENA-UOOC01003171-UOOC01003171.1-human-gut-metagenome-genome-assembly--contig:-C48old-NODE-3171-length-11575-cov-24.063194_pt1 | contig 11575 bp, 8 predicted proteins | sample MGYA00242469_ERZ724016 | MGnify/ENA metagenome assembly ERZ724016 | reverse complement strand
TATAACAGATTATAGCAGACGGTGTTAAGATTCGTGTTAAGATTTTCTTAGCAGAAATTTTATCCCGGATAGTGTATACTGGTGCCATCAAACAGCAGGAGGCTATGATGTTCATGACAAAAAAACAGGCGCAGCTGCTTTTGCTTGCTGCCGGGGTACTGATGCTGCTGTTCGGCGTATGGCGGGGCGAGGCAGACACCGTATTTTCAAAAGCCATCCGGCTGTGTATGGAGTGTGTGGGCATTGGATAAGAAAAAATTAAATCCCCTTGCCCGGTTCCGGGGCTTTATACAGGCCGGAGCGACCCTTTTAACCAACATCCACCTGCCCAACTTTGCTAAAGGAACGCTGTATCAGGGCAATGGAAAATACGTCTGCGTCCCGGGGCTGAACTGCTATTCCTGCCCGGGCGCTGCCGGTGCCTGCCCGGTGGGGGCGTTTCAGGCGGTAGTGGGCTCTTCCAAATTCCGCTTTTCCTACTACATCACCGGCATTCTCATCCTTTTCGGAGTGCTGCTGGGACGGTTCATCTGCGGTTTCCTCTGCCCGTTCGGGTGGTTTCAGGAGCTTTTGCACAAGATCCCATCCCCCAAGCTTTCCACCAAAAAGCTAAAGCCGCTGCGCTATTTAAAGTATGCGGTGCTGCTGGTCATGGTGGTGCTGCTGCCATTGCTGGCGGTCAACGAGCTGGGCATGGGCGACCCGTTCTTCTGCAAGTATCTCTGCCCGCAGGGCGTGCTGGAAGGTGCCATTCCCCTCTCCCTGACAAATGCGGGTATCCGCGCCGCGCTGGGCAAGCTGTTTACATGGAAGGCCTGCATTCTGTTGGCAGTCATTGTGGGCAGCGTGGTGTTCTACCGCCCCTTCTGCAAGTGGCTGTGCCCGCTGGGCGCGTTTTATGCGCTGCTGAACAAGGTCTCGCTGTTCCAGATGCGTGTAGACACCCACAAATGCGTCTCCTGCGGCGCCTGCGCAAGGGCCTGTAAGATGGACGTAGACATTACCAAGACCCCCAACCACGCCGAATGTATCCGCTGTGGGATGTGTATGAAAGCCTGCCCCACGGACGCCATCCAGTACAAGTTCGGGCTGGGAGACCAATCAAACACCGAAACAACAAAGGAGTAAAACCATGAAATTCAACCGTGTAACCGCACTTTTGCTCAGCCTTACGCTGGCTTTCAGCCTTGCCGCCTGCGGGCAGGGCGCAACCTCTGCATCTTCTGCATCTTCTGCATCCTCTTCTTCCGTTTCCTCTGCGGCAGCGGAAAGCAAGACCGAGGAGCAGCTGCTGGCCGAGGAAAACGAGATCCTTTCCGCAAACGATGCCCTGTGGGAGAAGGTGTTCTCTTCCATGGACAAGAACGTGACCGAGACCACCCTCAGCACGAACTACGGCGATTTTCTGCTGAGTGCCGTGGAAAAGGCAAAAGACCAGTTCTCGGATGAGGAGTACAAGACCCTGACCGCCGATGCAGAAAAGATTCGGGATATCGAAAATCAGATCGCTGCCCTTGCCCCCGCAGAGGATGCCGCTTCCGGTGCTGCCGCACAGGGCACTGCCTTCCCCCAGTTTGAGGGCAGCGATTTAGAGGGCAACCCGGTGGACAACAGCCTGTTTGCGGGCAACGCCTTTACGGTGGTGAACTTCTGGTTCAACGGCTGCAAGCCCTGCGTGGAGGAACTGGACGACCTGAACGCCCTGAACGAGAAGGTCAAGGCACAGGGCGGCGAGGTTGTCGGCATCAACACCGAGACGCTAGACGGCAACCAGCAGGGCATTGATGCCGCCAAAAAACTGCTGGCTGCAACGGGCGCAAGCTACCGCAACATCTACTTTGCCTCCGGCAGCGACGCCGGCAAGTTTGCGCTGAACATCATGGCCTTCCCCACCACCTACGTTTTTGACCGGGACGGCAACGTTGTGGGCCAGCCCCTGCTGGGCGGCATCGACAAGGAAGAAAACCTTGCCGCCCTGCAAAAAAATATTGACGCTGCCCTTGCCAAGGACAACGCCAAATAAGCTATTCTCCCCTGCCACGGAAATCAACTTTTAGAGTTCGTCCCAGAGCAGCCGGATGAGGGGCAATTTCCCGTAAGCTGCTGCTCGTTTGCGCCCTCATCAGTCACCTGCGGTGACAGCTTCCCCCCAACCGGGGGAAGCCTTTAGAGAAAATTTGATTTCTGTAATTCCCTGCCGCCTACGGGCGGCTTTTTTTGTTTGCACCGGGCATTGTCATGCACGCCCGGGCGCCGGACGGAATACGCTGGGGCAGAATCATACTTTTACCAGCAAAGGAGCGTATCTCCATGAAGAACACCGGAACTCTCCGCATTCAGGCCTTTGCGGCCCGTCAGTCCAGCCCTGTCGAGGGTGTGACCGTCATCGTCAGCGGCAACGGCTTCACCGCCACCCGCCTGACCGACGCCGAAGGCAACGCCGACGACGTCACCCTTACCACCCCCGCCTGTGCTCTCTCTCTGGACGAGAACAACACCACGCAGCCCCCCTACGCGGTCTGTGACCTCGTGGCCTCCAAACCCGGCTACCGCACCGTCCGCATCCAGGGCGTGCAGGTCTTTCCCGGGCAGGTGACGCTGGCCCAGCCCGAGATGATCCCCGACACCGAGGAGATGCGGGACACGCCCAACACCCCCATCGTCATCCCACCCCACAGCCTCTTCACCGGCGACGGCGGCAGCGGCCCGAGCCCGTCCCTCGCCTGTGTGCCGCGGGTGCTGGACCGGGTCATCATCCCGAAGAATATCACCGTCCATCTCGGCAGGCCCGCCGCCTCGGCCCGGAACGTCACCGTCTCGTTCCGCAGCTATATCGCCAACGTGGCGTCCAGTGAGGTGTATCCGACCTGGGCTGACGAAAATAGCCCAGCGGGGCAGTCGAACTGTCTGCCGACTCAGAAATTCCATTCGATCGTTATTTTTTGTTCTCCGGTAAGCGTATCTTTTGGGCTGACAATAACACGATGGACCAACAGTACAACAAGTTCGCGGGTCAGCTGCGAAACCTGTGCCAGTTCACGGACACGCTGCATCTGCGTCTGGACTCCACCGGTTTCTTCCTGCTGTTGTTCCAGTTCCGTTTCCAATGTATCGATCCGGGTCTCTGCCTTTTTCACTTCTTCCAGAAAGGTCTGGTTCATTTCAGAAAACTGAACGGCATCGATCAATCCTGACGCCTTATCCAGATACAACTCCTGCATGGCCTTGCGCCGCCGGGCTGCTTCGCTCTTCAACCGTTTCAGCTCGTCACGCCTGGCCTGCTCTCGCTGCCGGATGGGGTCATCCTGTTCTGGAAGGGTAACTTTTTCAGGGTCAAAATAGTCTGCCGCATACGCCCGGATACGTTCCAGTACCGCATTTTCCAACGCGTTCATATCGGTACAGGTCTTGTTGCCGCACACTTCCGGTGCGCGCTGGTGCATCCGGCAGCGAACATAGCGTCTTTGTGTTCCATCCGCTCTCGGCTGACGGCCAGTCTGCTCCATGCAGCTGCCGCAGCATCCACAAACCACTTTTTTTGCCAGCGGATGGATCGTTCCCTTCTCGCTGCTCCGGGTGCGCTCCTGCATCATCCTCTGGACCGTTTCAAACATTTCTCGCTCAATGATCGCTTCATGGGTGTTTTCTACAACGATCCACTGCGATTTTGGCATCCAAATCGTCTTTTCAGACTTGTAACTTATCTTTTTATGCTTTCCCTGCACCATATTTCCGATATAAAGCTGATCATGCAGTATTTGATATACGGTGGGACTGCTCCAAAGAGCCGCATTTGTATTCTTTAATGCACTGCGGTAATGGATGCCATGCAGCTGCTTATAGGCCGTTGGGCTTGGAATTTTTTCGTCATTCAGGATGCGTGCGATCTTGTGTGCGCCGATCCCGTTAAGAGCCATGGAGAAGATCCGCCTTACCACGTCGGCCGCTTCCGGGTCGATGATGAGTTTTCCTTTTGCATTTGGGTCTTTGCAGTATCCATACCGTGCAAAAGAGCCGATGAACAGCCCCTCTTTCCGCTTGTGGTCAAGCACTGAGCGGACATTGGTGGACAGATCTTCCAGATACCACTCGTTGATCAGGCCGTTGATCTGGCGGGATTTTTTGTTCGCGGTATCGTCGGTATCCACATGGTCTACCACCGCAATGAAGCGGATGCCCCACTCCATGAACTTTCCGTGCAGATACTTTTCCACGAGTTCCATGTCACGGGTGAAACGGGATTGCGTTTTGGCCAGTACCACATCAAACTGATGTTCGCTTGCGGCTTGCAGCATCGAATTGAATGCCGGACGGTTCCGGTCGATGCCGGAATAGTCCTCATCCGAATAGATCTGGTAAATATCAAATCCTTTCTCCATGGCGTACTGGAGCAGCATCGACTTTTGATTCTGAATGCTCTCCGATTCACCAATTTTATCTTCATCTTCTTTGCTCAGGCGGCAATAAATTGCTGCTTTCATGATCTGCCCCCTTCTTTTTGTACACGAGCATCCATGCGCAGCATAACGCATCTCTCCTTCCAATTCAGGGATGCCGCATCAGGCGCAGGATCTTGGAGGAACGGCATTGAGCAATCCATCGATGATATATCGCTCAAATTCCTTTTGAAACCGTTCTTTGCGCTGTTCGTTGTTGTCTGAACGAAATTTTTCGTGCAGAATAAAAGGAGTTTTTTTCATCGAATCCCCCTTTTCGGTCCACCTGGTCGTGATATGTGTCACTTCAGTCTATTTCCAGTCAGCGAAATTCAGAACTTTCCAGATTTTTCATGCAAAATATTGCAAGACGTTCAAAATCAACTTGAAACGCCTTTGCCGCAATGGTACAATCATATTGTCATTTTATGGAAACTCGGTGCAAAGCCCCGTGCGGACAGGCCGCAAGCGTCGGAGTTCCTGTGGGATGTGTAAGAATCGCTAAGGCAGCACTGCGCTACTGCACTTGCGTAGTATTGCTTTCCGAAAATGTGAGAAAGTATATTTATATGATGAAGAAGATCTCCCGCCGCTCGTTTTTGCAGGTCTGCGGCATTACTGCGGCAGCGGCAGCGATGACGGCATCGGCATGAGCGAGGAGTTTCAAAAGACCCTTTTTGACCCCTTTACCCGCGAGGAAAAATCCGGCACCAACAAGGTGCAGGGTACCGGCCTTGGCATGGCCATCACCAAGAGCATCGTAGACCTGATGGGCGGTTCCATCAGCGTGGAGAGCGCCCCCGGCAGGGGTACCCGCTTTGAGGTCGTGCTGGAATTTCCCATTGATACGGAGTCGGATCATGCGCAGAAGGTGCAGGCTCTGCCGGAGGAAGCAGAAGAAACTTCTCCCCTGTCCGGCATGAAGTTCCTCTGCGCCGAGGATAACGCCATCAACGCCGAGATTCTGCAAATGCTGCTGGAAACAAAAGGCGCAAGCTGCACCATCTGCCCCAACGGTCAGGAGATCGTGGATGCCTTTGCCAGCGTCAAGCCCGGCGATTACGACATGATTTTGATGGACGTGCAGATGCCGGTGATGGACGGCCTGGAAGCCACCCGCCGCATCCGCAGCGGCGAAAACCCGCTGGGACGCACCATCCCCATCCTTGCCATGACCGCCAACGCCTTCCTTGAGGATATGCAAAAGAGCAAGGAAGCCGGCATGGACGAACATCTCTCCAAACCCGTGGACATTGCAGCACTGGAACAGACGGTAAAACGCTTCCGCGTTACCCCTCCCCATTAAAAAATAGCGGAAAAGCGCGTTTTCGCAGATGAAACACACAAATGATGTAAATGATGTAGAAGAGGGTCAGAACGTGAATACACTTTCCGAGATCGAGGAATATTACAAAGCGCGTGAGCAGCAGCTGTTGAAAAAACTTCATCAACAGGGAGCCGCTCTTGCCGCAGCGGAGCAGGCGCTGAAACAACTGACCGAAAATCAGAAAGTATCGGAGGACGAAACAGCCCGACAGCGCGCTGCACGGGAGCAGCAGCTCAAAGACGAGCTTTATCGGGATCCGTTGACAGGAATTTACAACCGCCGCTATTACGAAGAAGTTGCCCGCAAAACCATCGGCCCGGCGGGTGTCGCACTGATGGATGTGGACGATTTCAAGATCTGCAACGACACCTATGGACATTACGCCGGAGATATGGCACTGGAAACAGCGGCAAATGCCATCCACTCCTGCATCCGAAATACCGACCGGCTCATCCGCTACGGCGGGGATGAATTTCTGCTGGTGCTGCCCGGCATTCCGAGCGACATCCTGCAAGCCAAGCTGGAGCAGATCAGAGCCGCCGTGCAGCAGGCTGCTGTACCCGGTTATTCGCATTTTCGCCTCTCACTGAGCATCGGCGGAACGATGCAGTCCACCACCGACCCGATGGAGAATGCGGTTCGCCGGGCAGACCGGCTGATGTATCAGGCAAAGTGCCGCAAGAATGCCGTCATGGTGGAGGTTCCGGGGCATGACCTGGCGGCTTTGGAAAAACTTTTGCAGAACAAGCCACAGATCTTACTTGTGGATGACTCCGCAATGAACCGCATGATGCTGACAGAGATCCTGGGAGACAGCTACCACATTCTGGAAGTCGAAAACGGACGGGAATGCATGGAAAAATTGCAGGCAGAAGCCGGAAACATTGCACTGGTGCTGCTGGACATCAATATGCCCGTTATGGACGGCTTTGAAGTGCTGAAAGCCATGAATGCCAACCACACCATCGAGGATATCCCGGTCATTATGATCTCCAGCGAGGACTCCGATGCGACGATCCGGCGTTCCTATGAGCTGGGCGCAAGTGATTATGTCAATCGCCCCTTCGATGCTCGTATCGTGTACCGCCGTGTGACCAACACCATCAAGCTGTACGCCAAGCAGCGGCGGCTGGTGCAGATGGTCTCTGAGCAGATCCGCGCCCGTGAAAATAACACGGATATGCTGGTGGGTGTACTGAGCCATATCGTAGAATTCCGCAACGGCGAAAGCGGCGCCCATGTGCGGCACATCCGTATCATCACCGAACTGCTGCTCCGCCGTCTGTTGGAGATCAGCAGCAGATACTCGATCACTGCGGAACAGCAGGATATGATCCCGCTGGCTTCTGCCCTGCACGACATCGGAAAAATCGGCATTGACGAAAAGGTCCTCAACAAGCCCGGCAGGCTGACCCCGGAGGAATTCGAGGTCATGAAGACCCACAGTATGCTGGGAGCCCAGATGCTGCATGATCTGGATAATTTTGCAGAGCAGCCGCTGCTGCAAACGGCCTACGAGATCGCCCGCTGGCACCACGAACGCTGGGATGGGCGCGGCTACCCGGATGGACTGAAGGGCGATGAGATCCCCATCAGCGCACAACTGGTCTCGCTGGCTGATGTGTACGATGCACTGACCAGCGAACGCTGCTACAAAAAAGCCTTCTCCCACGAAAAAGCCGTGCAGATGATCCTGAACGGCGAGTGCGGAGCGTTCAACCCGCTGCTGCTGCAGTGCCTGACGGATATTCAGGCTGACCTGAAAGAAGAATTACAGCAGCACAACTGAGCAATGGATGCAATAAAACAGGAGAACAAAAAGCCCAAATGAAACACAGAATCTCACGCCGTGCATTTCTGCGCGGCTGCACGCTGCTGGCGGCATCTGCTGCCGTTGGCAGTCTGACTTCCTGCGGCGGAACGAATGCGAAGGACAGCGGTCTTCCGCAGCTCATTGTGGGAAGCGATACCTATCCGCCCTATATTTATCTGAACAATGACGGCGTTCCCGCCGGGATCGACGTGGAGATCGCCACCGAAGCCTTCCGCCGCATGGGATATGCTGCCCAGTTTGAACCGATCGATTGGGAGCAAAAAACAGATCTGGTGGAAAGCGGTACCATCGACTGCATCTGGGGCTGCTTTTCCATGGATGGGCGCGAGGAGGTATACCGCTGGGCGGGACCCTACATGGTGAGCCGTCAGGTGGCCGCGGTGGATGCCGACAGCAGCATCCGGACACTCGGCGACCTTGCCGGAAAGACCATCGCCGTGCAGAGCACCGGCAAGCCGGAGGAGATCTTTCTCAGCGGCTCCGACCCGCGCATCCCGCAGACCGTCGAGGTGTTCAGCACCGAAGACCGCAGCGTGCAGTATGCGATGCTGGCCTGCGGCTATGTGGATGCCATCGCTGCCCATGAGACAGCCATCCTGCAATACATGAAGGACAATTCCGTGGAGTTCCGCATCCTCGAAGAACCGCTGCTGGTCACCGGGCTGGGCATCGCCTTTGCCAAAAACGACAGCCGCGGGCTGGACACCCAGCTGAACGCTGTTCTTGCACAGATGCGCACAGACGGCACACTGGAGCAGATCCTTGGCAAGTATCTTGAACATCCTTCGCAGTATCTGGAGGTGGACACCATTGGCACGTAAAAACAAAACCATCTCAGATACATGGAGATGGGGGCTCTATCTGATCATCGGCGTGCTTTTTATGGCCGGCGTCGTTTTTTTCTCGAGTTGGCAGGCACTGCGTGCAACGGAGGCTCGTTTCTGCCAGATCCTTGATTTTGTCAAATCCCAGTCCACCAGCTTTGAAAAGCACAATGATACGATTGTGGCCAAAGCGCTCCGCCGCACGGCGGTATCGGTGCATCAGCTGGCACAGGACCCTGCGCTCGACCTTTCCGACCCGGAATGCCTGAACAGGCAGGCAGAGCTGCTCTGGCTCACAGGTATTTCAGTTCTGGCCCCGGACGGTACGCTCCTGTGCGAATCCACAACGAACGGCATCGGCTATGCCCGGTTTGGAGAGCAGCTCAAGAATGATGCCGTTCTGGACGTTTTCTCTTACCCGCAAAAGACCTACCTGAAGCGGGTCCTGCTGGAGGATGGGTCTGCCGTGGATGTTGCGGCACACCGGGCAGAAAGCAAAGAGGTGATCCTGCTTGCCTACCGCTATACCCCGGCAGAATTTATAGAGGGAACGGCCTTGTCCATCCAGAGCGTACTGGACGGCTACTCGGTTGAGACCAGCGGCACATTGTTCATCGTGCAGAACAATCAGGTCATTGCCTCCAACCGCCCGGAGCTCATCGGGCAGGATGCTGCGGACAGTCTGCCGGTGCGGGAGATCCGCAAAGCCGGGGCTGCCGAAACGCTGACCCATACCCACGATTGGAACGGCTCCGGCTGCTATTTTGGAATGTACTGCCACGGAAGGTCTTTCGATCTCTATGCGTATACGGATGAAAGATCCGTCTTCCGTGAATCGTTTCCGCTGATTTTGATGGCGCTGGCCGGTTACATCCTGCTTGTAATGGTCCTTCGGGTGCTGCGCAGACGCTCCGTGCAGGAGATGGAGCAGCAGAAGAAAGAGCAGGAGAAGAAGTATCAGGCTCAGCTGGAGGAACAGAACCGCAAACTGGAGATCGCACTCCAGCACGAGGGTGCGGCAAACCGTGCCAAGCGGGAGTTCCTGTTCAATATGAGCCACGATATTCGCACCCCGATGAACGCCATCATCGGCTTCACCTCGCTGGCTGCGACCCATATTGATAATAAGGAACAGGTGCTGGACTACCTAAAAAAGATCTCTACCTCCAGCCAGCATCTGCTTTCCCTCATCAATGATGTGCTGGATATGAGCCGCATCGAGAGCGGAAAAGTAAAAATTGAAGAAAAAGCGGTGCATCTGCCGGACCTCGTCCACGATGTGCGCTCCATCATCCAACCCGATGTTTCGGCAAAGCGGCTGTCGCTTTTCATTGATACTATGGACGTAGAGAACGAGGACATCATCACCGACCCGCTGCGGCTGAACCAGATCCTGCTGAACATTTTGTCCAACGCCATCAAGTTCACTCCCACAGGCGGCATGATCAGCATCCGCATTGCCCAGAAGAACGGTGCGCCCAAGGGCCGTGGCTGCTATGAGTTCCGCATCAAGGACAATGGCATTGGTATGAGCGAAGCGTTCCAGAAGCACATCTTTGAGGCGTTCAGCCGGGAGGAAAGCTCCACCGTCAGCGGCATTCAGGGTACCGGCCTGGGTATGTCCATCGCCAAGAACATTGTGGACCTGATGGGCGGCAGCATCACCATTGAGAGCGAGCCGGGCAAGGGCAGCGAGTTCATTGTGAATCTCTGCTTTGCGCTCAGCGGACAAAAGGTGGAGCTCAGGCAGCTCCCGCAGCTGGAAGGGCTGCGGGCACTGGTGGCGGACGACGATACCGACACCTGCCTGAGCGTCAGCACCATGCTGTCCAAGATCGGGATGCGGCCGGAGTGGACGATCTCCGGCCGGGAAGCGGTGATCCGCACCCGATACGCCATGGAGCAGGGCGACGAATTCAGCGTCTACATCATCGACTGGCTCATCCCCGATATGAACGGCATCGAGGTCGTGCGGCAGATCCGCAAGGTGATCGGGAAAAGCTGCCCTATCATCATTCTGACGGCCTACGATTGGACGGATATTGAAGAGGAAGCCCGCGCTGCCGGAGTGACCGCCTTCTGCGAAAAGCCGCTGTTCCTTTCCGAACTGCTCAGAGTGCTGGCAGAACCGTACGGTGCAGAGCCTGCCTGTAAGCCAGCGCAGCCAGATGCCTCCGAGCTCAAGAGAAAGAAACTTTTGCTGGTGGAGGACAATGCCTTGAACCGTGAGCTCGCACTGGAGATCCTGAAGGAAGCGGGCTTTGCGGTAGACACTGCTGAGGATGGCGAGATCGCTGTCCAGAAGATGAAGCAGGCGGCCCCCGGGCAGTACGATTTGATCTTAATGGACATCCAGATGCCCAAGATGGACGGTTACGAGGCAACGCGGCAGATCCGCGCCCTGCCGGATGCTGCAAAGGCAGGCATTCCCATCTTTGCAATGACGGCAAATGCCTTTGAAGAAGACCGTCAGAATGCATTGAAGGCCGGTATGGACGGCCACATTGCAAAGCCGCTGGATATTCCGCATCTGCTGCAGGTCCTCGCAGATGTACTGAAATCATAACGGCTGCCAGCCGACAAAAGCAAAAGCACCCGCAGCAGGCTTCGCAGAGGCTCTTGACCTCTGGAAGCGAATGCTGCGGGTGCTTTATTTATTATTTTTTGTCTGACAGGCGTTTGGCTCACAAAATTTTGTGCAGCTCCTGCATAAGGTCGCCGATCACGATGGGCTTGGACAAAAAGCCGTTCATGCCGCTTTCCAATGCGTTGCGGCGGTCCTCGTCGAAGGCGTTGGCGGTCATGGCAAGGATGGGGAGCTTTGCCCGGGCAGGGTCATCCAGTGCGCGGATCTTCCGGGTGGCGGTGTAGCCGTCCATCACCGGCATCTGCACATCCATCAGCACCAGATCATAGCTGCCCGGCGCTGCGGTGCTCACCTTTTCCACCGCCACTTCACCGTTTTCCGCCGTATCGACCCGGAAGCCGTACTCGCGCAGGATCTCCTGCGCGATCTCGCGGTTCAGCTCGTTGTCCTCTACCAGCAGGATGTGTCTGTCCTTGAAGTCGGCGTTCTTTTCCGGCAGAATCTCCTGCGACGCATCTGTCAGCTTCTGGCCGAGAGCGCTCATCAGGGTCTCGCGCAGGTCGGACA
>ENA-UOOC01003162-UOOC01003162.1-human-gut-metagenome-genome-assembly--contig:-C48old-NODE-3162-length-11612-cov-3.784373_pt1 | contig 11612 bp, 9 predicted proteins | sample MGYA00242469_ERZ724016 | MGnify/ENA metagenome assembly ERZ724016 | reverse complement strand
ACCTGTTTTACACAAACTACAATTTTCACGGTATTTTCACTCCTTATTTTTTTCTTTTTTCTCTATAGGACTGAGATTGTTCTGATTTCTCTGCAGACTGAATTATTTTAACAGATCAGCGGAGATAACCATTCTCTGAACCTCAGATGTACCCTCGTAGATCTCAGTGATCTTAGCATCACGCATCATACGCTCTACGTCGTACTCTCTCGTGTAGCCGTAACCACCGTGAAGCTGTACAGCCTTGGTTGTAACTTCCATAGCAACCTCTGCTGCATACAGTTTAGCCATAGCTGCTTCTACAGAATAGGTTTTCTGTGTCTTCTTAGCAACGGCTGCTCTGTAAACAAGGAGCTGAGCTGCTTTAACTTTGGTAGCCATATCTGCCAGCTGGAACTGAGTGTTCTGGAACTGACCGATAGCACGACCAAACTGTTTTCTCTCTTTTACATAATCAACAGTTCTCTCAAGAGCGCCCTCTGCAAGACCAAGTGCCTGGGAAGCGATGCCGATACGTCCGCCATCCAGGGTATGCATAGCGATGTGGAAACCTTTGCCCTTCTGGCCAAGCAGGTTCTCTTTCGGGATACGGCAATCTGTGAAGATCAGCTCGTATGTAGCAGATCCACGGATACCCATCTTCTTCTCTTTGGTACCGAAGGTGAAGCCCGGAGTTCCTTTCTCTACGATAAATGCAGAGATCTCTTTTTTCTTTCTGCCCTTTACTTCAACAACGCCTGTTACAGCGATGATAACGTAAATGTCAGCCTCTTTACCATTGGTAATGAAAACTTTGGAGCCGTTTAATACCCACTCGTCGCCGTCTAATACAGCCTTGGTCTGCTGACCCTGAGCATCTGTACCAGCACCCGGCTCAGTAAGACCGAAAGCACCAAGCTTCTCGCCCTTAGCAAGCGGAACCAGGTATTTCTGTTTCTGCTCTTCAGTACCGAAGGTCTGGATCGGATCGCAGCACAGAGATGTGTGTGCAGATACGATAACGCCGGTAGTACCACAAACTTTGGAAAGCTCCTCAACGCACATAGCGTATGTTAACGGATCACAGCCCTGTCCACCATACTCCTTCGGAACCGGGATGCCCATGAAGCCAAGCTTCTGCATCTTTTTAACGGTTTCCTCCGGGAAGTGCTCTGTCTCGTCAACTTCCTGTGCCAAAGGTTTTACTTCGTTCTCGGCGAAGTCATGGAATAACTTTCTCGCCATTTCATGCTCTTTACTTAATGTAAAATCCATGTGTCTATTCCTCCATCATTTTCTTATATACGCTTAAGAGGCGGCTTTAAGCGCCGCCCCGTTGCGGTTCTTAAAAATCTGGTACTCTATTATGTTTTCATCTGGTCAAGAAGCCAGACTTATGTACATATTAGTTGTACTTGTAGAAGCCTTCGCCAGACTTACGGCCAAGCTTGCCGCCGCGAACCATCTTTCTAAGAAGCGGCTGCGGACGGTACTTCGGGTCACCAGTCTCAGACTGAAGTACTTCCATGATAGCCAGAACAACGTCCAGACCTACCAGGTCGCCCAGTTCAAGCGGTCCCATCGGATGGTTTGCACCCAGCTTCATAGCGGTATCGATACCCTCTACAGAAGCCTCGCCCTCAGCGTAGATACCGATAGCTTCGTTGATCATCGGGATGAGGATACGGTTTACTACGAAACCAGCGCCCTCTTCTACCTGTACCGGGATCTTGCCGATCTCTTCAGAGATCTTCTTAACTTTGTCAACAATCTCTGCCGGAGTGTTTAAGCCTGCGATAACCTCAACCAGCTTCATAACCGGAGCCGGGTTGAAGAAGTGCATACCGATAACCGGGCGGTCAAGACCTGCACCGATCTCAGTAATGGACAGAGAAGATGTGTTGGTAGCGAATACGCAGTCTGCCTTGCAGATAGCGCTCAGCTCTTTGAAGGTCTGTTTTTTGATCTCCATGTTCTCGATTGCTGCCTCAACTACGAGATCGCAGTCGCTGCAGATAGTCTTAACGCCGGTATGGATTCTGGCAAGGATCTTGTCTGCATCCTCTTTTGCCATCTTTCCTTTTGCTACTCTCTTCTCAAAGTTCTTGGAAATTTTCAGTTTGCCGTTGGAAGCAAACTCTTCGTTAATATCACACAGGCATACTTCATATCCATCTACCTGGGCAAATGCCTGAGCGATTCCGGAACCCATGGTTCCTGCACCAATAATACCAACTTTCATGACAAATCCTCCTGAAATTATACAACTATAATTTAACTAACTATCTATTGTTAAACTGCTCCACTTTCCGTTTCTCAAGGAATGCTTGCATACCGTTCTTCTGATCTTCTGTCTCGAAGCATCCGCCAAACAGTTTTTCCTCGATCACGATAGCCTGATCCATATCAGTCTGAAGTCCGTCGTTCATCGCCTTCTTGCTGTTTCTGACAGCGATCGGAGCCATCTTTGCGATAGCGCCTGCCAGCTTCTTCGCAGCCGGCATCAGCTCTTCCTGTGTATAAACAGCATTTACAAGTCCGACACGGTATGCCTCGTCCGCTTTGATGTTGCGGGACGCAAATACCATCTCTTTTGCCTTGCCCGGTCCGATGAGACGTGCGAGTCTCTGTGTACCGCCGAAGCCTGGTGTGATACCAAGACCTACTTCAGGCTGTCCGAATAATGCATTGTCCGAGCAGATACGGATATCACAGCTCATGGCAAGCTCGTTGCCGCCGCCGAGTGCGAAACCGTTTACTGCCGCGATAACCGGAACCGGGAAAGTTTCGATCTTGCGGAAAATATCGTTGCCGAATTTACCGAAGTGCTCGCCCTGCTCCTTGGTCATCACGCTCATAGCAGCGATGTCAGCACCGGCTACGAAAGATTTCTCTCCTGCGCCGGTCAGGATAATTGCACGAATTTCGGAAAGGTCTACTGCATCAAATGCAGCTTCAATATCCTTCAGCACATCCTCGTTTAACGCGTTCAGTGCCTTCGGACGATTAATAGTTATGACTGCGACGTGTCCGTCTACCTCATAGTCTACAAATCCCACTTCCAGTTCCTCCTAAAAAGCTCTTGAATTGAAATACGTAAAACCAGAAACAGCCGGAGCGCCGGGGATAAGCCCCGACGACTCCGGTTCTGCGTCAGAAATTAGTCTCTCTCAACGATCGTTGCGCAGCCCATGCCGCCACCGATACACAGAGTAGCCAGACCCTTCTTAGCGTCACGTTTCTGCATCTCGTATAACAGAGTTGTCAGGATACGGCAGCCAGATGCTCCTACCGGATGTCCGATAGCGATTGCACCGCCGTTTACGTTCAGGATGTCTTTGTTGAAGCCAAGGTCACGAGCTACAGCGATAGACTGAGCTGCGAATGCCTCGTTTGCCTCGATCAGGTCGAAGTCTTCTACCTTCCAGCCTGTCTTCTTCAGAACTTTCTTGGTAGCTGCAACCGGTCCAATACCCATGATGCTCGGATCTACACCGCCCAGAGCGCCTGCTACCCATGTAGCCATCGGTTTGATACCCAGTTCTTTTGCTTTCTCTTCGCTCATAACAACTACAGCTGCTGCACCATCGTTGATGGAGGAAGCGTTACCAGCTGTTACACGTCCGTCTTTCTTGAATGCCGGACGAAGCTTGCCAAGAATCTCTACAGTGGAACCCGGACGCGGACCCTCATCGGTATCTACGATAACAGTCTCTTTTTTCTTCTTAACTTCGATCGGAACGATCTCGTCTTTGAAACGTCCAGCCTCGATAGCTGCGCAAGCCTTCTGCTGGCTAGCTGCTGCAAACTCATCGAGTTCTTCTCTTGTGATACCCCACTGATCGCAGATGTTCTCAGCGGTGATACCCATGTGGTAATCGTTGAATGCATCCCACAGAGCGTCATTTACCATGGTGTCGATCATGGTCGCATTGTTCATACGGTATCCGTAACGAGCCTTCATCAGAGCATACGGAGCTGCGGACATGTTCTCTGCACCACCAGCTACTACGATGTCAGCATCGCCTGCAAGGATCATATCTGCTGCTGCGTTTACAGCATTCAGACCAGAACCGCAAACCACGTTCAGGGTAACTGCCGGAACTTCTACCGGAAGACCAGCTTTCAGAGACATCTGACGTGCTACGTTCTGACCAAGGCCAGCCTGGATAACACATCCCATGTATACGTGATCAACCTGCTCCGGAGCAACGCCTGCTCTCTTCAGAGCCTCCTTGATAACTACGGCACCCATCTCAGCTGCTGGAACAGTACTGAGCTGGCCACCCATAGAACCTACTGCGGTACGGCATGCACTTGCAATTACGACTTTCTTAGACATTGAAAAAATCCTCCTTGAAAATGATCCACCACGTAAATAACACAACTGCAGTAAATAGTAAAATAGTGATAAATATGATAGTGTATTTGTATCTTAACACCCCACGCGGCTCCTGTCAAATAATTATCAATGGATTTATAAAGATTTAAGATTCTCATTTTTCCGCGTACAATCCACTTATTTCTACATCGTTCTGATCGCCTTTAGGCGGAATGCACAATTTTTTTCTTCCGTTTTCTCAATAAAAGTGGTCTTCTCTGGCATTATAACCAACGTGGTATTTTGTTTGTGAATTAATAGACAAAGTCATTCTTCTTCTATTTACATACACTTATATCTGTAATTCATAAATATGAATATGTCGTCATTTTCCCCTATTTTGTCCTCCGCCTCTTTCGTTGACAAGGGGTAGTGGAGATGATACACTGATAAACAACGGGGGATGTCCGAATCACGCATTTGTACGGACTTCTTCATATTATTAAAAAGGACAAGGTGAATAAGTATGGATTACAAGAAACTGTATGCAGAAAAGCTGGTTTCCGCTGAAAAAGCTGCTTCCGTCGTTAAATCTGGCGACTGGGTTGACTATGGCTGGACCACCGGCACTCCGGTAGCAGTCGATGCTGCTATCGCAAAACGTCTTCCGGAACTGGAGAATGTAAACTTCCGCGGCGGTATCCTGATGTGGGTACCGGAGATCTTCAAGATCGAAAACCCGGCAGCTCATATGACCTGGAACTCCTGGCACATGAGCGGTATCGAGAGAAAGGCAATCGCACAGGGATTCAGCTTCTATGCTCCGATCCGTTATTCCGAGCTTCCGAGATACTATCGTGAGTCCGCAACCAAACCGGATGTAGCTGTATTCCAGGTCGCTCCGATGGACGAGCACGGTTATTTCAACTTCGGACCAAATGCTTCCCATATGTCAGCCTGCTGCGAGACTTCCAAGGTTGTCATCGTAGAGGTCAATGAAAATATGCCGGTCTGCCTCGGCGGATTTGAGAACGGCGTTCATATCTCCAACGTAGACATGATCGTAGAGGGCAGCAACCCGACCATCGCAGAGATGGGAGGCGGCGCAGCAGCGACTGATGTCGATGAAGCAGTTGCAAAACTGATCGTAGACGAGATCCCGGATGGTGCCTGCTTACAGTTAGGTATCGGCGGTATGCCGAACGCAGTTGGTTCCCTGATTGCGAAATCTGACTTAAAGGATCTGGGTGTTCACACCGAGATGTACGTTGACGCATTCGTTGATATTGCCGCAGCCGGCAAGATCACAGGCGCTCACAAAGCACTGGACAAAGGCCGTCAGGTATACGCATTCGGCGCTGGCACCAAGAAACTGTATGACTACTTAAACAACAACCCGGCCTGCATGAGTGCTCCGGTTGATTACACCAACGACGTCCGCACCATCGCAGCCCTGGACAACTTCATGTCCATCAACAACGCGGTTGACCTCGACCTCTTCGGTCAGGTAAATGCAGAGTCCGCAGGAATCAAGCACATCAGCGGTGCAGGCGGACAGCTTGACTTCGTTCTGGGCGCTTACCTGTCCAAGGGCGGAAAGAGCTTCATCTGCTGCTCCTCCACCTTCAAGAACAAGGCTGGCGAGCTGCAGTCCCGTATTCTCCCGACCTTAAATCAGGGTTCTATCGTAACCGATACACGTGCAAACCTGCACTACCTGGTAACCGAGTACGGTAAAGTAAACTTAAAGGGTCTTGCAACCTGGCAGAAATGCGAGGCTATCATCTCCGTTGCACATCCGCAGTTCCGCGATCAGCTGATTAAGGAAGCTGAGAAGATGCATATCTGGAGACAGAGCAATAAGATCTGATAAGAACTCAAGATCTGATAAAATCGGCAGGATTCGGAGACAAAATCCAGCAAACCATCTATGGTATCTGAGACTCCCGGTTCTCCGATACATCAGATACGTTTATTTTCTAAAAAAAGTGCTTTTCCTCTCAAGAAATTTTCTTCGAGAAGAAAGGCACTTTTTTATTTATACTTTTTTTCTTATAGTTTTTGTTCTACAAGTCTCTGTCTACCATCCGCTACTGTTCCAGAGACTTCCACCGGAAGTTCGGAATCACATCCGACCACTTATTAATTCCGATGATTGATTTTGCAAAATTCGAAGTTTCCAGCGTGTATCTCTTCTGATCAATGTCGTGGAAAACTCTCCAGAGCTTTCGATCCTTTACCGCTACAATCTCATTGCCCTGATTCATATCACAGGACCACAGACCGAAGCTTAAGCCTGCCCTTACCTCTGACGGCGCATCGACCTGACGACTCAGAATGTACGCGTCGATATACGGGTTACTGTCCACGATATAGTAAGAATATGCAAATGCCGCCGCCTGGATATCCGACACATCGCCGCGCGTCAGACTCTGTGCAGTAAATCCTTCCTCCGTCAGAATGACATGGCGCACCTCGCCAGATGCTGTCTTCATCGAATCCTGATTCAGATAATCGGTCAGTACATGCAGGTTTGCAAAGTTGACAATCGGTGAATCTGCACTCTCGGTTACCAGCCCCGTTGCCGGATCATCCCAGAATTCCGGTTCCGTCATCGGGTACGGATACGGATGGTAGGCAATGCCCCAGTCCATCTGGCCTTCCGTTACTGCCAGGGCGTTAAACGTATCAACAATGCCTTTGCCCGTATAATGCACCTGATCGTTCAGGTTCTCATACGGAGCTCCCCACCAGAAATCAAGTGAAAAATAAACCCGGTCATTCGCGCTTGTGCTCTTGATCGCCGTGTAGAACGTGCGGAATGCCTGCTGATACGTGGATACATATGCATTCAAATCTGCCGGTCCCATGTAGTTCCAAATCTGGTTGTTGATCTCATTGCCCAGAATCCAGTTGGAAATCTTCGCATAATTTGAATTATGATTCTTGCCGCTGTAACGATCCGCTAAAAACGCGAAGATCGCACACGTTGTCTCAAATCCTTCCTGTGTCTTCGTGTTAAACATATAATAATTGGCGCTCGAAGATTTCGCAGTTCCCGCATGAACCAGTTCCGGGTGCGCGTCATTCCAGTCATTTAAAACGATCGCCGTCACAGATATATCTTTTCCGATATATGTACTGATCACCTTGTCATAATTTTCAACCACCGACTTATTAAAATGATACGTTTTTCCATCGTACTCATAATCAATGCCACTTCCTAAAAACTGGGAAAATGCGATATTGACCGCCACATGTTTGACACCCAGTGTAAATGCATCGTTGAGCATATTTAACTGGATATTCAAGCCCTTTTTCGTCAGCGGCGTCTTAAACGCATCCTGATTGGATGCAACCACCTCCGGATTTGTGATATAATGTGCCGCGCCAACTGCCGTAAATGTAGTTCCGTCAAACACTGCCGGAACAAACCGGCTGTAAAGGCGGTCCTGGGCAGTTCCCTTGTTTAAAGGAATCGAGACGGTCCTCGTCTCCCCTGCGCCTACGCTGCTGACATAATCAGCCCGGCTTCCAATCTCCGACTCATACGGCCGCAATTCAAACAGATAAATCTTTCCGTCCGTCCCCGTTGTATCACCGTTGCTTGAAAGTGAAATATCCACTGTATTCTGCCCCGAACCAATCAGACAGGAGCCGATCGAAGCGGTTATCTGAAACGTCTGCGCCGCCAGTGCTGTGAACGCAGCCGCCACGCTCAGGCAGACCGCTACAGCCAGGACAAGCGCCGTTTTCATCCATTTTTTCATCCTGTTCCTTCCTTTCCGTCTAATATCCTATGGTATTTGATCATACTTCATTCTTCCGTCAGATTCAATTACTATTTTATTAAGGATTATTACAACTATTTTGGAAATTCCGTATGATTCCCAGCATTTTATCTTTTCCAAGCCTTGATTTCTTTCTTATTCCTATTCTTTCCACTTGCAAATATTGGTTTTATATATAAATCCCTTAGAGCTGCAAGTTTAAAAAGCTACAGTTTCCGGAACCATCAAGTATTCCTTCTGCCATAGCTTTTTGATATTACCGATTATTTAGTTCTTAATGCCCTCATCGCATTTAAAATTGCAATGACGGAAACACCGACGTCCGCAAACACGGCTTCCCACATATTCGCCACTCCAGCCGCGCCCATCAGAAGCACAACCGCCTTAACCGCCAGGGCAAACACGATATTCTGGTGCGCGATTGCCATTGTCTTGCGTCCGATTTTAACCACACCTGCAATCTTCGCCGGGTTATCATCCATCAGGACAATGTCCGCCGCCTCGATCGCCGCGTCACTTCCCATGCTTCCCATTGCAATACCGACATCTGCGCGGGAGAGAACCGGTGCATCGTTGATGCCGTCGCCGACAAATGCCAGCTTCCGCTTTCCGGTCATCTCCGCCAGCATCTCCTCGACTTTCTGCACCTTATCCGCCGGAAGCAGCTCCGTGTACGCCTGATCGATGCCAACCTTCGCAGCCACCGCCTCGCCGACCGCTTTCCGGTCGCCCGTCAGCATAACAGTACGGCGGATTCCAGCCGCCTTCAGTCCACGGATCGCATCCTCCGTCTCCGGCTTGATCGTATCGGCAATCAGGATACTTCCGGCAAATTTTCCGTCCTTTGCCAGATAAATCACAGTGCCGATGCCGTCGCATTCCTGATACGGTATATTTTTACTCTTCATCAGGCGTCCATTACCCGCCAGAACTTTGTGACCGTCGATCGTTGTCTCGATACCATGACCGGAAATCTCGTTGGTTTCACCGATGCGGGTTAAGTCGATCAGGGGTTTGCGTACCACTCCCTGCACACCCTCTTTGGACTGCACCTCTTTTATTGTGTCATTGTCAGCATCCAGAACGATTTCTGCTGTTCTTGCATTCGCCTTTTGAGTTTCTGCTTCTGCCAAACTGCCATTTCTCTCACGATACGCCTCCCGTATCGATTCCGCGATCGGATGCGTCGAATAATTCTCGGCATACGCCGCCAGCTCCAGAAGCTCATCCTCACTGATTCCCGCCGGATGCAGCTCCGTCACTTTAAACTCGCCCTTCGTCAGGGTGCCTGTCTTATCAAATACAACCGTATCCAGCTCCGAAACTGCCTCCAGATAATTGCTTCCCTTGACTAACACACCGATGCGGGATGCAGCACCAATGCCGCCAAAGAAGCTAAGCGGAACCGAAATCACCAGCGCACACGGGCAGGAAATTACCAGGACAATACAAGCTCTCTGAATCCACTCGCCAAATTCTCCGCCCAGCACAATCGGCGGCACAAACGCCAAAGCAACCGCCGCGATCACGACCACCGGCGTATAATATCTGGCAAACCGAGTGATAAAGTTCTCCACCTTCGCCTTCTTGCTGCTGGCATTCTCCACCAGCTCCAGAATCCGCGCCACCGTCGAATCATCAAATTCTTTCGTCACGCGCACCCGCAGAAGCCCGCTGCCATTGACACATCCGCTGATGATTTCATCCCCGGCTGCCGCACGGCGCGGTACCGATTCACCAGTCAGCGCCGAGGTATCGATCATCGATTCACCCTCTACCACCACGCCATCCAGCGGAATCCGCTCTCCCGGCTGTACCACGATGATGTCCTCCACTTCCACATCATCCGGATCGACCTGCTCTATCTGTCCATCTTTTTCAATATTGGCATATTCCGGGCAGATATTCATGAGATCGCTAATCGACTGGCGCGAACGGTTGACCGCATAACTCTGAAACAGCTCGCCAACCTGATAGAACAGCATAACCGCAACCGCCTCAGAAAACTCGCCCACACCGAACGCCCCGAACGTCGCTACTGTCATGAGGAAATTCTCATCAAACACCTGACCATTTTTAATCCCCCGGAACGCCTTGTATACAATATCCCATCCAATAATCAGATACGGAATTAAAAATACGACTAACTCTGTCCACGGCTGCGGCATTCCGGCAAATACATTCATTTTTTTCGCTGCTGCCGCCGCGATATATACGATTGCCGCCGCAACAATCCGCTTCAGCATCGTTTTCTGCTTCTGATTCATAAAGCCTCCCTTCATTCTGGAAACACATTCCCAGAAAAAAAGATATAGGAAAATGTGCCGGCACAGCTCATTTGCCTATATATTTTTACTTTGCCCTTCTGTGCATTACACAATCTGATTTTATTCTTTTAAAAAGCAGCTTTTGATCCGATTATGCCTTTTCCAATTTTACATATTAATAATGCAGTCCGGTTCCACCTTCTTGCACACTTCTACAACCTCTTTCATGATCTCGTCGAAACGTGCGTCATCCGCATCGATCGTCATTTTCTGCATCATAAAGCTGACACTCGCATCATTGACTCCATCCAGCTTCTTGATCGCATCCTCCATCTTTGCTGCACAGTTTGCACAATCCAGATCAGTTAATTTAAATTTCTTCTTCATGATAATCCTCCTCTTTTTATTGAGTTACAAATTTTTAATGTTTGCTTTTCGAGACCTGCAATTTTTTTCTTTACAGATAGCACCGATTTCACATTCATTCAATCCATTATCATCATTCAAGGAACTTGCTATTCTTTAATCTGCTCAAAGCCCTGGTTGATAATCCGGTAAACATGGTCGTCTGCCAGCGAATAGAACACCGACTTTCCGTCCCGTCGGCTCTTGACAAGCTGCGACTGCTTGAGAATCCGAAGCTGATGCGAAATCGCCGACTGCGTCATATTAAGCAGCTGTGCAATGTCGCAGACACACATCTCCGACTCAAACAGCACAAACAAAATCCGGATCCGCGTCGAATCACCAAATACCTTAAACAGCTCCGCCAGATCATACAAATCATCGTCATCCGGCAGCATTCCCCGGACCGACTGCACCACCTCATCGTGAACAGCACACTCCTCACAGCACTCTACATCATGAATTGCCATCCGATTTCTCCCTTCATGCTACGCGTTTTTGCCCTGCTTCACTGCTTCTTTCGTGAAAGCAGTTTGCAGGATTTTATCAAGATTTCTTTGAAGTATTTTTATTTATATGAATCATTGTTCATATGTTCATTATATGAATGTAACTGGGAAATGTCAAGAAATATTTGTGGGAATTTAAAAGGAGTAAATGAAATGTTTTCTCAATTATAAAATGCTGCAAAAAAGACTGTTCATACAGACAAAATCCACTAAGTAATGCGCGTAAATGTGCTTCTTTCTGCCCGGTTTACAGATGATACTCTGTAAACCGGCACAGTTCAAATATATATTCTCTACATACTATGCTTTTTTGTCTATTTATGAACAGTCCGTTATTTAT
>ENA-UOOC01003152-UOOC01003152.1-human-gut-metagenome-genome-assembly--contig:-C48old-NODE-3152-length-11647-cov-4.448758_pt1 | contig 11647 bp, 13 predicted proteins | sample MGYA00242469_ERZ724016 | MGnify/ENA metagenome assembly ERZ724016 | reverse complement strand
GGCTTCCGCAGCTGGATTCATGGAAGAAGCCGTTGCAAAAATGCAGGAAATTGGTGTCGGAACAGTCGCAACCATTTCCGGTCGGTATTATGCAATGGACCGTGACAACGCCTGGGATCGTGTGGAAAAGGCATACGATGCCATGGTTTCTGGTGAAGGGGAAACTGGTACCGATCCGGTACAGGCAATTCGGGATTCCTATGCCAAGGAAGTCACCGATGAATTTATGCTGCCGACTGTTATTGATCCGGCTGGTACCATTCAGGAAGGTGACAGCGTGATCTTCTTTAACTTCCGTCCAGACCGTGCGCGTCAGCTGACCAGAACCTTTGTAGATCCGGCATTCAGCGGCTTTACCCGGAAGAAGGGATACTTCCCGGTTCATTTCGTTTGTATGGCACAGTATGATGCTTCCATGCCGAATGTATCCGTTGCTTATCCGCCGGAAGAATTGAGAATGACACTCGGCGAATACCTGAGCAAGTGCGGCAAGACACAGCTGCGTATTGCAGAAACCCAGAAATATGCACACGTTACCTTCTTCTTCAATGGCGGAGAAGAAAAGACCTTTGAAGGTGAAGATCGTATTCTGATTCAGTCTCCGGATGTTCCGACCTTTGATCTGAAGCCGGAAATGAGTGCGTATGAGGTAACGGATGCAGTTGTAAAGGCAATTGAATCCGATCAGTATGATGTTATTATTCTGAACTATGCAAACTGCGATATGGTTGGTCATACCGGCATTATGCAGGCAGCTGTTCAGGCAGTAGAAGCAGTGGATACCTGCGTTGGCAGAATGGTAACTGCAATCCAGGAAAAGGGCGGCGTTGCACTGATTACAGCAGACCATGGAAATGCCGATAAGATGCTGGAAGCAGATGGCTCTCCGTTTACCGCACACACCACCAACCCGGTTCCGTTTATTGTAGTTGGAGAAGACTGCAAGCTGCGGGAAGGCGGCGTGCTGGCTGACATTGCACCGACCATTCTGCAAGTAATGGGTCTGGAACAGCCGGCAGAAATGACTGGTAAGAGTCTGATTGTCAAGGACTAATCGATTTTGTGCAAAATGCCCTTTGACAAGATCTGAAAAATGAAATAGAATAGAAGAAGATGTGTAGCAAACCTGCGTAAGTCCAATCGTGGGTTGCTGCACATCTTTTTTTATGCACTTTTTGGTACAGAATCTGCTCATAAGTGGATTCTAGAAAGGATGATGAAGCACAATGGCACAAAACTCTGCCAAAGAAACACACAAGAAAAACAAAATGCGTACCACGCCACCGCATCAAATTTTATTAAAAATGGGAATCCCCATGATTTGTTCCATGGTATTGCAGGCATTGTATAACATCGTAGACAGCGCATTTGTTTCCAATATGAAGCAGGGTGGGGAGGACGCTTTGAATGCTCTGACGCTTGCTTTTCCGATGCAGATGCTGATGATTGCCATTAGCATTGGAACAGGTGTTGGTGTCAATGCCCTGGTTTCCAAGAGTTTGGGACAAGGCAATTCGGAAAAGGCGAGTCTGGTTGCCGGAAATGGACTGTTTCTGGCAACGGTGATTGTGGTTGTATTTGTGCTGTTTGGCTTATTGGGGACAGCACCGTATATTCATTCGCAGACTAGAGATGCAAAAATTGCAGAAATGGGAATCACTTATTTGCGAATTTGCTGCCTTTGTTCGATTGGCATTGTCTTTTTCTCAATCTATGAAAAGTTGCTGCAAGCCTGCGGCAATCCATTGTTTTCCACCATTGCACAAATTGCAGGCGCAGTCTGTAACATCGTAATGGATCCCATTTTGATCTATGGCTGGTGTGGATTTCCGGAGTTAGGCGTCGCCGGTGCTGCCTATGCAACTGTAATTGGACAAATTCTTTCGTTTGTTTTAGCCGTGCTCTTTCATTGCAAGGTGAATCGGCAGATTTCCAATCATTTGCATAACTGGAAACCAAACGGCAGTTTGATCAAAGGAATTTATGCTATCGGTTTGCCTGCTATTCTAGCACAAGCACTGATGTCTGTGATGACCTATGGAATGAATCTGATTTTGGGAAGTGTCAGCAGTGCAATGGTAACAGCATATGGGCTGTATTATAAGATTCAGCAGTTCATTTTGTTTGCAGCTTTTGGTCTGCGGGATGCGATTACGCCAGTGCTTTCCTTCTACCATGGTATGCACAGCCGTTCCCGAATTCGCTATGGAATTCGTTACGGGCTGCTTTACACATGGATTTTGATGCTGGCAGGTACGCTGTTGGTAGAGGGACTTGCCGCTCCGTTTGCAAGGTTATTTGGATTGTCCGGTGAAACAGAAACACTTTGCCTACAGGCAATGCGGATTATTTCTCTGAGCTTTTTGTTCGCTGGAACCAATATCACGTTTCAGGGCATTTTTCAGGCGTTGGACGGTGGCTTGGAATCCCTGTTGATTTCAATTTGCCGACAGATGCTGTTTGTATTGCCGGTTGCCTGGCTGTTTGCACAGGTTGCTCGTTCCGATCCAGAACGTGCCTGGTTGGTTTGGTGGACATTTCCGATTGCAGAATTTGTCTCCATGGGGATTGGCTGCTTATTGATGCAACGGGTACAGCGTAAGCGGCAGTTGCATTTATAAGAATGATTGAGTGGGTGTTCCCATAAAATTCGCACCAGTATTTTATGGGAACATTCTATAAAAAGAAAAGGGAAGCGGTCGAGTACGCTTCCCTATTTGATTTATTGATTGGACGTATCGTCCTCACTGGAAAGATCTAGGTTTTCCAGTGCATATTCACAGCACTGGATGACCAGTTGATTGAAAGAAATATCGTGATCAAATGCAAGTTGTTCCAATTTGTCGATTAACAGATCCGGCATGCGGATTGTTTTATTGGAAGAGGTTGGCTTTTTGATTTCGAACATGAATAAAGTGCCTCCTTTCTTGTAAGGATTCAGTACAAAGGATTCTTCTTTTATTGTAGCGAAAAATAAATTGAAAAAATATAATTAAAATTGCAAGTAAAAATAAATTGCAATATAGTGCAATGATTGCGCCGTTTCAAAATATGATTTGGAATGGATCGCACGCTTCTTCCAATTTCTGCATAAAATGAAGAAAAAGAAAGGAGAAACGCCATGCAGATCATATGGATTGCGCTGGCAGTGCTTTTGGGTGGAATGGCAGTGCTTGTTCTGGGGCTGCGCATTGCAGAAGTCACCCGAAAGGAAGAACGTCCAGCTGCATTGTTTACGGTGTATCCGCTGTATCGGGATCATGAGGAAGCACCGCAGCAGCTCAAGCGGCTGATGGGGGATATTTGCTGGATGGACAACGATCTGATCGCACATGTTTATGTCGTGAATGTCAATGCGCATGTGGAGCCTGCGGCGCAGTGTCGGCAGCTCTGTTTGCATCACCCCAATTTTACCTATTGTACGGCAGAAGAATTTACAAAAATTTTGGAAGAAGCAGAAAAGTGATTGCATTTTGTCAAAAAAGATTGTATAATAGAAAAATATAGAGATCGAAGCAATTACAGCAGAAGGGAGGCGTGCGCCAGTGGAGAACCATTCCATTCATCTGGAGGGTGTTGTGGAGACAGTTCTGTTCCGCAATGCAGAGAATGGCTATATTGTATTGGACTTAAATGCCAATGATTCCATGATTACTGTGGTGGGGGAATTGGGCGATCTAGAAGAAGGCGAACGCCTTTCCCTGGATGGAGAATTTACATCGCATCCGAAATTCGGAGAGCAATTTCGAGCGTATTACTGCGAACGGACACTGCCGGCAGATGCACTGAATATTCAGCGATATTTGTCCTCTGGTGCCATTAAAGGAATCGGCCCCTCTCTGGCACGAAAAATTGTAGAGGCATTCGGAGACCGTACCTTGGAGATTATGGAAAAAGAACCGACTCGACTGATGGAAATTCGTGGAATTTCTCCGAAAAAATGCGAATCCATTGCACAGGAAGTGCAGCAGATTTTTGCATTGCGCTCCATTATGACATTTTTATCTGCCTATGGAATTGCTTCGAAATATGCCATGCGTGCGTATAAAAAGTGGGGTGCCGGAACCATTGAAATGGTTTCTGCCAATCCCTATTTGCTTTGTACTTCCGGTGTGGAGCTGGACTTTCATAAGGTGGAGGCGCTGGCAAAGGACATGCATTTGGATCCCGATTCTCCGCAGCGGATTGCTGCCGGAATTGTTTTTATTTTGCAGCATAATACTCAGAATGGATTTACTTGCTTGCCGCTGGATCGGCTACAGCCGAAGGTTTGTGAGTGCCTGAATGTATCTGAAAGTGCCTTTTATGATGCCTATCAGGAAGCAAGAAACGAGCAGGTCATTGTGGAATACTGCAAGCGGGAACGGGAATTTGTTTACTTAGCAGACTATTACCGGGCAGAGCGGTACATTGCCGATCGGATCACCGTCATTCAGGATTTTAGTTCGCCGGAAGACAACGAAAATTTTCAGAAAATGATCGATCAACAGGAAGTAGAAACCGGAATTCACTATGAAACGTTACAGCGACAGGCCATTGTATCCGCACTTTCCCGTGGTATTTTGATTTTAACAGGAGGCCCCGGAACCGGAAAGACTACGACGCTCAATGCTATGATTGCGTTGAATGAAAAGCAAGGATATCGTGTGATGCTTGCAGCGCCAACCGGACGGGCAGCACAGCGTATTTCGGATTTAACCGGCTATGAGGCCAAGACCATTCATCGCTTACTGGAAGTGGAATTTGATATGACCGGTGGCACACGCTTTCTGCACAATGCTGCCAATCCGCTGCAATGTGATGTAATGGTGGTGGACGAGATGTCTATGGTAGATGTACTGCTGTTTGAAAGCTTGCTGCGTGCGTTGCGGTTGGGCTGCAAGCTGATTATGGTAGGGGACAGCGATCAGCTGCCCTCTGTCGGTGCTGGAAATCTGCTAAAAGATCTGATTGACAGCGGTGCCGTGCCGACCATTGAACTAAAGCAAATTTTCCGGCAGGCGCAGCAGAGCAGCATTGTAACGAATGCACACCGGATCATTCAGGGAACCTATCCGGATTTGACGCAGAAAAACAGTGACTTTTTCTTTTTTCAGCGGTTAAAACCGGAGGATGTTACCAAGCTGCTGCTGGATTTGGTACAAGTTCGTTTGCCAAAGGCGTACCAATATTCCCCAACAGAGGATATTCAGGTAATTTCCCCTTCCCGGAAAGGTGTGTTGGGTGTGATTGAATTGAATCGTGCGCTCCAGCAGCGCTTGAATCCGCCGCAGAAGGGACGGCAGGAAGTGAAGTCGATTTTGTACACATTCCGAGAAGGCGACAAAATCATGCAGACCAAGAACAATTATGACATTGTTTGGCACAAAGACGGTAATTCTGGAACCGGCATTTTCAATGGAGACATTGGTCGAATTCTTATGATTAATCGACAGACACGAGAAGTGGTAACAGACTTTGACGGAAGAAGGACGGTGTATCTGTTCGATCAGTTGGAACAGCTGGAATTGGCATATGCCATTACTGTTCATAAAAGCCAAGGCAGTGAGTTCGAAGCCGTTATTATTCCGCTTTTGGGTGGCTTTCAAAAACTATATTATCGGAACCTGTTGTATACAGCAGTGACACGTGCCAAAAAGCTATTGATTTTGATTGGGTCGCAGAAGATTATTTACCAGATGGTGGATAACAATCGGCGAACCAATCGATACACTTGTCTGAAACAGATGCTGACGCAGCCAGCTACACAGCAGGAACTGCTGGATTTTGGTGGATAGAGGTAGAGAGAAGCAAATAGGATGGTCTTTTGCCATTTGGAACATAGAAAAGGAGCGATTGATTCATGGCAACAACGGATATTGGAATTGATTTGGGAACGGCAAATACCGTCATCACCATTGGCAAGAAGGGTGTTGTGCTCAGCGAACCTTCTGCCATTGCCTATCATAAACGAAATAAGTCTATTTTAGCAGTCGGAAAACGTGCCTATGACATGATTGGAAAAACGCCGGAATTCATTGAGGTGATTCAGCCGCTTGCCAATGGTGTTATTTCGGATGATCAGATGACGCATTACATGATTAAGGAATTCATCTTGAAGGTAACCGGGCATCATTTGGTAAAGCCCCGGATTATCATCTGCGTGCCGTCCTTTATTACGGATGTAGAAAAGCGTGCAGTGGTGGAAGCAGCTATGAGTGCTGGTTCCCGAAAGGCATATCTCATTGATGAGCCGATTGCAGCATTGATCGGTGCTGGTGTCAACATTGGCAAGGCAAGAGGCAACATGATTGTAGACATCGGCGGTGGTACAACGGATGTTGCCATTGTTTCTATGAATGGATTGGTTACGTCTCATTCCATTAAAGTGGCAGGCAACACGCTGGATCAGGCCATCATTCGATATATGCAGACCAAGTACAAGCTGCTGATTGGCGCACGTACTGCAGAGCGCATTAAGATTGAATTGACCAATCTCTACGATCCACGGGAGGATATTACGGCCTGGGTCAAGGGACGAAATCTAGTCAGCGGTATGCCGGAAATGGTGGAAATCAGCGAAGTGGAGCTGTTTGAAGCGGTTGAGGATGAAATTGCAGAGATTCTGGAAGCCATTAAACTGGTTCTGGAGGAAACACCGCCCGAGCTGGTTGGTGATATTTATGAGAATGGAGTCCTGCTGGCAGGCGGTGGCGCTATGCTAAGCGGACTGCGGAAGCTGATTGAACGGACTTTGCAGGTCAAGTGTGTCATTGCAAAAGATTCCCTGCATTGTGTGGCAAAGGGAACGGCCATTGCATTCCGGAAGATGAATCATTTGCTGGATGGTTTTGAAAATGTTGCAGTTTATCAGTTCCAGTAACCATAAAAATACCTGACAGAAGCAATTCTGTCAGGCGGAACACCCATATTGGAAGTAGAACAAGCTTCTGATATGGGTTATTTTTTTGCAGAACGGTTGATCCACCGATCCTTATACTTGGAATAGGCAAATTTTTGTGTTTGATACAGTCCGTAATATCCGGAAAGCAGATAGCTGACTGCAATCACTAGCAGGAAATAGGGGGCACCGCCCATGCCAAACAGTTCAAAACTGATGAGCAGGGAGGTAAGCGGACAGTTTGTAACACCGCAAAAAACAGCTGCCATGCCGAGTGCAGCGCACAGTGCAGGCGAGAAGCCGATGACTTGACCGAACAGACAGCCAAATGTTGCGCCTACAAAAAAAGAAGGGACAATTTCTCCGCCCTTATAACCGCCGCCTAATGTAACGGCGGTGAACAGCATCTTCATCAGAAAGGCGTACCAGACGACTTCTCCCGTTAACGCGCGACTGATGACCGACATTCCCGTTCCTAAATAGTCTCTGGAGCCCAGCAGAAGCGTCAAAAGGACAATGCTAGTACCAGATGCCACTACGCGCAAATAGGCGTTGTGGAGCCTGCTGCGCAGCAATGCGCCGGTTCGATGCAGGATCATGCAAAAGAGGATGCTGATGCCTGCGCATAAAACAGCCAGCAAGAGGACTAGGAGTGCCGTTCCAATCTGAAAGGATGGAATTTGCAGTGTCGGAAATACTTCCTGTTCCAAGTGTACCGTTGCAGCCAGATGAGAGGCAGTAAGGGATGCCAGGGTGCAGGGAACCAGCGCAGAATACTGCATGACACCGACGCTGACCACTTCCATGGAAAAAATAGCGGCAGCCAATGGTGTTCCAAATACAGCAGAAAAGGCAGCACTCATGCTGCACATGATGACAATATGCCGATCCTGTTCCGGAATGCGGAACCATTTTCCCAGCACGCTGCCCATGCTGCCGCCAAGCTGCAAGGCAGCGCCTTCCCGTCCGGCAGATCCGCCGCAGGCATGTGTGAGAATGGTGGAGACAAAGATCAGCGGCGCCATTTTTCCGGGAACTTCAGATTGTGATTGTAAGGTTGCAATGACCAGGTTGGTGCCCTTGTCATTGTCATTTTTGGAAATGTGGTACAGCCAGACGATCAGCAGACCGCAGAGCGGCAGCCCGAACAGCATCCAGGAATGCTGCGTACGGAATGCAGTGACCTGATTCAGGCAAAAGGCGAAGAGAATGCCAGTGCCGCCAACCAGCAGCCCAATCAAAATAGAGTAAATCGTCCATCGCAGCAGCAGAATCAAATGGGAAAGAATATGAATGCCGCTGTGGATGCATTTGGCACGGAGAAAGATGCGGATACGACGGAAATGTTCCATAATAGTGCGTGTCCTTTCTGATTCAAGGAAAAAGCTGTCGCAGAAGCGAACTTCTTTGACAGCTTTTTCCTGACAGCAAGGAGATTGCTGTCAGGGATACGAACTTCTTAGAGGGTAGATTTCCAAAGTCCGTGTAAGTTACAGTATGCATAAACCGTTTGCAACGTTTCGCCGTCCGTCAGATGGAAGGAAGCCATCGGCGGCTCATCAATTGACAGGTAGCGAATCTGTGTGCTGTTGCTGGTTTCGATGGCAACCCATTCAATGAAATGTTCTGGTGTCATAGGGTGGGTAACGCTTCCAACTGCAACAGAAACATCGGAACCATTCACCGTTACAACCGGTACATGTTTTTCTTTTGCAGCATCCACAGAACCGGCAACCAGCGGCTGCATGGGTTCTCCGCAGCAGGAAACCGGAACACCGGATTCTTTTACGGTTGTAATAATGTTTCCGCAGTGCTTACAAACATAAAAATTCAATTTCATAAGAGAAGACTCCTTTCCGGATTAATAATTTTCTGCTCGTACTGCAAAGAAGGACTTAGGATGTGCACAAACCGGACAGACTTCCGGAGCCTTCTTGCCGACACAGATGTGACCGCAGTTTGCACATTCCCAGATGGTGTCGCCGTCCTTGGAGAATACCAAGCCGTCTTTTACATTGGCGAGCAGCTTGCGGTAACGTTCTTCATGTGCCTTTTCAATTTCGCCGACAGCAGAGAACAGATACGCAATGCGGTCAAAGCCCTCTTCCTTGGCAACGGCAGCGAATTCCTTGTACATGTCAGTCCATTCGTAGTTTTCACCTTCCGCAGCAGCAGCCAGGTTCTCAGCGGTATCCGGGATTTCTCCGCCGCAGAGCAGCTTAAACCAAAGTTTTGCATGTTCTTTTTCGTTGTTGGCAGTTTCTTCAAAAATCTTGGCAATCTGTACATAGCCGTCTTTTTTTGCCTTGGAAGCAAAGTAGGTGTACTTATTGCGTGCCTGAGATTCACCAGCGAAAGCGGTCATTAAGTTCTGTTCTGTTTTTGATCCTTTTAATTCCATGATACAATACCTCCATAATAAATTTGGGTAGTTGGCAGAACGCCGTGCAAACGGGTTCTATTCCTTTGATTGTTCGCAGTCCAAATCGGATGCTTTTTGGTTGCAGTCGGGACAAATCCCGCTGAAAACAATTTGATGCTGTTCCACCAGGAACCCGCTTTGATTGGTCTGCACGAGACTGCAAAGCTGTTCCTGATAGGGAAGCGCAACGTCAAACACACGGTGACACATTCTGCATTGAAAGTGGTAGTGCGGTTTGATGTTGAAGTCGTAGCAGTCTGCATCACTGGGCAGCGGAATATGCAGGATTGCACCTTGCTGCGCCAGTAGTTTCAGATTCCGGTAGACTGTTGCTTTGCTGATTTGCGGATGTTTTGCAGCAACAGCCTGATAAATGGATTCCGCATTGGGATGCGTTTGCAGCTGCTGGACGGTTTCTAAGACCAGTCGTCTTTGCATCGTATTACGGTTTTTCATGACAGGCTCCTTTTATTAGGAATCATTACTAATAATTATAATACGCTTTTTGTGGTTTGTCAAGTCTTTTTTCAAAAAAGATGCCAAATAAAAAAACAACCGGTATCAAGCAAAGGGTTCCTGGATTTTCTTTCAAAATCCATCGAACAGTTTTGTTGATATCGGTCTTATCAATTATGGTTGGAGGGGTTCGCCGGATAAAAGGCAGTGCTTTTTTGCCGTTCATAGAGCTGCTCTAAGAATTGCTCCAGCTTTCCTTTGTTGCGTTCCGTTAGGGCGGCATATTGTTCTAGAATAGTGGCTTCTTCTGGAGAAAGCGCAGAGGCTGCGCCGCTGGTTCGGCAGTTGGTGCGTCCTGCCAAATAGTCCAGGCTCACATCATAAAATTCAGCCAGTTGAATGGCACGCATAAAGGGAATTTCCCGTTCTCCTTTTTCATATTTTCCGTAGTACTGTGCTGTGGTGCCAAGGTAAGCAGCAAGATCCGTCTGTGTTTTGTCTGCATCTTCACGCAAATCTCTGATTCTTTGGTAGAATGACATATAAGAGACTCCTTTTTTTAGAAAATAGTATCATATGTGACGGAAAAAGGTTGACATTATAATCTAAATAGATTATAATTAGGATAGAATCAATCATATGTGATTGATTCAAATGAAAAAAAGGAGTGGTATTATGTATGATTCTTGGAAAAAATGGTTTGTGAAATGGATGGCGGTTGTGCTTACTGTTGTAATGGGAATGGGACCGTGCGCAGGGCTTCCGGTTGGGGCGGCATATGAAAACACGCATATCAATACCGGCAATCAGCGAGCCGATATCGTTGCCATTGCGCAAACGCAGGTTGGTTATCGGGAAGGCAGTTTGGACGGGACAACATCCGGCAATTATACGAAATACAATGTGGATTTATACAAGATCGATGGGTCTTATTGTTATGCATGGTGCCAGTCCTTTATCGCATGGTGTGCCAAACAGGCTGGTGTGTCTTCTTCTGTAATCAAGCGAACGGCTGGAACCATTGACGCCATGGACTTCTTTAAAAGTCAGCAGGTTTGGCAGGGTAACAGTTATACGCCGCAAAGTGGAGACATTATTTATTTTCGTTCCAGCAGCAGCAACAGCGGCTATCATGTTGGAATTGTAGAATCGGTTTCGGGCAGTACCATTCACACCATTGAGGGAAACTATTCCAATAAGGTGGCACGGCATAGTGTTTCAGTGGGAGCCTCCTCTATTGTTGGGTATGGGGTGCCGAATTATGAGGGAATGGATCCGCCGTCCAATCTTAGTATTTCTACGGATAAGAAGTTCTATACAGTAGGGGAAACAATAAATTTTACATTTACGAGTACTAATGCGACCGAATTGTATATTCCAATTGATGTAAATGGAGTAAAGAAAACATTTTATTGATGTAACAGGAAAAACAACCTATTCTTGCTCATTTGATGAAGCAGGAACGTATGGGTTCTTTTTGTTTGCAAGAAATCCATTTGGCGAGTCTTCTACTGTAAAGGATTATATACAATTTGAAGTACGAGATTCAAATTTTGGCGATCTCAATACGGATGGAACCCTCACTTCTTCCGATACCATCCTCTTGCAAGATTACCTCCTAGGACGTTCCGTCTTAACCAATGACCAGAAACAGCAAGCTGATCTCAACCAAGACGGTGTCATTGACGGTTTTGATCTTGCGCTTTTAAAACATCTTCTGCTTGCTTCTGAATAGCAGAATGTAAAAACGATGCGGTTGTTTTTTCAGCCGCATCGTTTTTGATTGCAATCAGATTACTGATTTTCCTGTTCACAGAAGGTGATGGATTCTCCGTTTAGGATCTTGTTGCTGGTGCGCATCGCACACATTTTTCCACACATGGAGCTGG
>ENA-UOOC01003147-UOOC01003147.1-human-gut-metagenome-genome-assembly--contig:-C48old-NODE-3147-length-11658-cov-4.091097_pt1 | contig 11658 bp, 8 predicted proteins | sample MGYA00242469_ERZ724016 | MGnify/ENA metagenome assembly ERZ724016 | reverse complement strand
GCTGTTAAACGTATTGGTCAGCGGCACATACCGGATGTTGATGACCGGCAGTCCGCCAAGATCCTCCGTATAAGGCTTGCCCGGAATCAGGCTGTTATAGTCCGGAATAAACTTCGTATGCACGCCGGATTTTTCACAGAGATTGACAATCTCTTCCAGACGGTCGTAGTCCTGCAGCGCAAGGGTCACAGCGATCTCATCCAGTTTGTTTTCCGGCAGGATAAAGGGCAGGTTATCGATGGAACCAAGCACCTTGACTCCCTTGTAAACCGCGCCTCTCGGCACATTATCGTCCAGAATGCCCCGCACCATATAGCCCCACTGGGGATTGGCGATAATCCGGTCGATATAGGCTTCCGCCGCACGAGAATACCCCACCAGCAAAATGTGTTTCAAATTATAACCGCGTTTACGCATCAGATGCAGGATTCTACGGATCAGCGCACGCACCAGAATTCCCGAAATCGTATTGATGATAGCAAATAATGCCAGCATGCCGCGGGAAAAATGCTGCAGCTCGCGGTCGATGGAGTTGGCAAGGTATAACCCTGCAAGAAACAGGACAATTCCGATCAGATTCGCCCTGATAATATTCAGTATTTCATTTTCCGGGCGTTGTACACGCTTCGGCGTATACAATTTGTTCCAGTAATAAAGGATCAGATAACCGGGCACAACAAAATAAAGGGCGGAAAAATATATGCCCATGTCCAGTACACCTATTTCTTTATCTGCAAAGCGGCTCCCGAACATCAGCCACCAGGCCAACAGATAGGAAGCTGCTGTAACCACGGCATCTACAACAACATGAAGCCGGTTCAAATAACGTTGATTATCCTTTATCATTACGGCTCGTCCCCATATTCAAAATGTAGTATACAATACCTTCCAGCAAAGCACAAGGATTTTTACGAATCGCGCAGGCAAACCGTAACACTTGTGTACGCCCACAGTCACCGCTTACACACGCCGAAACAGGTTGACCCACAGCTGTAACTGCAAACTGCAATAATGCAGAAAATTTCGTCCTGCAAAGGGGACCTTATGCGCGCGTCCCTCTTTCGAAGCAGACAGACAGATTCCCGCCCGGATTCCTTTTGCGTAAGTCGCTCCAAATCCTTTTTTCATAAAAAACAGCTGTTTCATCAAAAATCCCGCCAGCAAAAAAGGCAGATTCAGGATCAGCTGCAGCAGCGGCATATTTTTATAGATCAGATAAATATTGTTTCTCGAAGAATGCGTCACCTTAAACGCATTGTACCGCGAACCGGTAGAACCGCTCCCCGCGTGATAGACGACTGCAGCCGGCTCTGTGACATTTTTCAGCCCGAAAATCTGCGCCCGGTATCCGATATCCACATCTTCCAGGTATGCAAAATGAAGCTAGTCAAACCCTCCGATCTGCTCCAGATGTGCCTTGCGGTAGAGCGCCGCCCCTGCACAATTGGAAAAAACGCGCTTTGGCGCTGTGTAATTGGAAGAAGGCCTTCCTTTGCCAATCGCATACGCCCAGCCAAATGCCGAGTACAGATCCCCCGCCGTATCGACAAGCTCCGGTTCCTTCATCGAAAGCATCTTCGCCCCGACTGAAAAAATCTTCTCATCCGCTTCCATTGCCCTTTCCAGACGTTCCAGACAGAAGCGATCGGTTTTTGTATCGTTATTTAAAAGAAAAACATACGGTGTAGCAGTAGCTTCAATTCCGGTATTGACTGCCGTACAAAAACCCTTATTTTCCGAAAAACAGATCAGCTTCACCTGTGGAAAATGCTCCTGTATCCACGAAACACTTCCGTCCGTCGACCCGTTATCCACAACGATCACGGCGATTTCCACTGTGCTCTGAAGCAGGCTGTCCAGACAGTCCTGCAGAAAATGTTTTCCGTTATAGTTCGGTATTACCACGGTCGTCTTCATCCACCGATTTTGCTCCTCATGTTTCCTGTGTTTGCCGTCCGCGCGAGGGAGAGCCTCAGAGCGCGGATTGCCTGCCTACGCAGCAACAAAGCCGCCTGCCGCGGTGCGCTCTATCTGCGGCTTACGCCTGCGGATCCCATAAAATCCCATACCCTGCCGCTGTCGCTTCTTTACAAAATTCCATACTCTTTTGAAGGATCTTTGTTTCCTGCGCTGCCGTCGGAAGCCCCTGGCAGGCTTCTTTTAATTCCGCTATCGTCTGCGCGTAACGCTCCTTTAATGCGCTGCAAACCTCCATGCTGCGCAGGTCTGCTGCCGGTGCGCTCTGCTGCAGCGCTGCACGGTGCATCGGTCCGGAATATCCTTTCCGAAGCCCTGCATACCGCATCGAACCGTCGTTTTCATACAGTCCGCTCACCAGGAAGCCTTTCGGATGCCGGATGCCAAAAACATCCCTGCCGCCCGGCAGAGGCTTTGCCCAAATCCCGATTTCCGGGCGCTGGCAAAATACACTGTCTTCATAGTCTTCCCGATAAAAGCCAAGATGTTTCAGCCCGCTCACTGTCGCCTTCCAGCCTTTTCGAAGACAATAATCTTCCAGCGCACGCTGCCCCGCCTCGTAAGCGTAGCGCTTGCTTTGCGGGTTCGACGCCGTAGACGCTTCATGGCAGCGCCAGTGGTACAGCACCTTCGGCACATGCACAAACTGTCCGCCTGCCGCATACGCCCGCAGCATCAGATCGTAATCCTGCGCCCCGTCAAATCCGCTGCGCAGCTTTAATTCTTTCAAAAATGCCGTTTCGATCACCGTAAAATGACAGATATAATTGTTGGTCAAAAGCAATTCCCCGTCAAAATCCGGCTTGAAATTCGGCTCATAGAAGCGGCTCGCCGCTCCGTCGCATTTATCTTCATCGGAAAACAGCACAAGCTTTTGTTTTCCGCGCTTGTTTTCTTTTTCCAGACAATCCGCCATCTCCCAGAGCGCATTCGCAGTCAGCAGATCGTCGTGATCCAGCAGACCGACCGCGTCTCCCGCCGCAAGTTCAATTCCTGCGTTCCTCTTGGCGGAAATGCCTTTGTTTTCGGAAAGGGTGCAGAGCATGATGCTCTGATCCATCCATTCTGCAAGATTTGATGCATCTGCCGCTTTCCGCAGGCAGATTCCGTTCTTTTTTGCCCAGGCCTGTACAGACTCTGCCGTGCCTCCCGCATCCGCTACAATCAGCTCCCAGTGCGGATACGACTGCCTCGACACGCTATTAAGCATCGCCTCCAGATGCTCTTTTTTCGTCCGGTATGCCGGAACGACGATACTGATGCGCAAGGAAGCAGAATGCTCCCGTTGGAACGAAAGTGTCTTTTCGTCCGGCTCCTGCCAGGTATAGACCTCCTGTTCCTGCCCAATCCGCTCCAACACCGCCCACACGGCATTTCTGATTCCGTTTTTCTGCAGATAATACCAGGTTTTTTTCAGATTGGATAGGGAAAAAACAGACATCCGTCGAACTCCTTTTCCTGCTACAGACGCCTGCGCGTGCCCAAGCGCCGGAAAACTCCGACACCGGGCACGCGCCGTGTCCTTTTGATTCGTGATATAAACCCTATGCCAGAGCGCATGCTGCATTTTTGCTGCAAAATACGCTGCTGGTGCTCCGGCTTTTTCTTTTACAGAATTGCCTTCAGGTCAGCGGTCAGCTTGTCAACCTTTGCCTGTGCATCTTCCAGGCTGGTTCCCTTTACGCCCATATAGAATTTAATCTTAGGCTCGGTTCCGGAAGGACGTGCACAGCACCAGGAATTGTTGGTCAGTTCAAAGTACAGAACGTTGGACTTGGGAAGTCCGGTCGGGCGAACCGCGCCGGTTGCCATATCTTTAACCTGATCCTTATCGTAGTCGCGCATCTCTACAACCTGCAGGTCGCCGAAATTCTTCGGAGGATTGCTGCGAAGCTTATCCATCATTGCGGAGATCTGGGCTGCGCCGTCGATTCCCTTCAGGGTGATGGCATACTGGGTTTCTTTGTAGTAGCCATATTTCTCATACAGTGCAAGCATCTGATCCCAGCAGGTCATGCCGTGCTTCTTGCACCATGCAGCAGTCTCGCACAGACACATTACTGCAACAATCGCATCCTTATCTCTTGCATGGGTGCCTGCCAGACAGCCGTAGGACTCTTCCAGACCGAATACATAGTGGCCTTTCCCAGCCTGTTCCATCCATTTGATCTGCTCGCCGATATACTTAAAGCCGGTCAGGACTTCTCTTAATTCTACGTTATAATCTGCTGCAATCGCTGCTGCCATGTTGGTCGTAACGATGGTGGATACCATAACAGGATCAACCGGCATCCGGTTGGTAGCGGTGCGCTCGCGCAGGATATACTCTGCAATCAGCATGCCGGACATGTTGCCGGTGAAGGGCATGTACTCGCCGGTCTTGGAATCCTTTGCATAAATGCCGAGACGGTCTGCATCCGGGTCAGTAGCCAGAACGATGTCTGCGTCCACCTTCTTTGCAAGCTTTAATGCCAGGGTAAATGCCTTGGGATCTTCAGGGTTCGGGTAATCCAGCGTCGTAAATGCAGGATCGGGACGTTCCTGTTCGGGAACAACATAAACGTGCTTGAAGCCCAGCTCAGCCAGAATTCTTCTGACGGGCTTGTTGCCGGTACCATGGAACGGTGTGTACACGATTTTCAGTTCATCCGCTACTTCTTTGATGATTTCGGGATGAATGATCTGTTTCTTTAACTCTTCCATGTAGGCAACGTCGATTTCTTCGCCGATGTACTGATACAGACCGGCTTCAATGGCATCGTCCTTGGACATGGTTTTTACCGTATGGAAATCGGTTACATGCTCTACCTCGTCGATGATCTCATGATCCTTGGGAGCAGTTACCTGTGCACCGTCCTCCCAGTAAACCTTGTAGCCGTTGTATTCCGGAGGATTGTGGCTCGCCGTTACAACGATACCGGAAATACAGCCTAAGGTACGCAGTGCAAAGGACAGCTCAGGTGTCGGACGGAGTTCATCGAATACATACGCCTTAATGCCGTTTGCAGCCATGCACAGTGCAGCCTCATCTGCAAATTCGGGAGAATAATAACGGCTGTCGTATGCAATTGCAACGCCCTTGTCAGCGCCGCCCTGCTTTAAAATGTAGTTTGCCAGACCCTGTGTTGCTTTTCTGACAGTATAAATATTCATCCGGTTGGTTCCGGCTCCGATCACACCACGCAGACCGCCGGTACCAAACGCCAGATCCTTGTAAAAACGATCTTCAATCTCCGCCTGATTATCTGCAATTTTACGGAGCTCTTCCTTGGTTCCTTCATCAAAGTAGGAATCCTCCAGCCAGAATTTGTACTGATCCATGTAATTCATCGCTTTTGCTACCTCCATCTTTTCTGATGCCTGCCGTCTCTTACGTCCCTGCCTGTCAGTCTTCCCTTGGCTGCAGTGCATCTTCTTTAAGTCAGTATACACTATTTTTTCAGACCCGTAAAGAAAAGTCAGATTTATCTAACGAAAAATTCGGGTTGAAATAAGGATCTCCGGCTTCCAGCTCAGCTTTCCATTTGTTGCGGAAGCGTTCGGACTCTTCGTTATACCGTTTTGCTTTTTCTCCCTGATCGTCTAATCCTCTCGAAATCGATTCGAAATGATACAGCTCGGCAAAGGGCGTAAAGACGTTCAGATAACCAGCCTTGCGCAGCTTCAAACAGAAGTCCACATCGTTTAATGAAATTTCAAAGCTCTCGTCCAGACCGCCGACCTGCTCATAGAGCGATTTTTTCACCAAAAGACATGCTCCGGTTACTGCCGTCATGTCCTGCGCATAGCACAGACGTCCCATGTATCCTAAATTTTCCCGCTTCTGGCGGTAATGCACATGTCCTGCCGTCCGATGCGCGCCAAGCCCGATCACGACGCCCGCATGCTGGATCGTTTTATCCCCATAGTAAAGCTTTCCGCCGACTGCGCCGACGTCCGGGCGCTGCGCATACATCAGAAGCTCTTCCATCCAGTTGATCGTAATTACCTGCGTATCATTGTTTAACAACAGCACATAGTCTCCGGTCGCAAGAGAGACGCCGAAATTGTTGATTTTCGAATAATTAAATTTACCCTCGAAGGTCACCACGCGGATCTGCGGATTATTCTGCAGCTCGTCATAGTAGGAAAAAATCTCCTTCGTCTCGCTGTTGTTCTCCACTACAATAATCTCGTAATTTTCCCAGGTCGATTTTTCCACAATGGAGCTGATACAGCGGCGCAGGTCTTCCACATGATCCTTATTCGGAATAATGATAGAAATCTTCGGTTCCCCGATAATTTCATAACTGATTTTAAAAATCGTCTCAAACGCGCGAGTGCTCGTAATTGTAAAGTTTTTGAAGCCGTGTCTGCGCAAATGATCCGCAACCGCGCCTCTCGCTGCTTCGACCACGTAAGGCTTTGCCTCGATATTGCCCGCAACACTGCCTGCATGGGAGCGCCAATAATACAGAAGCTTCGGCACATGGACGATATGCTTCCGTCAAATTTTGTCCGAAACAGCTCCGTGCCATCCAACAGCTCTCTGGAAAATACGCTGAAATGACAAATATAGTTGTTCGCGCGCAGGTTGTCGATCGCATAATCCGGCTTGAAGTGCATCGTGATCATCTTGTTGATGTCCGGGCTCTTAAACGTCGCCTCATCACAGTAAATAAAGTCCGCATCCTTTTCGTTGATCGCCTTTACATACTCGTAAAGTGCGCAGGGATGCAGAATATCGTCGTGGTCAAACAGCCCGATAAACTCGCCGGATGCAAGCTTATAGCATTCGTTCGTGTTGCCCGAAATGCCCTCGTTTTTGGCAAGCTTCTGATAAACGATTCTCGAATCCTGCGCCGCCAGCCTTTTGCAGTATTCGCCGACATAGGCGTGTGCATCGTCCGAACCGTCCGCCAGACACAGCTCCCAGTTTTTGTAGGTCTGCCACTGGACGGAGCCGATCATCTCGGTTAAAAAGCTTTCCGGCGTGTTCCACAACGGAACAAGAATACTGATCTTGGGCATCCGTTCAAAGACAGCCGCCTCCTGCTTCTGTCTTTCCTCTGCGGACGGGAAGCTCTGGGTGCCGTAATGGGTCATCGCCTACTTTTCCCAGGATTTATAGCGCACCTTTGCAATCACGCCCGACAGACTGCCGCAATTTTTCAAGCGGTCCTCACAAAATGCATGCACTTTCTGGCAGGGCCGGACGCTTTCCAGATCGGATTGTTTTTGATGCGGTTCAATTTGAACTGCAGATCGTCCACCTGATCCTCCAGCTCAGCGACCCGGTTTGCCAGATAAACGGCTTTATAATGTTCTTTCTCGTAAGCGTCCTGATAGTCCTTTTTTTCTTCCATGATTTTATTATTTCCTCACTGTAAGCATTTCCGGACTGAAGCGGTAAAGCTTCTGCCGCGAGCAGGTATCTTCCCACAAAAAGCCGATCAGGTAGTCTCCCTCCGGCAGGCTGTCCCGATCGAAGGTCACGCACACGCCCGGCAGCTCGGTATGGACAATTCCGTGCAGATTTTCGTCGATATCCGGGCGGAACTGCCTCGTACAGGGAATCCTCCAGACCTCGCCCCGATCCTCGGGAAGTGCTTCCGTACTGGAGCCGGGCGCAATATAGCCGGTCTCCACCTTCTTTAACAACAGGGAAAAATCGTACCGACAGTTGTCAACCTGCAGTGCCCACGTCCAGCCCTGGATCATCCAGTCGCCAGTTCCTGCTCCTGCAGCGCCCCTTTGCCAGCGCCCAAGGTCCCCGGCGAACTCCACACCGATGCGCAGCACCTCGTTATGCCACTGCGGTTCCAGAACACCCTCGATCTTCTCAGGGGAAACTTTTTCCACTCTTTTGTCAAAATCATAACGGCAGCCCGTATAAAATTCCGCATCCAGCACATCCTTTACCAGATATCTGTGATAGAACGGGTCTGTTCCGTATAAGGACGGGTGCAGTTCATAGAGCAAATTCAGTTCCTGATGCAGACGGCGCAGCTTTTCCGTGCTGTCGTCCGCACCGCGGCTTAAGGATTCATGATGCGTCAGCGTCACATCGTTGCGTACCACGTTGTAATAGCCCATTTCATATACATGATAGCAGAATTCCACGTCGTTGAACGCGACACGCAGGTTCTCAGACAGTCCTTGCGCCTGATCGTAAATGCTTTTTTTCACCAGCAGGCAGGCTCCGGTTACACCCAGGACATCCATCGCCATGCGGTTGCGCCCGAAATAAAATTCCAGCGCATCGGAGCGGAACTGCAGCTTGTGTGCAGGTCCCAGATGAATGTTGGTGATGCCCGCGTGCTGAATGATCTCCGTGCCCGGATAGATCAGCTTTGCGCCCACCGCGCCGACGTGCGGCAGAACCGCCTTTTCCATCAGCTTTTCCAGCCAGTTGTCCTGCGTAATTTCGATATCGTCATTCAATAACAGGATGTAATCGCCGGTCGCCAGGGACACGCCAAGGTTGCACATTTTGGAAAAATTGAACTCCATCGGTTCATAGTGATAAACGAACCGGAAATCCTCCTTCAACATGTCGCGCATCCGTTCAATTCTTGCACGGTTTTGTTCATTGCTTCCGTTATCCACAACGATGATCTCAAAATCCCGGTAGTTTCCACTTTCCAGGACAGAATGAATGCAATTCGATAAAATATGGGGATGATCCTTGGTCGGGATGATGATCGAAACCTTCCCAGAGGGCGTAAGAGGCCAGCCTCTTCTTACATATGCCGCCTTTTTCAGATCATCATACGTCTCTTCCATACCCCAGACTTCGATTTTTTCATGATGAAACAGCACGCTGTCGATATGCGCAGTTCCATTCTCGATTTCCGTCAGGCGCAGCACCAGGTCATAAAGGTTGCGCAGTGGGTTCTCATCTGCCAGCCACGGACAGTTCTCCATCGCCTGTCTGCGCACCGCAAAGAATCCGCCGAAATAAAAGCAGGACATCAGTGTATCCGGCGACCAGTCCGGCTTCAGCCAGGGATTTTTGCGCTTACCGGCTTCGTCGATTTCATCCTCGTCCGCGTAGGCGATCACCGTTTCAGGATGGGCTTCAAACCAGCTGAGCACATGTGAAATACATCTCGTGTCCGGGCTTGCGTCCGGCGCGTGGAAAATCAGGACGTCCGCCGGCGTCGCGCCGTGGGCATACCGCCGCACATCAAAATCCGCGCGGCACTCATCGTAGGAGATCACCTCCGCGTGCTCTACCCTGTGCTCTGCGCGCAGTGCCTCGTCCTCCTGGGCTTCCTTTTCCCGAATCCACTCGTCATAGGTGAGCGTCTGTTTCTGAATCTGCTCCTGATACCATCGGTATCTTCTCTTTACCAGATTATCCTGAATTGCTTCTTTTATCTTTGAAACCAAAAACCTTTCCTCCTTGCCGCTGCCGCCAGGCGCGCCTGAATATCCTGCAGCATTTCCGCCGACAGCCATGCGATCTGTGCCCGGATGATCAGTGCTTCGCCATCCGTCGCCTCGTTGTCCAGACAATCCAGCCGAACGCTGATGTTCGGATCTCCTGTTTCAAACAGTACCGTCGGAACATGGGACGGGGTATCTGCAAGCACCTGTCCGTTCGTCGACAGGCACTGATCCAGCTGTGCCCGCGTCAGCGCTTTTCCGCGCCATTCGATTCCATGAATCTGTACCAGACACGGCAGCTCCGCAGGATCTAAGCGAATCGCTTTTGTACCTGCTTTGCAGATGATCCTGGCGTTGATCAGATCGTCCGCCTCATATGCATCATATTGATAATAAGAATGCTCCGGTGTATATCCTGCGCCGAAGTCTTCAAATACCTGCACCTTTTTGCGGTCCGCCCGGGCGAAAAATTCCTGATACGGCACAGCACGGTTGCCGATCAGATGCCGAAGCTGCCCAAGAGCCGTCCGGCTCCGCCCGTCCTTTTCCTGCAGGACAAAGTGCTGGAACGCCAGCTCTTTTTCCGAAAGCTCCCGCATCTGCTCTTTGCCGATGCCAAGGGCTTCCAGATGCTTTTTCACAATCGGATGCTCCATCCGAACCGGATCCTCCTGACCATAGCAGTTCAATGCCCGGCTGATGATCTGCTGCGGCGTCAGCTTGTCTGTCGTCCACTCGTAATCGATCATCGTCCAGATATCACCCTGTACGCAGATATTCGGGAAGGTCAGGTCATAATCCTGCTTCGTCCCCTCCGCTTTCCACGCTGCGATTTTGCAGTAACGGTCAAACAGCTTATCAAAACCGGCTTCGTCATTGTTCTGTAAGCACTCATCCAGCAGCTCTTCCAATGTCCGGCTATTTTCGAGATATTCGATTTCCGCAAAGGGCAATCCATCCGGATTCCGTTTCAGCTCCAGACGGTTGACTGAGAGGGTGCTGCCTTTAAACCGTTCTGTGAAGACGCATTCATTTTCTGCCAGGGCTTCAATATGTGCCGCAGCAGCTGAGGCTGCCGGATATTTCCGGACAGTGTGTTTTCCGTCCTTTTCCAGAATATCCGTGCGGATGCTCAGATGCTCCGCCCTGTCGTTGGAAAAACGGCTGTATACAATATCCGTCATGGGTCCTGTCATCACGAGGAACGAATTGCTGTACTGTCCAAACAGTCCCTCGCGGATGAGCATGTCGAACACCTTTTTTTCATCGAACAGCAGCATCCGGTCGCGGTCGAAATTTCGTAGGTTATTAGATAGTTCTCCGACTTTCGGCAGATACCGGTCGGAGTACAGCGTCGTCATAAATTTATAATCCGGATAAGGGTAGTAGAAATGATATTCCGTCTCACCGCATTCTTTCAGGATTTTTTCCAGACCGCTCCGGGAAAAGGTGCGAGCCGCACCGCCCTGGGGGTAATCCTCCAGGCCTGAAAAAAACGTGCCGACGTGGTCTTCCCGGCACCCCGCCCAATATTTTAAACCAAGCTTATTCTCTATCGCAATCACGATATGTCCATCGGATTTCACATGTTTTTTGATAATCCGGTAGAAATCGTGAAAGGGGGTTTTTCCGCCGATATAGCTCTGCCCGTATTCGAACACGCCGATCAGACAGACAAAATCATAATCCGTCGGCAGATCCGGCTCGATGTCCGAAAAGTTGCCCACATGGATCGTCACGTTGTCACAGTCCTGATGGCGGTAAGCGTTGATCAAGCTGCGTTTTTTCGAAAGGTCGACGCAGGTTACGCTGCCTGCCTTCTGTGCGAGGCTTCCCGTAATCGCGCCGCAGCCGGAACCGATTTCCAGCACCTTCATGCTTTTGTCAACAGGCAGCCATCCGACGATATTTTCCCGCAGGTCTGAAAGGTGGTAAAGCACCTCCCAGCTCGCCGCTTTATAGATTTCCTGGGGATATTCCCGGGGCGGGATTGTTTTTACCAGCTCCAAAAGCGCATCCTCCGACGCTCCGTCGCAGTAAAAATCCTGTTCCGGATAATGGGAATAATCCAGCACAACATTCCCGATCTTCTCTGTCCTGCCTGTCTGCATACGTTAAATCTCCTTCACCTCAACCTGAGATTCCATATCAAAATAGCCCACCGTATCCTTGTCGGACACGACCGTAATATTCAGCACGTCATAAAGGCGATGATACACTTTAAACGTATCTTTTTCATACCCTGTCACACCCAGGGATATGAGATAGTCACCGCCCTGCAGGCGCATCTTCTGGCGGAATGTGATTTCC
>ENA-UOOC01003144-UOOC01003144.1-human-gut-metagenome-genome-assembly--contig:-C48old-NODE-3144-length-11667-cov-5.638305_pt1 | contig 11667 bp, 5 predicted proteins | sample MGYA00242469_ERZ724016 | MGnify/ENA metagenome assembly ERZ724016 | reverse complement strand
GATGGATCAGGCCAAGCTGGAGCTGACAATCCCGACGAATGTGGACTTTGGCTCCGGCAGCACCGCCAATGTTCAGCTCACCAACGGTTATACCTACGGCTCCATGTACTCGGCGGCGAACCCGTTTGCCACCCTGTATAACATGTCGAATACCGGCGTGGGCACGAACTTCAATGCGGTCACGGTGAACTTCTGCTTGAACCGTTTCCCCAATGTGAATGTGGAGGTCACTCCGCGCTATAACTTCAAGCTGAAGCTGAATATTACCAATCCCACCACCGCCACGCCCACTGTGACGCTGACGGATGCCGCAGGCAATGTCCATACCGCCAACAGCAATGGCGAGTATGAGAACCTGCCTTACGGCACTTACACCTATGCGGTGCTCTGCGCCGGCTGCGACTATGTCTACGGCAGCTTCTACCTGGGCAGTGCAGACAAGGCCAATGTGTCCGGCGGTGTGCTGACCAAGACCATTCCGCTGACGGCCTCTGCTGCCGGCGCATGGGACGGCACCACCAAGACGCAGCCCACTCTGACCGACGGCGTGTATCAGATCGGTAACGCAGCGGAGCTGGCTTGGTTTGCGGCGCAAGTCAACGGCGGGAGCTATGCCATCAACGGTGCGCTGACGGGTGATATTGACCTGGCCGGCTATAACTGGACGCCCATCGGCGGAACTACCGCCAGCACAGCCTTCAAGGGCAGCTTTAACGGTAATAATCACACCGTGAAGAACATGGGCATCTACTATAGTGCCACCACTACCTCGGCTCCGTATAAGGGACTGTTCGGCTATGTGAACGGCACCAGCAGCAGCTACGCCACCATTCAGAATCTGAAGGTGACCGGCAAGATGTACCTGACCTCCACGGGCAGCGTTGCCAACGCCTATTCCGGCGGCGTGGTGGCCTACGCCAACTATACCAACATCTCCGGCGTTGTCTCCGATGTTGACATCACCGTTACCCGTGTGAATGGCAACTGGAGCAGCGTGGGCGGCGTTGCAGGCCGTCTGGTGAATTCCAACGCCACCAACTGCGGCAACGAAGGCACCATCCGTGCCTACCAGTATGTGGGCGGCATCACCGGCTACGCTACCGGTACCATCACCGGCTGCTACAACGGCGGTGCGATCACCGGCAACGGCTATGTGGCCGGCATCGTGGGTCAGACCACCAAGGGCGTCACCGCTTGCTACAACACCGGCAGCATCACCGGTGCCGGCAACTATGTGGCGGGTATCGTGGCCTTTGCCTCCGGCGCGTCCGCTTCTGTCAAGAACTGCTACAACCGAGCCTATGTGGAGAGCACCGGCAGCAATGTGGGCGCTGTGGTCGGCATGACCAACAACGCCTCCGCTGCGATGTCCAACCTGTATTATCTGGACTTCACCTGCAGTCAGGGCATTGGCAGTGCCAAGAGCACCGCTCAGACGGCCACTGCTAAGACCAGAGCAGAAATGACAAAGAGCAGTTTTGTCAGGGCAATGAATACCGGCTTGACTACTGCCGCATTTGTTTCCAGCCGGTATAGCCCCGCCCTAAGTTGGCAGACGAAGCAAAGATGTAGAACTGCTACGGAAATATTTGGCGAACACAATTACACTGAACGATGACCAACTGGCGCAGGCAAATGTGAATGGCGACACTGTAGTAAATCAGGCGGATCTTGATCTCTTGGAGCAGTATGTTGCAGGCACAATTACCGTATTTCCTGTTGGCTGATGAGAGGTTAATCTATGAAAAGAATACTGGCATTATTTATGGCAGTGGTTCTTGTAATAGGGCTTCTCCCCTCCGCCGCTTTTGCGGCGGAGGGCGACAGCCCTATTGTTGTATCCACAGCCGACAAGACAAATGTGAAACCTGGAGAAAAACTCACTATAACATATACACTTGCGCATGATTTGGATTACATGACAGCGCTTGATATTGTTCTAAGGTATGATGCTACTCTCTTTCAATTCGTAAGTACGGATATAGATGGTAGCGTTTGGTTTGATAACCCCACTCAAAATGGCGCATATGGAGCCGACAGTCAAGCCCTTGTTAGAATAAGACAGTACAATGATGACAATGAAGAAACTATTGTTGCGGGTAAAATCTGTTCCGTTACCTTTGCTGCTTTAGATAATATTAGTGGCGCCCAAACGGCATCTTTTTTCAACGGTACGACAGGAGTATCGCGTTCAAGCATTGAGGTGGATGAAGAAACACTTTATGTCAAAGATGGTGCGTTTAACCATGGCGAGAGCGACCCGATTAAGGTGACTATTACACCTGATGGGGCTGGCCCTATCCCCACAGCTACCGGCTATACTGTTTCCATGGGTGCTGACCAGCAGGTTGCTGCGGGCCAGCAAGTGCGTATCCCTGTGACCGTCGCCTCCGGGGAAAAGGGCATCACCGGCTTCAACGCCTATGACATGACCTTTACCTATGACCCGGCAGCCTTGACCCTGAACACCAAGACCGGTGACGCCGCCAATCTGACGGTGGAGGACAATAACGGCACCGTTCGGGTCCGCCGCTACGGCGATGCCGTGCCCTTGGGCGAGGCACTGGCTCTGGACTTCACCGCCAACAAGGCCGCCTCCAGCACCGTGACGCTGACCAACGCCAAATTTGATCTGGATGCCAACTCCATCAACTTCGACGCCCCGGATGCCGCCATTTCCGACGCCGACACCGTGGTCAACGCCAATAACTTCACCGTGACCCTGCCGGATGCGTTCACCTCTGACGAGACCCGCCTGGTCCCCAACGGCGGCAGCTTCACCTTCAAGCCCGTGGACAGCCACTATACCTACACCTTCACCGTGAAGATGGGCGACACCGTCACCGAGGGCTTGACCTTCGGCGCAAATGACACCTACACCATCGAGAAGATCTCCGGCAATGTGGAGGTCACCTGCACCGGCAAGACCCCCAAGCAGTACGATGTGAAATACAAGATTGACGAAGATGTGGAGCAGGATGTGACCAAGGGCCCGGAGACAGTCACCTATCTGAATGACTACTCCTTCGTCGTCACCCCGAGGGCCGGCTACTCCTACCGTGTAATTTACAGTGTAGACAACGGGGATCCCTTTGTCCATACAGTCATAGCGGTCCCCACTGCCAATGACGATGGCACCCTCACCTACACGATCCCTGGAAAAGAAATCGTTGGAGGTGTGGAAATATGGATCGACGCCAACACAGAATCTGGTATTCCGGTCGTGTTCACCGGCAACGGCGTTGAGGACGCAGCCTCCGGGAATGCAAGCTCTATGGGCAAGAATATGCCCTACTACTTCACGCTGAACCAGCGCGAGAGCTGCGACTACACCGTCACGGCTTACTATCAGCCCCTCGCCTCTTCCACAGCTTCTAAGAGGCCCGCCACCGTGCGCAGCCTTGGCAATGGGAAATATGTGGTCGAGGCCGTGAATTATAACGACTATCTGTATGTATACGCCCACAGCTGGAACCTGGTCGTGAAGGTGGAAAAGGTCTCCCACAGCGCGGAGGAAGTGACCGTGTCCAAATATCTGGAGCTGAACGACAAGACCATGATGCTGGTCACGGTCAAGGGCACCCCCGAGGGCGGCAGTGCCTTCACCTATGACGGCAACACCATGTATAAGGTCGAGGGCTACGGCACGGACCGGTATGCATGGCTGGTGATCGTGGACAAGGGTCAAACTCTGACCCAGGAGGAGGCCGCCGCCAAGGTCGCCATCTCTGCCGCAGACAATGTGGTTACCATCACCCCGAGCTTCGATGTGAATAGGACCGGGAAGGTGGATGTCAACGATGCGCAGTTGGTCTACGATATGTATAACGGCACATACAGTAACTTCACCCAGGTTTCCGTGGAGAAGTTCCTGCGGGCCGATGTAAACGCCACTAAGGTGGTGGATCACACCGACGCTGTGGCCATCGTGAAGCAGTTTAAGTAAGGTCCTACCAGCCTCCCTTCCCCGGCGGGAGGGGAGGCTATCCCCCTTTGGGGGCTTCGCACCGGCCAGGCCGGGCAAAAAACGGCCCAACCGGTCGGAGAAAGAAGGAGATCAGCATGAGAAAACGCATTTTTACACTATTGGCAGCCCTGTGTCTGCTGCTGTGTCTGCTGCCCACCGCAGCCTTTGCCTCGCAGACAGGCAGCAAAACAGACGAGAGCCGCAGCTACAATTTTGACCTGTCCGTAGGCGGTGCATCTGAGGTGCGGGCCACCACTGGCGAGACCATCACCGTGACCCTGGTGCTCAAGCGCACCGACGCCCAGGAAAGTGCCGATATGTACGGTATGCAGACGGAAATCGAGTACGACGACACCTTCCTCCAGCTGGTAGACGGCAGCGTCATGACCGCCCCCGGCATCCGCTGGAGCGATTTAGGCCGCCGCACCGGCGGGCGGGCCTTCTATCTGAACTTCGTGTCCTTTAAGGGCGGCGAGGCTTGGGAGCCGGAGGTGGTAGTCGGCAGCTTTCAGATGAAGGTCATCGGCACGAAGGGTGTGTCGCAGCTTATCCCCACCAACACCCTGGTTTCCACCCAGGACGGCATGGCCGGATACACCGTGAAGGATAATAGCGTGTCCGTCATCGTCACCACGGACTGCACCGTTACCTTTGAAAGCAACGGCGGCACGGAAGTTCCCTCCCAGACCGTCCAGTACGGTGAAAAGGTGAAAAAGCCCGAGGACCCCATCCGGGAGGGCTACCACCTGGAGGGGTGGTACAGAGACCTGGACCGCACCCAAAAGTGGGACTTCCACAAGGACACCGTTAAGGGCAACATGACCCTCTACGCCAACTGGGCCGAGGGTGCCGCCGCAGGAAGCGTCACCTGGTGGATCATCGGTGGCGTGGGCCTGCTGGCCCTGCTGCTGATTCTGCTGGCTCTGCTGGGCAAGAAGAAGGTTCGCTTTGAGACCAGCGGCGGCACAGAGCTGGAGGCCGTTTCCGTGAAGCGAGGCAGCGTCATTGGCGAAGTCATGACGCCCACGAAGCCCGGCGCAGTGTTCGGCGGCTGGTATGCAGATCAGGCGCTCACCAAGCCTTGGGATACACAGAAAGACCCGGTGCGCAGCAACATGACGCTCTACGCACGCTGGATGTAATCTACGCATAGATGAGGTAAACAAATATGAGAAAACGCATACTATCTCTGCTGCTGGCACTGACTTTGGTTCTGTCGGCAGGCGTATTCGGCGTCATACCGGCGCTGGCTGCGGATTCCTGCGTTTCCGTGAAGGCGGATGCCGTCACCACCGGTGAGGTTGTGGCCGGCAGCCTGCTGGAGATCAAGCTGACAGATGTCTTTGAAGATACGGACGGCCATACGCTGACCTACACGCTGACCAACGCAGCGCAGTTCAGCGTCCAAACCAAGGTCAAGGACGGCTCACTCTATGTATCAGAGAAAGACCCCGGCACCTATACGCCGAAGGTCAAGGCGACCTGCTCGGACGGCAAAGAGCTTACAGTGACCTTTACCATCACGGTCACGGAAGCTCCCCACGGATTGGACGCACAGTATAACTACGATGAGACCCCCGCCAAGGAAGTCACGGTGTATGTGACCATCTCCAACGACGGCGTGCCCATCCGAGGCCGCGACGGCACGGTGCTGTGCCACAAGGCCATCACCGTCCCCTACTTTGACTTGGGCCGGTACAACTTGGACGAATACTACCGCTATCACACGGAAAACGGAGAAGGCAAATACATCGACGAGAACATCGTGGAGCGGCCCACCGGCCTGCACCTGTATCTCTATCTGCTGGAGCGCTACTTCATCGGCCTGCCGGAGGAGCAATGCTGCAAGGGTGCCTATCCTCGTGACGCGCTGGCGAGCTTTAAGCTGGGTGAAGATGTTTGTTACATGGATGAAACACCGGCCTATACGGCAGACAGCTTTGCCGCTCTGACTATCACCGGCTCGCCCACCAGCCTGTATATGGCCAACTTCTGGGGTCATGATGAGAACCTGATGTACTACCGCAACCACTGCTTTCCCTACATGAGTCCCGGCTGGGGCTCCACCTCCGACTACATCGTGCTGTCGGACGGCGATACGTGGGATGTGGCCATGTTTACCAACTGGAGCTTCTGGTCCAGCGGCGGTGCATTTACCTGCTTTGACAAGGACGCGTACAATGCCCGCCCCGGCATGGAGATGACGATCTCCTCTCAGGCTTACGGCACGACCTTTGAGGGCAGCGACTTCTATCCCTTCTCGAACCTGGATGTGTTCCTGTATAACGACAAGTGGGAGCAAATCGAGCAGTACAAGGAAGCGGCTGACGGAAAGAGCACTTTCTCCTTCACCGCCCCCACAGAGGAGGGCACCTACTACCTCGTGGGCATGGACCCCAACCGGACGATCCCCAAGGACGACAGCGGCGGCACGAACTATGCCAAGATCGCACCGGCCACAGCCATCTTGAATGTGGCGGCGGACGCCGAGCTGGAGCGCCCCTTCCAGTCCATCTCTGTCAACGGCACGAAGCTGAATGCAAAGAACATTTCCTATGAGGGCATCGTTACCCTGGGCAGCGAGGACAACGAGGAGTTCAAAAATGTCTACGAGGAGATTCCCAAGTACCATGTGATCGTTCCGGAAGGAACAGAGAGCGTTGACATTACCTACAACGAGGGCGTGGATATTTACCACGCAGACGCTACTGCATACGGCTACGAGACGGACCTTGCTGTAGATGTGGTGTCCTCGGCAACTATCCGCTCTGTTACCTTGAAAAACAGCTACAAGGCCAACAGTGACGGCACCCAGACTGTCACCACCCCCGTCACCCGTTATATCCGCAATGCGGACGGAACAGCGATGGCGGTCACACTGGAATCCAGCAGCACTAATAATTTTAGGCCCGTCGCCCTGTTCACCTTTGAGTATGCAAAGGCAGACACGAAGCCGGATGTGATATATGGGGATGTGAACGGAGATGGCATCATAAATTCCACGGATGCAGCAATCGTCTATCGCTCGGTTAATGGAAGATACACACTGACAGATTCTCAGAAGTTGTCGGCAGATGTTAACGGCGATGGTGCTGTAAACTCCACAGATGCTGCGTTGATCTATCGTTATACAAACGGGAAAATGAGTAAATTCCCCGCAGAATCCTAAGTACCATAAGGAGGTTAAACACAAAATGAAAAGAACTCTTTCCATTCTGTTGACAATCGCCATGATTATCAGCCTTATCCCTGCTGTATTTGCTGCTGATGTTCCGACGATGTCAACAACAGTTGATAAGACAGAGGTTCAGCCGGGTGATACGATTACGCTTACACTGTCGATCGACAAGACCATTACGAACCTGAATAACTGGGAGTGGGCAATTTATTTTGACAAGACTGCTTATGTCAAAACCAGCGGCGAGCTTGAACCTGGATGTATGTCGGGCACGGGCACTACTGGCGCAGTGGGAGATAATGTTGATATCCTTGGTAAAAATGCCATCCGGGTATCCGGCCTAAGCACTACAGGCGACCCTGTCACTCTTAACGCCGGCAAGATTGCCACTGTTACCTTTACGGCAACGGAGAACATCACGGCAGAAAACGCTCGCATTGAGGTCAAAACCGAAGCGCTGCCTGACTATGATACGCTTAAAGACAACGATGTCAAATTAACCGGCAACATCATTGATGTCACAGTGAAGTCCAGTGAAGCCAAGGGCTACACCGTGTCCATGGGTGCGGACAAGCAGGTAGCCTCCGGTCAAATCGTGGAGATCCCTGTGACCATCGGCAACAACGACGGCAAGAACGCCTACAACGCCTACGACATGACCTTCTCTTTTGACCCCACCATTCTGACGCTGAACATGGAAGCCACCAGCATCGAGGGTTATCGCGTGATTCCCGGCAGCGGCACCGTGCGAATCGTGCGTTACGGTAAAGCCGCCGAGCTGGGCGACGCGCTCACTCTGAATTTCACCGCAGCCGGTCAGGGCCAGTCTGCGGTCAAGGTCACGGCGGCGTATGTGGATACCAATACCAATGCCATCGAACTTGATGCCCCCGCCGCCATCGTGCTGAACGGTACGACCACCATCACCGTCAACGGCTACACCGTGACTCTGCCGGACGACTTCACTCGTACCGATGCAACAGGCTCCGTGATCGCAGCAGGCGGCACTCTGACCTTCAAGCCCGCAGACCCCAACTATGACTATACTGTCACCGTCACCGTCGGCAACGGTGAGGCAACGACAGTTAGCCCGGACGAGGGTGGCATCTACACCGTGCCCAATGTCAACGGCAATGTGGTCGTCACCAGTACCAAGACCCCCAAGACCTTCACTGTCGCCCAGGGCGACGATACCACCGGTGCTGCGACTGCTACTTACCAGACTGACTACACCTTCATGCTGACCCCTGCGGATGGCTATGTCTACAAGATGGCTGTGACCATCGGCGGCAAGGCATACACCGGCTTTAAGGCCCAGGTAAATGACGACGGCACCACCACCTACACCATCCCCGGTGCGGATGTGACCGGCAACATCGTCATCAACAGCAACAAGCAGGTCAAGCCGCTGGAAACCTACAAGGTCACCTTTGCAGGTACCGGCGCAGGTGATGCTACCGGCAAGAGCACCGTTCAGGAAAAGGCTAACTACACCTTCACCGTGGCCAAGCAGAAGAACTTTGAGTACACCATCACTGCCACTATGGGCGGCAAGAATGTGGCTATCACCGAGGGAGCCGACAACACCTACACTATCGCCAATGTCACCGGCGATCTGGTCATCACCATCGAGAAGAAATCCACTCTGACCATGGAGGTAGCTGTTTCCGAGTATGTGCAGATGGATAACAAGACCGTGTTTCTGGTAACCGTGACCGGCACCCCCGAAGAGGGCAAGGCTTTTGCCTACGGCGATAATGTCATGTATAAGACTACCGCTTACGGTGAGAATGTGTACAGCTGGCTGGTGATTGTGGACAAGAATGAGGCATTCACTGTGGCTACGGCTGAGGCCAATATCACCCAGGCCAGCGCCACAGCCGAGGAAGTGAAGCAGAGCTATGATGTCAACGAGACAGGCGTTGTGGACATCAACGATGCGCAACTCACCTATGACATCTACAGCGGCAAGTACACCGACTTCGAGAAAGTCTCTGTGCGGAAGTTCCTGCGCGCGGATGTGAACTTTGACAAGGCCGTCAACTCCACCGACGCCGTTGCGGTCGTCAAAAATTCTAAGTAAACCAAGGCGAATCCATAGCTTCCCCTCCCTTTTGGGAGGGGAGGCAATTCGCCATATTTTGGGGCTTTACCATTGCCTCCTGTTTTAGGAGACGATGGTAAGAATCCAAAATAAGCATTTGGAGGATACCCGTATGAAAAAACATAGCGGCCTATATAGCGCCGTGAGTATTTTGCTGGTCATTGTGCTGGTGGCAGGGATCAGCCTCTCACTTCTTTCCTCCGGTCGGACAAGGCCGGAGAATCCCATCAGCACTCAGCCGGATCGGCTCCAGGCAGAGTCGCTGCAAGGCTCCGGCAGCACTGGCGGACAAAGCTCCGGCAAGGATAATACAGAGAATACGGATACTGCCCAGGACCCATCAGAGCCGCAGAAGCCCGACGAGCCACAGAAACCTGATGAGCCACAGAACCCGGATGACACGCAGAAACCCGATGACACCAAGCCGGATCCATCGGGCCCCACAGACCCCACGGATAACCCCGGCAAGGGCGACCAGGGCGGCTCCAAGTCAGACGATAACAAAGGCGGCTCCGAGGATTCCGGTGACCATGGTGATGGCACCGGCGGAGACGACGGGGACCACGGCGGCAGCGGAGGTGACCACGGCAGCGGCGGTGAGGAGGATGATACCCCCCGCATTTATACGACACTGAAAACCCAGCAGCTTACCAAGGCAGAGCTGCCCGACAGCAAGCTGACCTTTGTGGCCTATCCCCTGGGTAAGGGCGATCTGCATATCCGTGTCCGGCTGAAAAATGAGACCAATTCCGGAAACGGATTGCTGCTTACTTCTCAGAATAACCAGGACTACGAGGCACAGCTGGATTTCAACGCAGATAACCTCTTTGTGCTGTCTCTTTATGATGGGGAGACCTTTCTGGGACTTGTCCAGTACCGGGTGGGCTATTACGCGAATCTTGCGGACGATACCCACCCGACGGTGGGGGACTATCCACCCTCCATCGTTACAAATCTGGACGGGGCCAGCCTGGACATGAGCTCCCAAACCTTCCCCTTGACGGTGATTGCCCGTGCCAACGCAGAGCTGGGAGCCGGTGTGATCTATTCCAATCAAATTCGGGTCACGCTGGACGGCAAAACCGTGGAAAAGAGCTACGGCGATTCTCAACCCACCTACGAGTTGTATTTCGATCCCCCTCAGTTGGGCGATGAAGAGACCCACATCGTCCGGGTGCTGGCCTGGGATGGTAACGGAAACTCCACCATGAAGGTCTACACCGTCACCTATCACCAGATCAGTGAGGGCGACCCGGCAGGCTCGGTGGATGTGGTGCTGGATGCGACCACCATCGGCCTGGGCATTCTGGATACCGGTACGCTGGACATCGTGGAGGGCGAAACGGCGGCGTCCGTGCTGCTGCGCTTCCTGCAGGAGCGCGGTTATGAGCCGGATTACCAGGGGTCTGCTACCATGAACTTCTATCTGCGCCGGATTAGCCGGGGCGACATTGCCTACCGAGCCAATGTCCCGGAGCATCTTTGGGAGCTGATCATGCGGGCCGGCAGCACCACCAATGACAACTATGACCGGGACAGCATCGGGGAGTTTGACTATACCCAAGGCTCGGGCTGGATGTACTCCATCAACGGCACCCTGTATGAGGGTACCGGCATGAGTGGCTACAAGGTCCGCAACGGCATTACCATTTATGTGCGCTTCACCCTGTCCTACGGCAAGGACATCGGCGGCTATGATTCCACCGGAGGCGGCTACGGTTCACTGAGCAGCTACTGCGGCCTGTGGATCAACGGCAGCTACCAAGCCCTTGGCCACGACTTCGTGGAGACGGACCGTTTGGAACCCACCGAAACAGAGGATGGTTACATCCACTATCGCTGCTCCAAGTGCCATGAGGAGAAAACAGATATTCTCCCGGCCACCGGCGGCGGAACGGAGCCAATAGAGCCTGCCCCTACGGAGCCCGGTCCCCACGGAACCGACGCCCACAGAGCCAACTTCCGAATAGGACCGGCTGATGCGGCGGAGGATGGGAAACGCTCTAACGGGACACGGGAACGGTAAAGTAGAAGGGCGTTGAAACGAACGATGGAGGATACTGCATGAAAAGTGCAACACGAATATTAGCGGCACTTCTTTGTGTGCTGCTTCTGCTCCCAACGGTGGTCTTTGCGGAGGCGCAGCCTTCTTTGGAAAAACAGATCGCACAGAGTGCGGAGGGAATGTCCGCTCTGGGCGGCAAGAAGGGTGAATTGCTGAAAGACCGGGAACTGTTTCCTGCAGGCGATTCCGTCTGCGATTGGCTGGCCATAGCTATGGCACTGTCCGGCACAAGGGAGAGCTATTCCGACTATTTGGCGGAACTGAAGGCCCATGTGGAGGACGCATACGCCAAAAACGGATGCCTGGACCGCAACAAGGCCACGGAATACCACCGGATTTCTTTAACGGTGCTG
>ENA-UOOC01003143-UOOC01003143.1-human-gut-metagenome-genome-assembly--contig:-C48old-NODE-3143-length-11672-cov-40.729190_pt1 | contig 11672 bp, 7 predicted proteins | sample MGYA00242469_ERZ724016 | MGnify/ENA metagenome assembly ERZ724016 | reverse complement strand
CTCGGCTGCTCCGGCTGACTCGGCTGCTCCGGCTGACTCGGCTGCTCCGGCTGACTTGGTTCTACGAATTTCTCAAATACCTGGCTTACTACCGGTACATAGAATTCTTCAATAGCCTTAAGGTTCGGATGTGTTCCTGAGCCATTGATTCCCGGTAATCCATTGCCTGCAAGATTATCAAACGTGTAATCATTCTTCTTGTTTGTATCGCTTGTGTCAAGCTTATCGTATATGTCTGCAACTGTTACTCCATATTGCTTGCATATCTCAAACTCTATTTCTCTGAGTTTTTCCTGTACTGCAATATCACGGCTTCCAAGCTTGTGCGCAGCTACATAAACAACAGGTGTATCAGCCCACTTATCCTGAATTGCCTTTACCGTACTTTCAAATGCGCTCCTGTATGTCTCATAATCAAATGTATCCGCATTATTTAAAATATACTCTGCATCATTTGTTCCACCATCAAACAGCACATAGTCCGGTTTTTCCTCAGGAGCTGCTTCTATCTGTGAAAGAATCTGTCCTCCCTCATAGTTAATATCCATGATTGTAGCACCATTTACAGCGTACTTACTTAAATCCATGCCCTCTTTTGATGACACAAAGTTTACAAAGCTTGCTTTATCATATTTATGTCCGGCTACAATGCTGTCTCCGAAGGCGTATAATTTCTTATCTTTTAATGGCATCTTTGTTTCCGAATCCTTTACGGTCATTCTAAAATTGTCTACATACTGAGGTTTTGAATCCCACCAGCTGCAAATATTCATTTTTGACAGATTTACCGCATCTGTAGGTACATTAAGCTTCTGCGCTAAGACATCACCGTCTTTTTCTTTAAGCTGCCAGCTTACAGTCTTTGCTGTAAAATCAGCATGTACGCGGAATGTGTATGTCTTGTCATTACTCATTTTTACTGCTGACCATGAAGGCTCTGATGCTGAGGCGGCCTTTGAATCATCCACTGCATCTCCTGTTGTTGATGTTCTGAGCTCGCTTTTAGATGGTGCGGAGCAAACTGCAAAAAGTAATCTTCCATATGAATCCCTGAATTCAAGTCCCATCTTATTTCCGCCATCTTTGGCATTCCAGTCAAAGCTGAAATCTACACCGCTATTGGCTGCGATTTCATCACTAAAATATGATACTGCGGCAGTGGCATTCCCCATGCTCTTTGTTAAGAGAAGCTTGCCGTCGGTTATCTGTGCACCTTTGTCAAACTTAAATACATCTGATGTTCCATCATCAAAGCTTTCATCAAATGCTTCATTTGCAAATTCATCAGGCATTGGTACAAGTGCAACCTTGATATCTCCGTTAGTTATTGTACCTTTTACAAGAGTAAACTCCTGCACAATATCTTCACTGTCCTCAACAACTATTGTTACTTTTACCTTACCTTCAGCAAGTCCACTGTACACTGCGTATGCACCGGCTTCATTTGTGGTAGTCTCGATTGTTTTACCGGCTGACTCAATCCTTACAGTTGCGTTTGCTTTTGGATTAAGTCCATCAGATACAATACCCTTAAGAATTACAGCATTCTCGTCCATCGCTTTTTCAAATATTCCGATGGTCGGTTTTGACGAATCTGCTGTTCTCTGTGTTTTTGCAGTATTAATTGTTGCTTCCTTTCCTGTTTTTTCAAAGAGAGGATAATCTTTTCTTTCTATCTCAATCTCATTATTAAATGTAGTTCTATTTGCTTCTGCTAATGGTGTGAAATTAAAATATGTTCCTTTTGCCTTTAAGCCCTCGTCAATGCTTACTCCATTAGCATCCTTGTCCACACCTGCTGCTATAAGCTCGCAAGCGTCTTTTGGCATAAGTCCATTTGCCTCAAGTAATACTCCTGTAGACAGAGTTCCTTTTCTGTCCATAGATGGTGCTGCTCCTTCAAATGGATCTTCAGTAAGTTTTATCGGATTTGAATCTTTTCCGGGAGCATTGGTTCCATAGTACGCATTATTATAATATGAGAAATTTGAACCTCCGCTAAATGAAAAGCCCTGTTTCTTTCCATCATAAAATACATTGTTGAAATATGTAGCTTTTCCATTTCCCCATGGGTCGAAATTGCTTGTACCATTTCCATCTGCACTACGATAGAATACATTGTTGTATATTTGGAAATATCCGCTTCCCATTGAGTAATGTACATAGCTTCTTCCACAATCCTGAACCAGATTATATCTGATCACACCAGAGTTGTACTGTACTCCACAGAGTAACAATCCCTCACCGCAATCATGTATATAGTTGTACTGGATAAGTGCATTTGTTGCTCTCCAGTCAGGATCAATGGCATTGTCATCTGCTCCACCGCCCTTTTTAACTACATCTGAAATTTCATTGTACTGTACAGCCACATTATCTGTGAAATAAAGCTCTATTCCACATGTTCCGATATGCTCAAGAAGATTTCGCTGGATAACCGAATCTTTGCTGCTGGTGAGATAAATTCCATTACATGCATATGCTGATGCTCCCTGATTTATGTAATTGTCCTGTATCACAATGTTGCTGTGCGGTTTCCAGTTTGAATCAGCATAATCCGGTGCTCCACCTGCCTGGCTCCTGTTAGCCCACCCCGGATTCTTTCCGTACTGGTTTCCGGAACCATTCCACTGTTTTATTGAAACGGCACCAAATGAATTGTTGATAAATGAGTTCTTCTCTATAACAATATCACTGAACTGTGTAGCCTGATTGGCTGTAGGACTTAAGCATTCAATGAGGATACCTCCTGTTCTCTTGGAATTGTCAAGGCCTGCATTGTTGTATATACCTGCATCTCTAAGTCCTGTATCTCCAATCCATGATACTACACCGGTTACATCATGCACCTTCAGATCATGAATGTGAAATCCCTTTAATGTGGCCACATCTCGTCCTGCAATATGAATACCTCTGTATTCACCAAGCAGTCTTCCGTTTTCTTCATTTCTTTTAGATACATTTCCTTCCGGAATCTGTCCATTAGATGTCATAGCAAAGCCTTCAACTGTATTTGAAATATCCAGATTGCTTATATCCCAATACTGCTGATTGCAAAGATACAATGCATCTTTCATCTTTCCGTTTGTAGAAATCTTTGGCAGATTACCGCTTCCGTAACTTCCTATTGTAATTTTTGAGTTTTCATCGCCACTGCCCTGTGGTAAAAGAGTCTGATTTTTCCACTCTCCACCGCATTCAAACAGAATTTTATCACCAGCAATAAAGTGCTGTGAATTTACTTTATCCAGTGATTTCCATGCAGTCTCAGGTGAAGTTCCGGCCTTTGAATCGTCTCCGTTATTGCTCACATAAAATGTTGCACTTTGTGTTCGCTCCTTTTCTGCAGTCACCTCTACAGAGTCTATGTATATAGTTCCTGTATTCCAGCTGTCGGCATAAAAAGAAATTTCACTCAGGTTATCTGTTTTTGCTCTGGCATTTACACCTGCAAGCTCACACTCTCCGTCTATTGTCACCCTAAAAGTATCCTTCTTCAGGTCAATATCCATACGAATATCCTGCCATTTATCAACGCTTATTTTTCCGGCTTCAAGTGTATTTTTTCCATTCACATGAGACTTATAGGATGACCAGTTACCATCTGCATATAGTGTGTAGGCAGTATTACCTTTGCTATCCTTTATGTATGGAATAGAAAACTGATTTGCATGCGTTTCACTACCCATCTTTATTTTAGTCTCTATTGATACGTAACGATATTCATTTTCGTTTATATCAAGCTTACTGTTTTTCAAGCTTATTTCATTGCCCGAATTAGTTTTAGACAATTTTAACACTTTACCATTCTCTGAATCATCGACAAGCTGACTATTTCCTGAGCCATTTTGAATTTTCCAGTTATCCGGAAGGTTATCAAGGTTTTTCATAGTTGAAAAGTCAATCTTCGTCGTTTTCGTTTCAGAAGCTGCCTCAACGGCTACTGAACCTGAATATACCGGTACGGATGTCATAAGCATCCCTGCAGCCAGCACACATGTCAGTAAACGCCCTCGCCAATTTGTTTGTTTTTGCATTATTTGCCCTCCATATTCTTTAAAATATGTATAATTTTACTAATCACTTCTAATAAAATGAATGCAAAAAACCGATATTTGCTCTGAAAATATCCGACTATTCAGATATGATTAATTCAAACAAAAAACCACCACATATTTCAGTGATGGTTTTATAATATACTTTTTTACATTTTTTATTTTAACATCTTACTTTTTACTGTTTCATTGTAAGCATTGCTGCTTCAAGCTTTACACGATCAGGCAGTCCTTCATTGTCACCACGATGCTGTACCTGTATTGCACCGATTGCATTGGCTCTCTTTGCACAGGCTTCAACCGGAAGTCCTTCAAGCATACCGCTGATGAAGCCCACCGCAAAGCCGTCTCCGGCACCTACCGTATCTACAACATGTTCTATGCGATACCCCGGAACATTTATCTGTGTGGTGCTTTCTCCATTCTTACCTGATACAAAGGCACCATTTTTGCCATCCTTGATGACAACAATTTTCACACCATGAGAATGATAAAATGCAGCAATCTGCTCTTTATTCCTAGTTCCAAGCAGTATCTCACACTCTCCTATTCCCGGAAGAACCACATCTGCGCTTACTGAAAGCTTATTTATCACATCAATCATATGATCAACACTATTCCAAAGTGCCGGACGCAGATTAGGATCAAATGTAAGCATGATTCCATTCTCCTTTGCCCGCTCCATAAGCCTTACTGTTGCTTCAATCGCCATTTGCGAAAGTGCAGGCGGAATTCCGGTCACATGTACAAGCTCCACATCTGTCAGATCAATTTTATCTATATCGTCTGCACATATATGTGATGCAGCTGAGCATTTTCTGTAGTATGGTGCTTTCGGATCGCTACCATCAGCAACAAGCTCCTTTAACTGGATACCGGTCTTAAAAACACTGTCATATTCTATCATGCTAGTGCCAATGCCCTGATTATGCAATTGTTCATAAATATAATGTCCAAATGGATCATCTCCCAATCTGGTCAGATATTCCACCTTGTGCCCAAGTCTTGTAAGACCTATTCCTACATTTACTTCAGCACCTGACATACTTCTTGTGAAATGCTCACATTTTTCAAGTGGTCCGGGTTCATCAGCGATAAGCAGAGCCATCGGCTCACCAAATAATAGTGTTTTCTTCATAATATATATCCTCAGATAAGTATTCTTATACTTTTATGCAAAATGAAAATAATTCTTTGTATTATTGTATGAGATATCCTCAACAAGCTTACCAAGCGTGCTTTCATCATATGGATATTCTCCATTTTCTACCAGATTTCCTATCAGATTACAAAGAATACGTCGGAAATACTCATGTCTGGTGTATGATACAAAGCTTCTTGAGTCTGTCAGCATACCTACAAAACAGCCAAGCAGTCCCTGATTAGCAAGTGAAGTAAGCTGCTCAGTGATTCCTGTCTTATTATCGTTGAACCACCATGCGCTTCCCTGCTGTATATAACCTGCCTCCGGACCATGCTGGAAGCATCCCATCACAGATCCTATAGCAGCGTTGTCTATAGGATTCAGACTGTAAAGTATGGTCTTTGGTAAAGCATCGGCTTCCTGTAAACCGTTTAATAAATCCGCAAGCTGTGCTGACGGTGTATAGCTGTCAATGCAATCGCAGCCCGCATTTGCACCAAATGATTTGAACATTTTGCTGTTATTATCTCTTTTTACACCATAGTGCAGCTGCATTACCCATCCAAGTCTCTTGTATTCCCTGCCTATAAAGAGCAGAAATGCTGTCTTGAATTTCAGGTCTTCTTCGTAGGTGATATCCTCACCTGCCAGCGCTGATGCAAATATATCCTCTATCTCTGCGGCTGTTGCCGGGACATACATTGCATAGTCAAGACTGTGGTCGCTCGCACGGCATCCCATCTGATTAAAAAACTCAAGCCTCTTTATCATGGCAGCCTTAAAATCATCATAGCTGCCTATATCCATCTCTGCAGCACCTGCAAGCCTTCTTACATATGTAGCAAAGCCCTTATCGGCAATCTTCATTGCTGCCTCAGGTCTCCATGCCGGAAGCACCTGCACATTAAAGCTCTTATCAGCTTTTATCTTTTTGTGCCATTCAAGTGAATCAGCCGGATCGTCTGTAGTGCACAGATGAGTCACATTTGATTTAAGAATCATTCCACGTGCACTCATATCCTCCTGCTGCAATACGGCATTGCATTTATTCCACACTTCTTCAGCTGTATCACCATTTAACACTCCGTGATATCCAAAATATCTCTGAAGCTCCAGATGGCTCCAGTGATAAAGTGGATTTCCGATAGCCTTCGGAAGTATCTCAGCCCATTTCTGGAATTTTTCCCTGTCAGAAGCATCTCCTGTGATGTATTTCTCGTCTACACCATTTGCTCTCATCAGACGCCACTTATAGTGATCACCACCCAGCCAGACCTGCGTAATATTTTCAAATCTTATATCCTCAGCGATTTCCTTCGCATCTATATGACAGTGATAATCAATAATCGGTGTGTTTTTTGCATATTTATGAAAAAGCAGCTTTGCTGTCTCTGTCTCAAGCAGGAAATCATCATCCATAAATTTTTTCATGGTATTTATCCATCCTTCCAATAATTGAGTTCTATGCGCGAATCTTATTTACAAGCTCTACAGCTTCTTTGGTCATCTGCTCAATCCTGTCAAACTCACCGTCCTCTACCATAGAACCCTTTACCATCCAGCTGCCTCCACATGCAATGATGCAGTCATTACACAGATAATCAGCCAGATTGCCTGCATTTATACCACCTGTTGGCATAAAACGTGTTCCTGCATATGGTGCCGCAAGTGCCTTTATGGCTTTAATGCCACCTGATGTTTCTGCCGGGAAAAACTTAACTACCTTAAGGCCTCTCTTCACAGCCTGAGCCACCTCTGTTGCCGTAGAGCATCCCGGAAATACCGGAATATTCTTTTCTATACAGTAATCCACAATTTCAGGATCAAAGCCTGGACTTACAATAAATTTTGCGCCTGCTTCCATGGCCTCATCCACCTGCTCTGTTGTAAGGACCGTTCCTGCACCTACAATCATATCAGGATATTCGTCTGTCATAATCTTTATGGAATCCTTTGCTGCCGCTGTACGGAAGGTAACCTCCGCACATGGCAGCCCGCCCTCACACAAAGCCTTTGCAAGAGGCTTTGCATCATTGGCATCATTTAATACTACAACCGGAACTACTCCGAGTTTTTCTATGCTTTCTGATATATTCATTGTCATTCCTCCATAAACATGAAGTATAAAATCTATAATTAATTATTAGACACGTACTTGTGTAAAGTTGTTCTTACGGCACCAACACCTGCAATAAGTTCCTTAAAATATTTTACAACTCGGCATAAAAGACCTGCTTCTGCAAGGTTTACACCAAATATCTCACTCTTTGCAAGAATTGGAAGTATCTTTTTCTCTGCCTGCTCATCATTCCATTTTATATCCTTAAGATATGGTGTAAGCTCGGCAAGCATTGGATCTGAGCTAGGCTCAAATGCATTTCCGTTATCATCCACTGCCATGAGATATCTGAGCCATCCTGCAAATACAAGCGGAATAAGCTTAAGATCTGATGCTTCAAGCTCATCTGATGCCATATATGCCTTTATTGTCTCACCAAAACGTATTGCAAGCTTCTGTGATGTATCAGTGGCAATTCGCTGTGGTGTATCAGGCATGAATGGATTTGGAAGTCTTACCTCAAGTACTGTTTTTATGAATTTCTTTGGATCAAGGATACCGGGATTTACCACAACAGGAAGTCCTTCCTTGTAACCAATTATCTCTATCATCTTTCTAAGATCATCATCCTTCATCTCCTCAGATATCTTGTCATATCCAAGCAGACATCCATATATTGCGAGTGCTGTGTGAAGAGGATTAAGACACGTACATACCTTCATCTTTTCCACTTTATCAACAGTCTCACGGTCTGTGAACATGAGTCCACCGGCCTCAAGCGCCTCTCTGCCATTAGGGAATTTATCCTCAATAACAAGATACTCAGTCTCTTCCGCATTGACAAACGGTGCTACATATGTATTTTTTGATGTGATAACCGGATCAAGACCCTCAACTCCGTCATCAAGCAGCATTTTCTCTACATTTGCATCAGGACGAGGTGTAATCTTATCAATCATGCTCCATGTAAACGACACCTTATCTGAATTAACATAATCCGCAAAGCCTGCTTCTGCCACGCCATTTTTACTCCATGCCTTTGCAAATTCATCTATAGCGGCATAAAGCTTGTCACCATTGTGTGAACAGTTATCTGTACTTACCATTGCAATAGGCTTTGCTCCGTTAACATATCTGTTGTACAAAAGTGAAGCGACCTTGCCCATATAGCTTGATGGCTTATCCGGGCCTGCCTCAAAGTCTGCTGCCACATCTGCCATTGTCTCACCCTTTGCATTAACCAGGCTGTAGCCTTTTTCAGTTATTGTAAATGTTGCCATCTGCAATGAGTCATTGGCAAAAATTTCTTTTAATCTGTTGTATGCTTTCTCGTCTGCGGAATCAAGCGGCAGAGCCTCTGCTACACTTGCTACCACATCCTTATCGATGCTTCCGTCTGACTTGAGTGTCGCAACAAGTCCAAGATTATCATGAGGCTCATACATCTTCTTTATGATCTCATAATCGAAGCCCTCTGCCACAACAAGTCCTCTGTCTATTGCACCAACATTCAGCATATTCTGTACTACACGGGCATGAAATGCACGAAACAGATTTCCTGCTCCGAAATGAATCCAGAATGGCTTACTTTTGGTGTTCTCTCTCATCTTTTCAATGTTATATTCCGGGAGCTTATAGCCTTTTTGCTCCCATTCTTTTCTATCTGAAATGCCCTCTAATGTCAGTTTCATCTCGACTCGCCCTCTCTTATTATTATTTTGCTGATGACTTATCTATCGCTTCCCAAAGTCCGTTCAGGTAAGCTGCACCAAGTGCTCTATCATATAATCCGTATCCCGGCATTGCCACCTCTCCCCAGATCATTCTTCCATGATCCGGACGTATAGGTCCTTCAAAGCCTATATCATACAATGCCTTCATGATCTCATACATATCAAAGCTTCCATCTGCTGATAAATGTGCTGCTTCCTCAAAATCCCTGTCTGAATTAAACTTCAGATTGCGCACATGTGCAAAGTGAATGCGTCCCTTTAATGAACGAATCATATCAGGCAGATCATTCTCACGATTTGTGCCATATGAGCCTGAACAGAAGGTCACTCCGTTGTGCGGGTTATCAACCATTTTCATCATTCTTTGGATATTATCTTTGTTGATTATGATTCTTGGAAGTCCAAACACACTCCATGCCGGATCATCCGGATGAATTGCCATATTTATATCGTATTTGTCGCAAACCGGCATAATACGCTCCAAAAAGTATTTAAGATTTTCAAAAAGCTTCTCATCATCAATGTCCTTATACATTTCAAAAAGCTCTTTTACGTGAGCCATTCTCTCCGGCTCCCAGCCCGGCATAATGCTTCCATTGGCATCTCCTGCTATGGAATCAAACATTTTCTCCGGGTCCAATGCATCAACTGCATCCTGATTATATGCAAGTACTGTAGAACCGTCAGGACGCTTTCTTGCAAGCTCTGTCCTTGTCCAGTCAAATACAGGCATAAAATTGTAACATACCAGATGTATGTCCTCTTTTCCGAGATTTTCAAGTGTTTCTATATAATTATCTATATACTGTTCTCTCTCCGGTACACCGGTCTTGATAGCATCATGAACATTGACGCTCTCTATTCCGGATACATGGAGGCCGGCGGCCTCCACCTCATCCTTCATAGCTTTGATGCGTTCTCTGCTCCATACTTCTCCGGGCTGTGTATCATACAATGTAGTGATAACACCCTTTACTCCGGGAATCTGTCTTATCTGCTCAAGTGTTACTGTATCGAATTTTGAACCGTACCATCTTAATGTCATTTCCATTATGGTTTCCTCCAAAGCTATTAAATAATCTTAACCCTTAATACCATCCATCGCGATTCCATCTACCAGATATCTCTGGAATATGATGAAGAATATGATAGTTGGTAACAGCGATAACACTGACATAGCGAAAAGTCCGCCATAGTTATTGTATGTACTAGGATCAAGGAACATATTAAGCGCAAGTGATAGTGTAAACTTGCTTGTTGTACTCATGAAAATGAGTGGCTGGAAGAAATCCTGCCAAATCCAGTAAAATGCAAAGATTGAAGCTGTAATAATAGAAGGCTTTACAACCGGTGCAAGGATCCTAAAGAGGATTGCTATTCTTCCACAACCATCGATCTCTGCTGCCTCATCAAGCTCCTTTGGTACACCTCTGAAAAACTGTACCAGCATGAAGATGAAGAATGCCGCTCCAAAGAACCATGGAAGTATAAGTGCTATTCTTGTATCAATAAGGTTTAATTTTTTAAGTACGATGTACTGAGGTACAACCATTACCTGTGAAGGAATCATCATAGTTATCATTACACATGAAAACCAGAAATTTGATCCCTTAAATTTAATTCTTGTAAATGCATAAGCTGCGAAAAGTGAAACCATTACACATCCTATAACACCTACTACAGTTACTATTACGGTGTTGCCGAGGAATGTCCAAAAAGACACTCCTCCTACACCTGCTAATGCACTTTTATAGTTTGTCACCAGATCGAATTGCTCCGGAATGAGCGAATACGCATCCTTGAACATCGTAGCATTGCTTTTCATTGAGCTGGCAAAGAGCCACAGCAGCGGGTAGATCATGATAAGACCTATCGCACATGTTACTACGTGAAATAACACTGAATTAAGTGTTTTCTTTTCTTTCATTCCCATGTTATTCGTCTCCTCCTGTCTCATAATGTACCCAGTTATTCTGTGTCTTGAATAATACGATAGTAAATACCGCAATAATGATTACAAGTATCCATGCAAGTGCACAGCTATAACCCATATCAAAGTATGTAAATGCTCTTCTGTACAGATATAATACATATGATAATGTACTGTCCAAAGGACCACCATCTGTGATTACGTAGCTCTCCGTGAATACACGGAATCCGTTTACAATCTGTAAAATAAGATTGAAGAATATGGTTGGTGTAAGCATTGGAAGTGTAATCTTCCAGAACATTGTCCACTGCTTTGCACCATCAACCATAGCAGACTCATAAAGTGAACCCGGAATCTGCTTTAAGGCTGCAAGGAAAATAAGCATTGATGATCCAAACTGCCATACACCCATAAGTATGATTACTCCAAGTGCTGTATGTGGGTTTCCAAGGAATGATGCCTTCTGGTTTATGCCAAATACTGAGAGTAATGACATTACAACACCCTGGTTTCCAAAAATCTGTCTCCATACAATTGATACTGCGATACTTCCACCGATAATCGAAGGAATATAATAAATTGTACGATATAAGCCGAGACATTTATGCTTCTTGTTGAGAAGCATTGCTACAAGTAACGCGAATGCGAGTCTTAGCGGCACAAGGAACAATACGTATATGAATGTTACCTTGAGCGCCTGTACTTAACGGCATATGGCTTTGAGGTGTATGCATATTCACCGGAAATACGA
>ENA-UOOC01003141-UOOC01003141.1-human-gut-metagenome-genome-assembly--contig:-C48old-NODE-3141-length-11675-cov-5.771429_pt1 | contig 11675 bp, 9 predicted proteins | sample MGYA00242469_ERZ724016 | MGnify/ENA metagenome assembly ERZ724016 | reverse complement strand
AAGCGTTTCGAGGGTCTGCTCGGTCGGCTCGTAGTTCCATGTGGATGCCGTCAGATTGGCCACGGACACCAGAATGCCCAGCAGCATGATGAAAATAGGCAGGTTGACCATGAGTCGCCGCCCGCGCGTCCACGGTTGATGTTGCGGTTGCGGACGCGCGGGCGATGAAGCCGATTCTTGCCGTAATGACTGGCTGGCGGCTGATGATTGACGTTCCTGCTCTGACACGCCGCTCATTCTACCGGCCTTTGCTGAGAAGCCTGCGATTGCATGCTACCGACGGCACGCTGGAACATGGCTTTCAGCAGTTGCCGTTTTGCGTCACCGGCACGACCACCGGACCGGTGGCGGTGGCAGGCAACTGGCCGTCGGCCTCCATCTGCGCGGCGATCTCCTGCGCCTTGGCGAGCAGGGTTTCCACGATCTGGTCTTCCGGCACGGTCTGGATGACCTTGCCCTTGATGAAAATCTGCCCCTTGCCGTTGCCGGAGGCCACGCCCAAATCGGCTTCGCGAGCCTCGCCCGGACCGTTGACGATGCAGCCCATGACGGCCACGCGAATCGGCGCGGTCACGTCCTTCAACCCTTCGGTCACCGCGTTGGCCAGCTGAATCACGTCCACCTGGGAACGGCCGCAGGACGGGCAGGAGATGATGTCGAACTTACGCGGGCGCAATCCCATGTATTCCAGCAGCTTGCAGCCCACCTTCACTTCCTCCACGGGAGGCGCGGACAGTGAAACGCGGATCGTATCGCCGATGCCTTCGGCCAGCAGCGCGCCGAATGCCAGGCAGCTTTTGATTGTGCCCTGCCAGGTCGGGCCGGCTTCGGTGACGCCCAAATGCAGCGGCCAATCGCCCTTGGAAGCCAACAGACGGTACGTCTGCACCATGGTGACCACATCATGGTGCTTGACGGAAATCTTGAAATCGTGGAAGCCGACGTCTTCGAACATGCGCGCTTCCTTCATCGCGGACGCCACCAGCGCCTCCGGTGTCGGGCCGCCGTATTTGGCGTACAGCTCCTTATCGAGCGAACCGGCGTTCACGCCGATGCGCAGGGAAATGCCCGCATCCGTGGCGGCCTTGCAGATCGAAGGGCCGACCTCGTCGAATTTGCGAATGTTGCCGGGGTTCACGCGCACGGCCGCGCAGCCGGCGTCGATGGCCTGGAACACGTACTTGCTTTGGAAGTGGATGTCGGCAATCACCGGAATCGGCGATTTTTTGACGATTTCCGGCAATGCGTCGGCATCATCCTGGCTTGGCACGGCCACGCGCACGATGTCGCAGCCGGCCGCGGTCAGTTCCGCGATCTGCTGCAGGGTGGCCGGCACGTCAGCCGTCAGCGTATTGGTCATGGATTGCACTGAAATCGGCGCTCCCCCGCCGACCGGCACCGGGCCGACCATGATGCGGCGGGACTTGCGGCGCGGATGCAGCGGGCTTTCGCTGATAGCCGCGTCACCGGTTTTGCGGAACGGTTTTTCGATTTCTGGCATACGTGATCCTTGCATGTGCGAGGCGCGTTATGCGCCCCGCGATGGTTCTTACGGCTTGTGCTCTTTACTTGTTTATCAGCTTGTCGGCGCGGGCGCGAGCCTCCTGCTCGAGTCGGCTCATTTCCTCCACGGAAGCGAACAGCGGGTTGCCGCGCAGTTCGGCGTCCATCTCGTCAAGCACTTCGCGCACGGTGTCGACGATGCCGAGGTATGGCAGACGGTGTTCGAGGAACGCGTGGACGGCCTGCTCGTTGGCCGCGTTGAGCACGGCCGTATGCTTTTCGGACGATTCGAGGCAGTGCCGGGCCAGGTTCACCGCGGGGAACGCCTCGTTGTCGAGCGGCTCGAACGTCCACGTGGCCGCCTTCGTCCAATCGCATGCGGCGGCGACGTTTCCGAGACGTTCCGGCGCGGACAGACCGAGGGCGATCGGCAGGCGCATGTCCGGCGGCGAAGCCTGCGCGATGGTGGCGCCGTCGCGGAATTCCACCATGGAATGCACGATGGATTGCGGATGCACGGTCACGTCGATGCGGCTCGGTGGCACATCGAACAGTCGGCTTGCTTCGATGACTTCAAGACCTTTGTTCATCAGCGTGGACGAGTTGATGGTCACGACCGGCCCCATGTTCCATGTGGGGTGGTTCAAGGCCTGTTCCGGCGTGATGTCGGTCATTTGGTCGCGCTTCCAGCCGCGGAACGGACCGCCGGACGCGGTGACGACGAGCTTGGACACTTCGCCGTGCGTGCCGGAACGCAACGACTGCCAGATGGCGGAATGTTCGGAATCGACCGGATTGATCTGCTTGTCGCGTACCTGCGCGCTAAACAGCAGGTGTCCGCCGGCCACCACGGATTCCTTGTTGGCCAATGCCAGCTGGGAGCCTGCCTGCAGTGCCGCGATGGACGGTTCGAGGCCGATGGAGCCGGTGATGCCGTTAAGCACCACGTCGGCGCCGGAGCCTGCCATGGCGATCACCGCGTCAGGGCCGGCTGTGATGTTGACGTTGCCTGCGCCGGCCTGTTCCAACGCCTCACGTAGCGCGGGGACGGCTTCCTTGTAGAAGATCGCGACGGTTGGCACATGGAATTTCGCCGCCTGCTGCGCAAGCAGTTCGACATGTGCTCCGCCCGCGGCGAGACCTGTCACGGTGAAGCGGTCGAGATGACGTGAGATGACGTCAAGGCCTTGGGTGCCGATGGATCCGGTGGAGCCCAGAATTACTACGGTTGATGGTTGCATGGGTTATGCGCTGCTCTCCGTATGATATGCCGATGTTCCGGCATTGGTTTGGACTATGTAAGTTGGGACTGTGTAGTCGAGGCTGTGTAGTTGGGATTGTGTAAACGCGAGAACAGGCTGACGATTCCGCCAGCCTGTTTATTACCGTTGGTTCACTCGAAGGACGGGAACGACAGATCCGGAATATCGAGATTGTCGTCGTTGCCCGACGCCGGGAAAATCGACCTGAAAGCCGGGCTTGGTTCCGGCTTTTTGTCCTCCTGCTGCTTGTCCGCATCGGATTCGGCGGACGGTTCAGTTGCCGGGGCAACTGCCGGTTCTACGGCAGGTTCAGCCGGAGCGGCCGGCTCGGCCGGAGCCTGTTCAACAACCGGAGCCGGAGTGACAGTTGGGTTCGAATCCGGAACCGGAGCGGCCGGAGCGGCCGGTTCAGGCGTGAAGGATGGCGGCACCGAGGCTGCGAGGGAGCTCAGGCTCGTCGAACCGGTGGTGACCTGAGGCAAGTCGGACGCGGACAGGCTCGGAACCTGCGGCGTGAACGTGTTTTCCGTCTGGTTCGTCTCATTGATGGTGTGGGCCAGATGCGCCAACGCGGCCAAAGACGGATCCTGCTGCGGCTCGGGTTCAACCGGAGCCGGCGGGAATGCCGGAGCGACTGGAGCCTGCGAATCGGTCGTGGTCGGAGCCGGAGTCTTTGGCGCGGCATCTTCCATCGCATCATCGGCAAGCGGATCGAACGCCTGGGTCTCTTCAACGGCGCTCGGCGCGGAAGAAGCGGAATCGGTCTGCGGCTGGAACACCGGCGGAACCACCGGAACCGCAGGCGGAGTGTTCATCGGCGTGGCAGGCACGCTCACCGGGGAGGTGACCGCGGACGTGAAGATCTCATGCTCGGCCTTGTTCAGCGCGTCGAAGGAATCCTCTTCGCTCGGCGTGACGGTTGGCACAGTAGGAGGAACCGGAGCAGCCGGAACCGTGGCGGAAGGAGCTGCGAACAGCGGTGCGATCATCTGGGTTTCGCCAGCTGCGGAATCACTGGAAGCCGGGGCAACGGACGGTGCGGCCGCGGCCATCGCCTCTTCGGAGGGTTCACCGACGAAATCCGCGACGCGCGCATACGATTCGAGTCGGGTCAGCAACTGCGCGCAGGCGGCCAGATAGTAATCCACCTGACGTTCGTCATATCCCCTCTTGCCTTTGCGCTGAGTGAAGATCACGTTGCTCAAGGTCTGGGAATTCGTGTCGGCGATCGCCTTGGCGTCCGCTTCACTGACTTCCTCGACACCCAGCTCGCCGGCGGCTTTCGTCAGGCACTTGTCGATCACGCTGTCGACCTGCTTGCGGTCGTAGCTCGGATTCTTGCCCTCGCCCGGCTTGAACCGTTGGCCGTGCTCGCGTTCGGCATGCGCGTCGAGCTTCTTGAACAGGTCCTCGGTCTGCGCCTTCCATGCCACACGGCCATGCTGGGAGATTTCCCACGTGGTCTGCTTGTCGACCACGGCACGTTCCAGACGGGCAAGCGCGGCATCCACTTGGGCGATCACATAGCCGCCCTTGACCAGTTCGAAGGAGACGTTCTGAATATCATGCTGGGTGAGTTGCGCGCCCTCACCTTCATACAGCATGTGCGCACGTTCAAGGAAAGCATCCACCTGTTCCGCATCGTAGCCCCACTTTCGCTTCGCGGCATGAGCGATTCCCGATGCGTTCTTCTCGGTTTCAGGTTCCTGTGCCATTGGCGTTCGACCTCCTGCTACACGTATTAACGTCACTACTTTACGTGATTGATTCGACGCAGACGCCGCAAAAGATGAAAATTCAGTGAATCGACACGTGCGGCTCATCGCTCACACGGCGGTTTCGTACCGATCAAGCGGCATCATATCCGCCATGCCGACACACGAGTGCGGCTCATCGCGCGGATACGGTACAGTAGTTCGTTGCGGGCGATTAGCTCAGTTGGTTAGAGCGCCACCTTTACACGGTGGATGTCGGGGGTTCGAATCCCTCATCGCCCACTTTTCGCAACGCCGTGAAAAATCAAGGAATCGCATATCATCCCGCGTAATATCAACGCGCGCACCCGTGTTTTGCCCACATTCCGCCCACGTTTTGTTTGTGTTTTGCCGGAAAGTCCACGTAATAGCGAAATCCCCCAAGCCCAATGGGCCCGGGGGATTTTCGTATACGCGAGAAAAATCGCGAAAAGTCTTGGTTTACTTGCCCTTGCCGAACGCGCGCAGGTGAATACCGTTCCAATCGGAGCTGACGGTCAGCGGAGTGGCGGCGTTCATGCCGGCGGTCTTGGCCGCGGACTGCACGGTGCTGGAGCTTGCGGCACCCGGACGTCCCGGCTTCGGGGTGAGCACCCACAGCGGGCCGTCATCGCCGAGAACCGCATAAGCATCGACAATGGTGTCGGCCAGTTCGTCCTCGTCATCGCCATCACGCCACCAGATGATCACACCGTCGACTGCGGAGTCATAATCCTCGTCGACCAGCTCCTCACCGGTCAGTTCCTCGATCTTGGCGCGGATCGAGTCATCCACATCATCGTCCCACAGCCATTCCTGTACCAGGTCGCCGGCGTGGAAACCGAATTCTTCAGCGTTATCAGATGCCGTTTGATTCACGTTCGTCAATATACCAACACTGCTCGAACATATACGTTACGAACGCCGGAATCGCCCACTTTTCGAGATGAAACGGCGATTTCCGCCTGTATCACGCCTATCTCCTTCCGCCGCACGCTCATTGCTTGACGGTGCATTGCGGCAGTGAACCGCCTTTACCATCGCGGATGGCGACCAGCGCGTCGTACGCCTCGTCCAACGTGCCCACCTTCACCACGTGGAGGCCCTGTGGCACGTGCCCAACCACGTCGGAGCAGTTGGATTCCGGGGCAAGGAACCACGTGGCCCCGTCACGCTTCGCGCCGATCATCTTCAACCGGATGCCGCCGATCGCGCCAACCTTGCCTTTGGCGTTCATCGTGCCGGTACCCGCGATGGTCTTCCCGCCGGAAAGCTGCTCTCCGGTCACCTTGTCGATCAGACCGAGCGTGTACATCATGCCCGCGGACGGGCCGCCGATGTCGTCGACGTGCATGGACACCTTCATACCGGACACGTCATAACCGTGCGCCTTGAGGAACCGCTTCGCGGCCGTGGCCGCGGCGTTCTGCGATGAGGACATCTCCTTGTTGCTTTCCTTCGCATAGTCCTTGGCGCTTTGTCCGACGGGGAACACGGCCTCCTGCGGAATCACCGTGGCCTTCGGATTGGCCCATGCCAGCAACGCCTGCGCGTTGGTCACAGGATATCCGGGAACGCCTGAGGCGTTGACGGTGACGAGCAGTAGTTTGCCGGAGTCCTTATGCGTCTTCACGCCGGACACGTCGATGACCTGCTTGCCTTCGACTTTTCCGAGCACGTCCTGGGTCGGTCCCGGCTCCTGCACCACGTACGCGCTGGGCGCAATAAGCACCAGCACGCAGAGCACAGCCACGATCGGTCCGGCGAGATATCGCCAAGGGCGAACATCGAACCACCGTCCGACCTGACGCCAACGTCGTCTGATACGTGGCAGAAGGCCTTGAGACGACCCGTTACGTGTGCTTTTGGCGTGAACTCGCTGTGTTTCCTGCATATCGGCCATGCCTCCCATACTATGGAAGGCAACGAACTTAACAATCGCGTGGAACAAAGGCAGGAAACGGTATGGATGAGAATGCGATCCGCCAGTGGCTTATCGATTGCTTCGGACCGATTCAGGGCGAGATGGCATGGAACCAGCTTTCCAACATGCCGGAAGCCGTACGCGACCAGCTGATGAGTCAGGATCCGAGCACGCTGCCCAAGCCCGAAGAGGTCAAGTCCATGATGCAGGCGTTCACCGCCGGCGGACTCAACACCATGGGAGATATGCAGCAGGCCGTGGAACAGGGGCCGATCAACATCAAACTGGCGAAATCGCTCGCGTTGCAGCAGGCGAATGGTGCCGGATCGGACAGCAGCGTGAACGCCGAAACCGGCGAAATCGCAAGACGTGCCATCAGCGAGGCGAACCTGTGGCTTGATACCGCTTGCGAGTTCAACCCGGCGCAAGGCGAGACGCAGCTGCTCACCCGCGCCGGCTGGGTGGAGGACACAATCGACGCGTGGGCGCAGTTCGCCTCCCCCGTGGCCGAATCGATGAACGACGCTCTGGCTTCGATTCTGTCGCAGCGTTTCGGCGACGGCGAAATCCAGACCGAGATTTCCGGGGTTTTCGCAGGCCCCATCGAAATTCCGATTCCGGACGAGATGAAGAATCCGGCGAAGCTGATGCGATTCGTCGGCAACACGTCGTTCGCCATGCAGTTGGGGCGTGCCGCCGGCGACCTGTCCCATGAGGTGCGCGGCAGCTTCGATCAGGGCATCGCGCTGCTGAAGAATCCCGCCGGCGGACTGATCGTGCAGAACGTGACCGAATACGCGAAGTCGCTGGATATCGACGTGAACGAAGTGATGGGCTATCTTGCGCTGCAGGAGCTTGCGCATGCCAGGCTGTTCGCCTCCGTGCCGTGGCTGATGCCCCGCTTCGAGGCGCTGCTGGGCAAATACGCGCGTGGCATCACCATCGACATGGATGCCATGGAGGAGCAGATCCGTGAGGCGGATTCCATCGATCCGGATTCCATGGCCAGCGCGGTGAACATCACCAAGGTGGCGTTCCCGGACACTCCGGAGCAGAAGCAGGCCATGAAGGCGTTGGAGAATCTGCTTGCCTTGGTGGAGGGCTGGGTGGATGCCGTCGTGTGGCGTGCGGGCATGGCGCATATTCCGCATATCGAACAGCTTCGTGAGATGTTGCGCCGCGAACGCGCCATCGGAGGCCCTGCGGAACGCACGTTCGAAAGCCTGATGGGCATGCAATTGCGCCCCAAGCGCATGCGTGAGGCGGCCGCGCTGTGGGAAAGCATCGGCGCGCAGGAAGGCCCCGAGGCGCGCGACGCGAAATGGTCGCATCCGGATCTGCTGCCGCAACTGCCGGACGAACAGTCCGAGGATAACTCCAACGAAGAGAACGGCGCCGCATCCGCCACTACCGGTACGGAACAGACCACGGCGCAACAGGATATTCCGGACAGCATCGATTGGGATGCCGAACTGTCCAAGCTGCTCGACGAGGAAGAGCACAAGGGCGATGACGCCGACAGCACGAACGACGCCGACGGCACAGATGACGCCGGCGATACGAACGCTTCCGGCGACCCGCAGTCACCGGAAGAAGCGTGATTTCCTGCGCCCGCGATCGGACCCATCGTCTTCGCGGGCGCGCGCATAGGACACGTCGAGCGTGTCTTCGGCACGCGTGACCGCCACGTACATCAATCGCCGTTCCTCTTCCAGAAGGTCGCCTTCGGGCGGTGAACCGTATGGAATCAGCCCTTCGGAGCATCCGATCAGGAACACGTGTTTGAATTCCAGGCCCTTGGAGGCATGGATGGTGGAGATGGTCACGCCTTTAACGTCGCCGCCTGCGCCAAGTGCTTCCAACATGGCCAAGCGGGTCTGAGCGTCATCCGCGAGCGCGGAGTTCTGCCATCCGCTGTCTCGTTTGACGCGGTAGCGCAGGTGTTGTTCGCCCAGTGCCCGGCAGAGGATTTTCTGCTGCGCGTTGACTCGGGTGAGGATGGCGCAGTCGCCCGGAGATGCTCCCTCGTCCACGAGTCTGCGGATGCGTGCAGCCACGCCCCGGGCTTCTTCGAGATCGCTGTTGTAGACGGTTTGCGCGACTCGGCGGCCTTGGTCTCGCTTGGAGTTGAGTTTGAGATAGTCGGCGCGTTGCGGTGAGGCTTCGAGCACGCGGTTGGCGTAGTTGACGATCTGCGGGGTGGAACGGTAGTCGTTGTTGAGTCTGACGTCGGCGGTGAGGGGTCCGAATTCGGAGGCGAAGTTGAGCAGGTTGTAGCTGCTGGCTCCGGCGAACGAGTAGATGGTCTGTGCCGGGTCGCCGACCACGCAGATGTTGCGGTTGTCACCGAGCCATCGGGTGAGCAGCCGATGCTGCAGGGGCGAGACATCTTGGTATTCGTCGACGGTGAGCCATGTGATGCCGGAGCGGATGCTGGCCGCCACGTCTTCGTCGCTTTCGATGAGGTGGCAGGTGATGAGCAGGATGTCGTCGAAGTCGATTTCGTTGCGATTGGTTTTTTCGGTTTCGTAGGCTTTGTAGACATCCACGAATTGGCTTGGTTCCAGTCCTGCCGGCGGCTGGTGGTGGATGGCCGCGCAGACGCGTTCATAGTCTTCCGGCGCGATGAGCGAGATTTTGCACCAGTTGATTTCGGCTTGCAGGTTGCGCACGGTGTCGTCGTCCACCTGCTGGGTGGTGACTCGGCGTAGGGAATGTTCCACGATTTCGCGCGGATTGCGTGAGATGAACGGCATGGGCCCTTCGCATACGTCTGGCCAGATCCGACGGAGTTGGTGTAGTGCCGCGGAGTGGAAGGTGGCGGCTTTGACGTCGGATGCGACGTCGAGTTGGGATAGTCTGTTGCGCATTTCCGCGGCCGCTTTGACGGAGAAGGTCACGGCGAGCGTGGCGTGCGGATCCCATGCCTTGATGGCGCATGCGTAGGCGATTCTTCGGGTGACGGTCCGCGTTTTGCCGGCACCTGCGCCGGCGATGATACGGACGGGACCGCGCACGGCGGTCGCCGCCATGCGCTGCGCATCGTCCAGTCCGTCGAGAATCGCTTCCGCTGTTGCATCCATATGCTCCATTGTGGCAGATTGCGTGACGAGACGGACGCCATCGGCGCGATTAACCGTGAATTCGTGGCAAGTCGCGCCCTTATTAGCCTTCAGTGTGTATTAAGGTTGGAATTGTGACCGAACGAAGCAGATTTATGATGGCCGCCTTGGCGAGCGCGGCGATGCCGAACGCCACCATCGCTGGCACGCGTGACAGCGAGCAGGTCAACGCCACCGACAAGGGGTATGGCATTGATCATGCCGTGGTGCAGGACGCCGCGGGCAAGTTGTATGACACGTTCGCTTCGAACACACCGAAGGGACGCAAGCGTCTCGCTGGTCGCGTGCGTGCCGCGCAGACGTTGATGGGCAACCGCGAGTTGGGCGGATTGGGGTTCGACGTCGATCGCGTTCTGGCGTTCTCCAACGGCGAACAGGAGAGGTCCGTCACAGGAGACGTTTCCGTGATGGTAGCCACGCATCATGATGGTCAGGCGCGTCCGCTGACGCTGCTGACGTTGGACGACTGTGCCAGCGTGGGCACCGCGTTGGGCGCGATACACCGTCTTCGTCCGGATTTTCTGCAGGAGGCCGGCTATCCGGTGTTCTCCACGGGGCAGATTCGCGCGCAGCTGACCGCATGGATCAAGCGTTTGCGTCAGGCTGGCCATGTGCCGCAGGAGATCACGACGAGCTGGTCCGACGTTCTTGAAACGGACGGCCTGTGGTCGTTCGCCACTTGTCCGGTGCATGGTGGCCTGTCCGACGGCGATGTGCTGTTCTCGGGCTCGTCGATCACCGCCATCACGAACTGGCAGGATATGCAGGTCAATGATCCGGCGCGTGATTTGGCGTGGATTTTCTCCAAGCTTGACGAGAACCACCGTAATGCGTTGCTCAGCGCGTATGGACGCATGCTGGGCAATCGTCTGGATGATCTGATCATGCTGCGCGCCAACCTGTGGCTGCAGATGGAACAGGTGGGCGATTTCATCAGCGCGTTGAATCAGGCCGATAGCGTCAAGATCATGCAGTTCAAGGCGCAGGTGGAGCGTTTGGCTCACCAGTTGGGTATGCTCACCGCGAAAAACCATAGGCCGAGCGAGACGCGTCAGGACGAGCAGAAGGCCGGCAACCGTCCGCCGAGCACCATCACCGTGGGCACGTTGCTGGACGAATCGGAACGTCGCAGGCAGGCGGCGGCGCAGCAGAATAACGATGCCGACGCGACCGGCGAACGTCATATCGACGCGACCGATATGGATGATGACAGGACCGGCGATTTCGATGTTACCGGCTCCCAGCCCGTCCGTAAGACGAAGCAGATCGTCGATGACGCCACGGAAGCGTTCGATGTGACCGCCGCCGAACATATCGCCTCCGCCGGCATGGTTTCCGGCAATGCCGATTCGGACGATACGAGCGAACGTGAGGAATCCCCCGTCAGCACGTTCGTTCCGGAGCAGTCCGCGAGGGAGCGTCACGAGTCGTTGCCGTCCAGTTCGACCATTGTGATCAGCACGTTGCAGACCGCCGATGGCAGCGATGACACGAACGAGGAGGAAATTCCTCAAGCCCATAGCGAAGCGGCGACCATGCTCATTCCGCTGCTCGAACGCGATGAGGCCACTATGCAGAAGGCCAAAGCGGAGGTCGACCGGCTGCAGGCCGAGGACGCCACCGATGAGAAACCGCGCGTAGAATAAGCGCATACATTGCAAACGAATTTGCACACGAACACCCTTACAAGGAGCATCATGGATATCGAACTGGGCATTCAGAACGTGGCGCGCACCGTCACCTTCAGCACCGAGCAGAGCGCCGACGAAGTGAACAACGTCATCGCCGAGGCCGTGGAGAATGGCAAGACCATCAACCTGACCGACGACAAGGGCCGTCGCATCGTGGTGCCGGCCGGTTCTCTCGGCTATGCCATCATCGGCTCCGAAACCAAGCACGCCGTCGGCTTCGGCAATCTCTGATCGCCACCTGCACACGCGTTGGACACGTTCCATATGAAAAAGACGTCGGACCATATCAGGTTCGGCGCCTTTTTCATATTCGATTCATGTATCCGGTTCACGTTTGGAAATTCCATATCCGGATTTCATGCGGCATGTGAGCTGCCGACGTGATCACTCAAATCCACACCCCGATGCAAGATTTCGCGTACGGTGTCGTCGTCGGTAAG
>ENA-UOOC01003138-UOOC01003138.1-human-gut-metagenome-genome-assembly--contig:-C48old-NODE-3138-length-11686-cov-23.034563_pt1 | contig 11686 bp, 9 predicted proteins | sample MGYA00242469_ERZ724016 | MGnify/ENA metagenome assembly ERZ724016 | reverse complement strand
AAACAAAGCCTGAAACTTCTTGATGTACCGAGAAGTTTCAGGCTTTTTCTTTTATGGATCTGCAAACGGACAGACAGAACTTTCCACCGCAGGAGAAGCAAATGTGAAAAACATGGAGGGTTTCTTACATCTTCAAAACCGACTCCCAGATCTCCTCGACCACCGGAACACCAAGCTCGCGGTTTTCTTTGATGGTGCGCAGCATTCCCTCGCCGGGCCAGCGGACTTCGCCATCCGGTCTGGCCGGGGTGCTGGCCTTGATGTCCGCAAGGATGGCGCTGATGACGGCGTCGTTTTCCTCGACGGTGCCAAATTTAGTGGGGTCGATCGCGATCATGATTTGGGTCAGACCGATCTCGTCGCCGAAGGTCCCGATGGTGTGGACGGCATTGCCGCCGGAAAGGAGGGTGGCGATCAAATCCAGCAGGATAGAGAGGCCGCTGCCCTTCCAGTAGCCGATGGGCAGTGCGCGGCCGCTCTTTTCGATGGCGGCGGGGTCTGTCGTGAGCTGGCCGTCCTCGTCGCAGCCGCCGGGTACGGGCAGCTGCCTGCCAGCCAGACGGGTGCTCTCCAGCTTGCCGTAGCTGAACTGGCTCAAGGCGCAGTCCACCATGACGTGCTGACCGTCGGAGCGGGGGACAGCGAGGATGATGGGGTTGTTGCCGATGCGGCAGTCTTTTGCGCCCCAAGCAGGCATATTGGGGGCGGTGTTCGACCAGCAGATGCCGATGCAGCCTTTTTCGGCGGCCAGCCAGCCGTAGGTGCCGCCGCGCATCCAGTGGTTGTTGTTGCCCAATGCCACGATGCCGACGCCGTTCTCCTTGGCGAGGGCGCAGGCACGCTCCATTGCGCGCTGTGCGTTCAGCGGGCCGAAGCCGCGGTGGCCGTCCCAGCGCTCCATACTGCCCATGCGGGAGATGCACTCGGCGCGGGCAAGCGGGTCGATCTCGCCCTTTTCGAGGTAGCTCACCACCCGCGGAAAGCGATTCAGACCGTGGCTGTACACGCCGGAAAGGCTGTTCTGGGCAAAAATCACAGCGGCGTCTTTGGCGTCCGCCGGGGTGAAGCCGTGCTTTTCCAGCACGCGGGTGAACTGAGCGACCATTTCTTCGTAGGCGACACGTTTCATGAAAATCTCCTCCTGAGCAGTGTTTGAAAAGAATGATGTAAGCGCTTTCTTTGCCTGATTATAGCATAACAAAAGCAAAAATCAAGTGCTTTTGCAAAATTAGTGTAACCGCTTACATTTTGAGGGGCGCACGCACTCCTAAAATTTTACACTTTAACTGCTCTGCCTCTGAACGAGTTCCGGCTGCAAGGTGACAGAAGAATAGTCCTCGCCGTGCTCGATGCGGCTCTGCAGCAGCTGGACGCAGAGCAAGGCCACCTGCTCCGGTTTGTTGTCCACGGAAGTCAATTCCGGCTCGCACAGGCGGGCATAGGTGGAATTATCATAGCCCACCACGGCGGTCTCCTCGGGGACGCGGATGCCCGCCCGGAGCAGGGCTTTCAGCACACCGGCAGCGGTCAGATCCTCACCGCAGAGAATGCCGTCCGGGCGGATGCCCTCGGCCAAAAGCTGCTGCACCACGCGGATGCCGTCCTCCAGCGTCTCGCCGGTTTCGAGAACATGCCCGTCTGCGTCCAGACCGGCAGCGGCCATCCCGGAGAGGAAGCCCTTCGCCTTGGCAGCGGCGCTGTCGGTGGACTTATCCTTAATATAGTAGAGGTTCCGGCGTCCGGTCTTCACCAGATGCTCCACGGCCATCTCGACGCCCCGGCAGTCATCGACCATGACGGAATAGGCGTCCGGCAGAGCCAGCGTGCCGTTGGCAAGGACGACGGGCATTTTGCGCAGAAGGTTCTCCATCTCTGCCCCCTGACAGATGGTGTTGAAAATCGAGCCGACCAGGATGAGGCCGTCCACCTGCTTTTGCGCCACGGCCTGCAGGGTGCGCAGCGTCTCCGCCCTGTCGCCGCCGGTGTTGCAGAGGATGACCTCGTACCCTCTGCGGCCAAACTCGCGCTCGATGGTGTAGGCTGTGCGGGCATAGTGGGAATCCCGGATGTCCACTGTGAGCACGGCCACCGTGTGCAGGCTCTTGCTGACCATGCCCTGTGCAATGGCACTGGGAGCGTAGTTGCAGCGTTTGAGCACCTTTTCCACCTTGGCGCGGGTGTCGGCGCGGACAGTATCTTTGTGGTTGAGCACGCGGGAGACGGTGGCGATCGAGACTCCGGCTTCCCGTGCAATATCGTAAATATTCATAGACCCTCTTGTAAAATCAGATGTGGTTGGATGGTTAAAGCATACCCTGCTGCCATGTGGTTGTCAAGATGAAGGGAAGACGGTGTACCGAAAAACTTGCCCTTGTTCCCGGATGGAAACTGGGCTATAATAAAACCACTCATTAGCCGGAAGGAGGGGATGCAGATGGAGCTGCTTCGGCGGACATTGGCGGGGCTGCTGATGCTGGTGGTTGCGGTGTCAGTGGGCATCTGGGTGCAGGGAAGGTTTAGCGACGCGGTGCGTCTGCCGACTCATACGCGGATGATCGGGGCGACGTATACGACCCTGAGTGACCCGTTTTATGAGACCATCAACGATGAGATCCAGATGCAGATCAAGAGCAACGGCGATCTGCTCCTGGTGCGCGACCCGGGGCAAGATCAAGAGCGGCAGAATCAGGAGATCGAGGATATGCTCAATAAGGGCATTGAGCTGCTCATCGTGAACCCGGTGGATTATGTGGGCGTGACGCCTGCGCTGGAAAAGGCGAGGGAAAAGGGGGTGCCGGTCATCCTCATCGACTCCAAGGTGGACGACCCGGAGCTTGTCACCTGCACCATCACCTCCAACAACTACGGCGCCGGTCTGCTGGACGCCCGCCACCTCATCAGCCAGACCAAGAGCGCCCGCATCGTGCTGCTGTCCAACTCGGATTCGTTCTCCAGCTGGGACAGACTTTCAGGTTTCTGCCAGACACTGACCAAAAGCGGCAACGACTACCGGATTCTGGAGCTGCGGGACTGCGGCGGCGAGCTGAACCGTGCCATGCGCGCGATGGTGCAGCTGTTGGAGACGTTCCCGCGCATTGACGTCGTGATGGCCGTCAACGAGCAGGCGGCTCTGGGCGCAATGGCGGCGCTGGAAGAAAAGGGCGCGCTCTCGTCCACTTTGGTCTACAGCGTGGACGGTTCACCGGAGGCGAAAGCCCTGATCTCCGAGGGGCTGATGACGGCCACCTCGGCACAGTCGCCCCTTCGCATCGGCCGGATGGCGGCAGAGGTGGTATACGAGATCCTGGAGGGCAAGCCGTACCTGACCAACATCGTGGTGCCGGTAAATCAAATCACGCAGGAGGATATTCTGCGCTACGGCACGGAGGGCTGGCAATGAAAACTGAAAATTTGTCCATCGGCCTCCGGGTGCTCTACCATGCCATTGAGTGGCTGACGGTATTTCTGATCCTGCTCATCTTTGCGGTGCAGATCATCACGCCGCTCTACGCGGTGAGAGTTGGCCGTGCAGACTCGTTTTTGCAGCAGCTGCAATGGCTGCCGTACCGCCCCGGTGTGCTTGCCCTGGGCGTGATGCTGGCAGCGGTGGGCACCATCCTGAGCAAGTGCTCCCATGAGGTGGACAGCGGCTTTCTCTCCCGCAGCAGCTGGCAGCTATATTTATTGGAGGGCGTGCTGTACAGTGCCTCGGCGCTGATCTTCCAGCAGAACTGCGACAAGATCGCTCTGTTTGCGATCGTGGATATGGTGGACGACCCGCGCTCTCTCCGGCAGAAGCGCTTTCTGAGCGCCATGATCGTGGTGTACCTTTTCTGTAACATGGACGCCGCCACCAGCGCTCTCCATGCCGTGACGCTGAAACAATACCTGGCTTTTTACAGCCTGCACACCCGCAGCGTCCTGCAGCTGGTGATCGAGAGCCTGTCGGCGCTGGAAATGATACTCTTCATCCTGTACATGGTGCTGTTCATCAGCCAGCAGACCAGCGAGAAACAGGAGATCCTGAACCTGAACCGGCAGCTGCAGCAGGCCAACGAGCAGCTGCGCATCTACGCCGAGGAGAGCGCCCACACCGCACAGGTGCAGGAACGCAACCGCCTTGCGCGGGAGATCCACGACACGTTAGGCCATGTGCTCACGGGCATCACAGCGGGCGCAGACGCCTGCATCCAGATGATGGACGACTCGCCCGAGATGGCACGCCACCAGATGGAATTGATAGCCGACACCGCCCGCAACGGAATGAACGATGTCCGGCGCTCGGTCAAGGCACTGCGGCCGGACTCGCTGGAAAAAGAAAACCTCTCGGGTGCGCTCAACAAGATGTGTACCAGCATGGCGCAGAGCAGCGGCGCGCAGATCCAGCTGGAAGAGTCGCTGGCCGGGCTGACGCTCTCGCAGGATGAGGAAGACTGCGTCTACCGCACCGTGCAGGAGGGCATCACCAACGCCATCCGCCACGGCCACGCCACCCGGGTCCAGGTGCGGTGCCATATCGAGGACGGCGTGCTGGAAGTGTCGGTGAGGGACAACGGCATCGGCTGCAAGAGCGTGACGCCGGGCTTTGGCTTGCAGCATATGCAGGAGCGGATGCTCATGCTGGGCGGCACGTTCTGGTATGAGAACAGCGACGGGTTCTGCATCCGGGCAGAGATCCCTCTGCGCAAGACCCCGGGCAGTGAAAAGAGGAAACAGGAGGAAACGGTATGATAAAGGTGCTTCTGGCCGACGACCAGGAACTGATCCGTCAGAGCCTCAGCTTTGTGATGAGCAAGCAGGAAGACATTGAGATGGTGGGTACAGCCGCCAATGGCTGTGAAGCGCTGGAACTCGTGGAGGAAAAGCAGCCCGACGTGGTGCTGCTGGACATTCGGATGCCCGAGATGGACGGCGTGGAGTGTACCCGCCGCATCAAGCAGGAGTTTCCGGGCATCAAGGTCATCATCCTGACCACCTTTGACGATGACGATTATGTGTTTGACGCTCTGCGGTACGGCGCTTCCGGCTATCTGCTCAAGGGCGTCTCGGTGGACGGCCTGACCAACGCCGTGCGGGAGGCCGCGCGCGGCGGCTCCATCATCGCCCCGGATGTGGCGTCCAAGGTCTTGCAGATGTTCTCCCGCATGGCACAGGGCGACGTGCAGGTGCGCGTGAACAAAAAGAATGCGCTGGAGCTGACCAAGATGGAGTGGCAGGTCATCCGCGAGGTGGGCTGCGGCCTCTCCAACAAGGAGATCGCGGGCAGACTCTATCTCTCCGAAGGCACGGTGCGCAACTACATCAGCAGCATCCTGCGCAAGCTGGAACTCCGTGACCGCACCCAGCTGGCCATCTGGGCGGTGCAGAACCAGAACAGCCAGCTGGAGGCAGACGTATGAGCCGGTACTGGAAAGCCGCGCTGCCCTTTCTGCTGGCAGCGGTCATCATTCTGGCGGCTGCCAGCCGTCCGGTGGTGCTGCACATCGGCTTCCCGTGTGACAGCTATTGGAATGTCCCGGGCGAGAACTACTATACCTTTATTGACGCCGCCATTGAAAAGTTTGAGGCAGAGCACCCCAACGTGAAAGTCGAGTACACCAGCGGCATCCGGGTCGAAGACTACACCGAATGGCTCAGCGGCCAGTACCTGCTGGGGCAGGAACCGGATGTGATGGTGATCCTTCCCGAGGACCTTGTAATTTTCAGCGATACAGCTTCCCTGCGGGAGCTGGATCCCTTCATGAAGCAAGACCCGGAAGCGGATCTGAGCGGCTTTTACCCGGCGGCATTGCAGGCCGGAGCCGACAAGGGGAAACAGTATGCGCTGCCGCTGGAATGCGTGCCGCAGATGATGTTCATCAATAAGACACTGCTCCAAAAAGAGCACATCCGCATCCCGGATAACGATTGGACGTGGGATGAGTTTTACAGCCTGTGTGAGCAGCTGACGAGAGACACGGACGGGGACGGCATCGTTGACCAGTTCGGCGTCTACGATTACGGCTGGGAAGAGGCGCTGGTGGCCAACGGCTGTTCGCTGTTCAGTGAGGACGGCCAGCACTGCCTGCTGAACCAGAGCGCACAGGAGTCCGCCATGCAGTTTGCGCGGAAGATCTACCAGCTCAACGCCGGAACGGATCTGAGCGAAAAGACCTTCGACGAGGGCAGAGTGGCGTTCCGCCCGATGCTCTTTTCCGAGTACCGCAGCTATGAGCCGTATCCGTGGCGCATCAAGCGCTCGTCGAACTTTGAGTGGGACTGCATCGCCATGCCCAGCGGCACAAGCGTCGGCGGCGGCAACTACTCCCGGCTGAGCACCCTCATGCTGGGCATCAGCCAGCGCACAAAGCATTCCCGGCTGTCGTGGGAGCTGCTGAAGACCATTGCCTGCACGGAGGAGATGCAGACGATGGTCTACACCGAGTTGAGCGGCGTGTCCGCCCTGCACAGTGTGACGGAATCGGATGAGGTCGCCCGGCTGCTTCAGCTGGACTCGCAGGACACCGCCTCCCGCGGAATGTCTACTCTGCCTGCCATCATGGAGGATACGCTTGCCACGCCCCGCTTTGCGCGGTATCATCAGGCGATGGAGAGCGCCGACCGCCTGATCACCGAGGCCATGTCGGCAGACAAGAACTTTGAATTGCAGCTGCTGCAAATTCAGCAGCAGCTCGACGTCACATTGACAAGCTGACAAAAAATCCACGAAGAAAGCCCGCTTTTGTGCAAACTGCTGCATAAAAGCGGGCTTTTATTCGACTATTTGACGAAAGAAGTGACATTTGTCATGTTTTGTTTGGCGGAATGTCATATTCTGCTTGTGACATTCTACAGCTGTGAACAGGACATGAACATGGTATGATAAAGCCATGAAAATCAGATGGGCCTGCGCGAGGCTCATCCGAGAAGAGCAAGATCTGTTTGGAAAAATCAGGAGGAAAAATCACATGAAGAAGATTTCTCGTCGTTCGTTTCTCGCTGTCTGCGGCGCTATGGCTGCAACTGCTGCCCTGACCGCCTGCGGCGGTTCTTCCGCTTCTACCGCCGGCACCGCTGCTTCCGGCTCCACTGCCGGTTCTGCTGCATCCGGTGAGGTCTTTGAGCTGAAGCTCTCCACCACCCAGACCGATACTTCCATGATCTATCAGGGCCTGCAGGCTGCTGCCGACAAGGTCGCTGAGGACACCGACGGCCATGTGAAGGTCACCATCTATCCTTCCAGCCAGCTGGGCGGTGAGGAAGACATGATCGACCAGGCTCTGCAGGGCATGGGCATCGCCGTCCTGACCGACGCAGGCCGTCTGTCCAGCTACGTCAACGACATCGGCATCATGAACATGGCCTACATCGTGGACAACTACGAGGACGGCATGAAGCTGATGGCTACCGATACCTTCAAGGGCTGGGACGCTGACCTGGCCAACAACGGCATCTGCGGCCTGTGCTACAACTACTACGACGGTGCTCGTTCCTTCATGGGCCACAAGGCTTACAACACCCCCGCCGATCTGAAGGGCGCTGTCATCCGCACCCCCGGTGCTGACCCGTACGTTGAGTCCATCTCCGCTATGGGCGCTACCCCGTACAACATCGCATGGTCTGAGGTCTACAACGGCATCCAGACCAAGTCCATCGACGGCTGCGAAGTCCAGTACACCTCCGCTGTTTCCAGCAAGATCTACGAGGTCTGCGAGTACGTCAGCAAGACCGAGCACATCAACCTGTTCAACATGGTCATCTGCGGTCAGGCATGGTTCGACAAGCTGCCCGCTGAGTATCAGGAAGTCATGAAGAAGGACTTCAACGACTGCGCATACAACAATGCTCAGGACATCATCGCTGCTCAGGCTGACATGGAGAAGACCCTGACCGACAACGGCATGACCATCGTCGAGGTCGATAAGGACATCTTCCGTGAGGCTGTCAAGCCCGCATACGAGAAGCTGGGCTGGACCGAGCTGCGCGAGCAGCTGTACAAGGAAGCCGGCGTCGAGGCCTGATTCCTTAAAAAGCTGAATCGACCGTAACGTAAATGTCCTCCTGCATGGCAGCTCGCTGTGCAGGAGGTATTGTGAATAAGGACGACTTTCTATGAAGAAATTTTATGAAAAAGTCTGTAAGCTGGAAGAGCTGATCGCTCTGATCCTGGTTGCAGGCATTGCGGTCCTCGTCTTTGTTTCGGCGCTGATGCGTACCATTGGCCATCCGCTGAACTGGGCACAGGACGTTGCACTGATCGCCTTCGCATGGCTGATCTTCCTCGGCAGCGATGTCGCAATGCGCGGCTCCGGCCTGATCGGTGTTGATCTGTTCGTCAAGAAGTTCCCCGCCGGGGTGCAGAAGGTTCTGGACATCCTGTTCAAGGTCATCATCGCAGCGTTCCTCTGCGTGCTGATCTACTACGGCTACGGCATGACCACCACCGGCTGGGCACGTCAGATCACTTCTCTGCACATCAGCTACAGCTGGGTCACGATGGCTGTGCCTGTCGGCTCCTTCTTTATGCTCATCTCCACCATCCTGAACATCATTGAGCGCGTCAAGACGCCCGCTGGTCAGGAAGTCAAACACGAAGCAGGGAGGGACGTCGGCTAATGTTTATTGCAATCGGTATCTTCTTTGTGTTTCTGCTGCTGGGTATGCCCGTGGCATTCTCCATCGGTCTGTCGGGCTTCTCGTTCTTTATGATCCGCGACCTGCCCATGACCGTTCTGGTGCAGAAATCCATTTCCACTTCTCAGAGCTTTACCATGCTGGCCATCCCTCTGTTCATTCTGGCCGGCAACCTGATGAACAGCTGCGGCATCACCAAGCGCCTGATGCGCTTTGCCAACGCCTGCACCGGCCATATGTACGGCAACATCGGTCAGGTCTCCTGCCTGATGTCCACCCTGATGGGCGGCGTCTCCGGTTCTGCGGTTGCAGATGCTTCGATGGAGTGCCGCATCCTCGGACCTGAGATGACCCGTCTGGGCTACGACCGCGGCTGGTCTGCCGCCATCAACGGCCTGTCCGGCCTGATCGTCGCCACCATTCCGCCGAGCATGGGCCTGATCATCTACGGCACCGTCGGCGAGGTGTCCATTGGCCGTCTGTTCATGGCTGGCTGGGTCCCCGGCATCCTGATGTGCGTGCTGCTGATGCTGGCCGTCACCTGGAGCGCCCGCCGCTTCGGTTACAAGCCCGAGCATGACCATCCGGCTCCGCTGTCTGAGATCCTGAAGGCTCTGCTGGATAGTATCTGGGCCATTCTGTTCCCTGTCCTGCTGATCGCCCTGATCCGCTTCGGCATCATGAGCCCCACCGAGTCCGGCTCCTTTGCCTGCGCATACGCCCTGCTGGTCGGCACCGTGTTCTACCACGAGCTGACTTGGGAGAGCCTGCTGCAGACCCTGCGCGACAGCGTGAAGGACATCACCGTCATCACCATCATTCTGGCGTTCTCCGGCGTGTTCGGCTACGGCATCGTGTTCGATAACATCACTGTCACCATTGCAAACGCTCTGCTGGGCATCACCAGCAATAGCGCGATCCTGCTGCTGCTGGTCGTCGTCTTCCTGCTGCTCTGCGGTATGTTCATGGAGACCACCGTTATCGCCCTGATCCTGACCCCCATCCTGCTGCCCGTCATGCGCAGCATCGGTGTCAACGAAGTCGTGTTCGGCATGATCATGATGACCACCGTCACCTTCGGCGTCATGACTCCTCCTGTCGGCACCGCGCTGTATGCCGTGTCTGACATCATGGAGTGTCCCATTGAGGAGACCTTCAAGAAAGGCTGGCCCTTCTACCTCGCGATCGTGGGCGTCATCCTGTTCATGATATTCTTCCCGCAGGCGGTGCTCTTCCTGCCGAACCTCGTGTACGGCGCGTAAATCAAGCGTTCCGCATCTCTCCGATTCTTCTATCTGATAATAAAGCAGAGCCTGTCTTTCCTGCCTTGGAAAGGCAGGCTCTGTGCCTTTTATGGAGGGTTTTATGAAACCGACAACAGATTTCCCTTTCCTGCTGGACAACCCCCGGGCGTGGCGCACCTATCTGGGAGGCCGGATGCTGGACGCCCTGCACGGTGACTCCAACGGCGAGGACGGGCATTTCCCCGAAGAGTGGATACTTTCCACCGTCGCCGCCCGCAACGCCGGACGGGAGCGATTCCCCGAAGAGGGCATGAGCCACCTGCGCGGCACCGACGTCACCCTGAGATCGGTGCTGGAAAGCGATACGGAGGGCTATCTCGGCAAGGGCGCGGCGCAGCCCACCCTCGGCGTGCTGACCAAACTCATCGACAGCGCCGAGCGTCTGACCTTGCAGGTGCATCCCGACAGGCCGACGGCCCTGCGGCTGTTCCGGAGCCAGTACGGCAAGACCGAGTGCTGGCACATCCTCAGCGGCCACCCCGTGAACGGCGAAGAGCCCTGCATCTACTACGGCTTCCAGCCGGACATGACCCGCGCGCGGTGGGAAGCGCTGTTCCACGCACAGGATATTCCCGGGATGCTGGCCGGAATGCAGAAATACCCGGTGCATCCGGGCGACACCATCCTGATCGAGGGCGGTATGCCCCACGCCATCGGCGCGGGCTGCTTCCTCGTGGAGATCCAGGAGCCGACGGATTATACGATCCGGGTGGAGCGCACGACGCCCAGCGGCTTTGCCGTGGCCGACAGTATGTGCCATCAGGGGCTTGGCTTTGAAAAGATGTTCGAATGCTTCCACTATGAGCCGCACAGCCGCGAGGAGATCCACGACCGCTGGTTCATCGAACCGGAAACGGTGCTGAAAACGGCGGGAGGAAGCATCACGACGCTGGTGGGCTATCGCAATACGCCGCTCTTCCGTCTGGACGAAGTAAACGTCTCCGACACCCTGACGGTGGACTGCCCGCCGCGCGGCAGCGGCATCTATGTGCTGGAAGGCGCAGGGACCCTGAGCGCAAACGGCCGCAGCCTGCCTCTGAAAAAGACCGACCAGCTCTTTGTCCCCGCTGGAACGGGAAGATTTACACTGTATGCGGAGGCTCCGCTGAGGGTCCTGCATTTCTTTGGCCCTGAAGAGAAACAATAAATTCCAATGTAAAGAAGACCTCCGCAGCCCTGAAAGGCTGCGGAGGTCTTCTGCTATATGGAAGAGGTCACTTCCGTGCGATCATCTCGGTATAGGCCAGCACCAGCGGGCCGACACCCTTTGCGTCGTTGCAGACCACCGGCTCACTGAAATAGTAAGCCAGCGAGCCGTCGCGGTGGTCCTTGCCGCCGAGGCCGGCGACGAGGCAGATGCCACCCAGCTGCAGGCTGCCGTCCGGGTTCTTGCTCAGATACTTGTCACAGGTGCCGTAGAAGGCTTTCTCGGCCCATGCGGCCATCCGCTTGGGCAGGTAGCCGAGACGCACGCCCTTGAGCACGGCGTAGGCGAAGAGGGCCGTGCCGCTGGTCTCGAGGTAGTTGCCCTCGACGCCGGGGTGGTCCATCACCTGCCAGAACATACCGGTCTCCTCGTCCTGGAACTTGTGGACGTCCTCGATGGTCTGCTTGAACATCGCCATGATGCCGCGGTACTCGTTGTAGAGCTGCTCGTCCATCCGCTCCAGCACGTCCACCATCGCCACCATGAACCAGCCCATGGCCCGCAGCCAGAAGTTGGGGCTGCAGCCGGTGACGGGGTCGGCCCAGTACATCTGGCGGCTCTC
>ENA-UOOC01003134-UOOC01003134.1-human-gut-metagenome-genome-assembly--contig:-C48old-NODE-3134-length-11693-cov-6.554906_pt1 | contig 11693 bp, 9 predicted proteins | sample MGYA00242469_ERZ724016 | MGnify/ENA metagenome assembly ERZ724016 | reverse complement strand
TTTTCCTGCTTGGGGAGTCTCGGTTGCTTTTGGGCGTTTTTTTACAGTGCCTTTTGATCTTCTCTCTTCTCTCTTATCTATTCACTTTTATCTGGCACTTTTAGCGCATTATTTTTTATACCTCTTAACCTTTACAGTGCCGTACATCTTCGACCGCTTTTTATTCTGATTATAAATCACAATCTTAAGAATAATGATTAAAACGGTATATATCAGGAAAAAACCGGTTGACCATTTTGCCGCGTCGAAGAACTCCTCCGAGCCGATAAAGCTCTTTGCAACGGTCTGTGTCTCCGCTCGGGATGATCGGGCGAGGTCGGAGGTTGCAACAAGATCGATGGTTACAAGGCTTTCTCCGGCATACTGAAGCTCAAGCGTGCCGAGCTTGTCCCCGGTCTTAACAGGTGCTACCACGTTTTTATCAAGATTGATAACCTCATGAATCGAGCTCAGGGGGATGGTTCTGTCCCAGATCCGCGAGTATGTCTGGGCGGGCTTTACTATTACAAAGTCCCTGCCGTCGCCATATTCAACCTTAACCTCTGCCTTTTCCTCTGTTCCGGTGACGATATCTGTATATTCAAGGTTGGAAAATGCCCACTGATATATCGCCTTGTGATCCTTGAAATTATAGAATACGTTCACGCCGTCGGCGTTCTTCTGAGGTGCGCCGAGGGTGACTAAAAGATACTTATAGCCGTCCTTAAGAGCCAGCGAGACAAGACACCTTCCGGATTCGTCTAAAGTTCCGGTTTTGATACCCTTAACGTATTCATAATAATCCTCGCCGCCGTTGGCTTTGGACATCATGTAGTTGGTGTGAACAATAAGCCTTGGCTTGCCGTGAAAGTTGGTTGCCTCCATGGTGTATTCGGGGGAGCAGGATATCTCCTCAAACATCGGCAGGGTAAGGGCGTATTCGGTGATGATAGCCATGTCGTGGGCGGTGGTGTAGTGATTCTCCCAGAAAAGACCGTGGGCGTTGGTAAAGTGGGTGTTGGTGCAGCCAAGCTCTGCCGCCTTGTCGTTCATCATCTTAACAAAGCCCTCTAAGCTTCCGGCGACGTTATACGCGATTATGTTTGCAGCCTCACACGCCGAGCGGAGCATTAAAGCGTACAGCAAATCCTTATACGACACCTTTTCGCCTATCTGGATATCCGCCGTCGAGCAGCCGGTCATATAAAGCTCATCGAAGCAGGCGGAGGTGCCGGAAACGTAGGTGGTTGATATGGCAGTGATATCGTCCTTAAACTGCTCTAAAAGTATCGCGGCAGTCATTATTTTTGTTAGCGACGCGGGAACCAGCTGCTTGTCGGCATTCTTCTGGAAAACAGCCTCGCCGGTGTCCATATTTACAAGATACACCGCATCGGAATATATTTTTAAATCGTCTGACGGGGAAAAGGTGAATGCGCTTGCATATACCGTCATCAGAGATATCAGCATTACCGCGCAGATTATAAGGCTCAGCTTTTTCATATGGCATATTCCTTTCGGATAGTATTCTTATACTTATTTTCGATTAAAAAGTGTCTGCAAAATCGGTGCAAAATCCCATCGTATAGCGGTTTTGTGCCGATTTTGCAGCAACACTTTTATCGAAAATTAGTATTATTCCTATGTATCCTCAGAGCCCTCAGACCCCTCAATAATCCTCGCTTCAAGCCCGCTAACTACCAGACAAAGCTTCTTTTATCCATGCTAATCGCACCCTACTCAGTCAATACGTCTGACGATTCCTGTTGCCTTCATATTGTTCTCAATCCTTTCATTTATTGCTGGATGGTGAATCTTACGCTTTGCGCGATGATTTGCCATCCGGCGTTTTAATTTGACAAGCAATGCTATTATTTGCCAAAAGGTTGAAAAAATACTTGAAAGTTCAGTGGCGGAAAAATGGGCGTTTTTGCTTTTTGTGAGATTAAAAGCTTTGTGATGAGACAATCAAATCGCACTAATATAATCCGCGACTGCCGCGCGCTTTGCGGGTGTATGACGTTGTACAGTATCACAAGCTCTTATCGAGGTTTTCCACGAAAAAATAACCGTCCCGCGTCCAAAAGCTTATTGCAATGCCCCACCGTTTCCTGTATAATGAAATAAAAACCGCTGTATCAGGAGGTAATAACCATGGGACTGTTTGGATTCGGAAAGAAAAGGATGCCTGCCGAGCTCTTGTCGGAGGGTCGGTTGCAGTATGTAAAGGGCAATCTGAAAAAAGCGCTTTCAATACTCCGCACTCTCGCGGACGAGGGTGACCCTCAGGCGTGCTGTTATGTTGGAAGAATTTATCTTGAGCTCAAGGATAAAAGCTCGGCAAAGCCGTATCTGCTAACCGCTGCCAAGGGTGGGATTGCCGACGCCGCAACACTGCTTGCAGCGGAGTTCGGCATACGGAATTATTTGCCAAATGAAGAGGAAGCAGTCTCCAAGGTCGTTGCGCCCGCTGCTGAAAAGCCTGCGCAGGAGATTGCCCCGGAGGAGGTTAAGCCCGACGCGGACGAGCCGGTTACTCAAATGGCTTCTCAGCTTACCGCTTTGACAGATAAAGACGAAAATGAAATTGAAGTGGCAAAGGCGGCGCTTGGTGATGATAAGAAAAAGCCGGACTTCTCTATAAAGCCGCAGGCTGCCGAATCGGAGCCTGTTTCTGAACCGATACAGGGGAATATATCAGAGCCTGCTCCGGAGCCCGTTTCTGAGATTGTTCTTGAACAGGCTTCTGAGCCTGTTTCCGAGCCCGCTTCTGAGTCTATCCCAGAGGCAGAGCCTATCCATGAGCCTGCATCAGAGGCTGTACCCGAAACGAAAAAGGAAGAGCCGTCCTCCAATCCGGAACCAAAAATATCTGCCGCCGCTGAAGAGGCTTACAGAAAAGGCGACGATTGCATGAAAGAGCTTGATTGGGAGAGTGGTATAAATTACTGGACTAAGGCGGCAAAGGGCGGTCACCCTGAGGCGTTGAAGAAAATAACTGCGTTTTATATCAGCGGCTACAAGCTTGGTCGAGCTAAATACAAGCCCAGCCGCGAATATATCGACTATGATAAGGCGATTGAATGGGGAAATCTTGCGATAAAACATGGCGTGGACGTCGCCGAAGATCTGATGAACGCGTATGTAAAGAAGGGGCAGACAGCCGAGGCGATAAAGCTGGGCAAAAAGGCGGCTGCAAAGGGCATGAATGCCGAGTGGCGGCTTATGCAGTTTTATCTGAACGAGGATAACTATAAGGAAGCCCTGCTCTGGGGCGAAAGGTATGATGAAAAGAACAAAAGCACCAAAGCAAGCCAACATATCGAGGAGCTGTGCACAAAGGTCTTTGATAAGGGCTATGCCGCATATGAGAAGAAAGACGGTAAAGCCGCCATATCCTATTTTGAGAAGTCTGCCGAGCTTGGCAGCGTTAATGCTTTGTTCAATATCGGTTACATATATAATAGCGGCTTGGGTATCCAGGAGGACAAGAAAAAAGCCTTTTACTGGTATATAAAAGCCGCCCTGAAGGGTCATGTCAACGCGCAGTTCAACTGCGGCGCAATGTATGACGGCGGCATAGGCACAAAAACGGATAAAGTCAAGGCTTTGCAATGGTACGAAAAAGCTGCTGAGCAGGGACATATATTTGCTCAGTATAACTGCGGAAACATGTACTACTATGGCAGCGGTGCCGCAAAGGACTTGGAAAAAGCGCTTTATTGGTACACAAAAGCCGCAGAACAGGGCGACGATAAAGCTCAGTTTAAATGCGGATGGATGTATGAAAACGGTGAGGGCGTTCCGGAGGACAAGGAAAAAGCGATTCACTGGTACGTTCAGGCTGCCCTGAAGAATCATATCCTTGCCCAATTCAACCTCGGTGTTTTATATGACAACGGCAATGGCATCCCGCAGGATAAACCAAAGGCTTTGTACTGGTATAAAAGTCCGCAGAGCAGGGCAATGTAATAGCCCAATACAGCTGTGGGCATATGTACTATAACGGTGAGGGAACGCCCAAGGATATGGAAAAAGCTCTGTATTGGTACGAAAAAGCTGCCGAGCAAGGTCATATAAATGCTCAGTTTTATTGCGGATGGATGAATGACAACGGCGAGGGAACGCCGCAGGATAAGTCAAAGGCTTTACAATGGTACGAAAAGTCTGCTGAGCAGGGCAATGCAACAGCTCAGTTTAACTGCGGAAATATGTACGATAATGGCATTGGAACGGAAAAAGACACGGTCAAAGCTTTGTACTGGTACGAAAAATCCGCCGCGCAGGGAGACGCCGACGCCGAAGCTCGTGCAGAGAATTATTATTTAACACATGGAGCAAAGGCAAAGGAATTTGCTTATTTCCAGGAAGCTGCTTTACACGGCGATGAAATGGCTCAATTTATCCTTGCTAAAATGTTTCGTTATGGCTGCGGCACGTACAAGAATAAAGAAAAGTACCGTTATTGGCTTGAAAAAGCCGCCGAGCAAGGTCTTGCCGCCGCCCAATTTGACTACGGATGTATATATGACAAAGGCGATGACGCTGTCAGCAGAGAAAAAGCACTGTATTGGTTTAAAAAAGCCGCCGAGCAGGGTCATGCCGCCGCTCAATTTAACTGCGGATTGATGTATGACAGTGGCGACGGTACGAAAGAGGACAAGAAGGTAGCTTTGTATTGGTACGAAAAATCCGCAGAGCAGGGCGTTTTGTGCGCTCAATACAACTGCGGCGTTATGTATTACAAGGGCGAAGGCACTTTCAAAAACAGAGCTAAAGCAAGACAGCTGTTTCAAAAGCTTGCTGAGCAGACTGAGGATAAGGCAGTTCAGAAGAAAGCCAAGAAAGCTCTTCGGGAGTATTTGTTAGTGTAAACAACCTTATGTAGACTTCCCAAAATGTAATATAATAAGTCGGGGAGATGAAAGAGCCGACAGGACTTGACGTGCTTTAGGGGGTGTTGGACACGCTGATTGACATTTATGAAAGAATGCCGGAAAAACTAAAAGATAATGTTCAACAGCTGACGAGCATGATTTCTGTAAACTGGATGGATTACATCATGTGATTTGGTGCTATCAACTCCCCAGCCCTTCAGGCAGACTAAAATAAGGCGGCGATAAGAGGCGCAGGCTATCCCGCCGCCCTGTCCGTTACCGCTCCATATCCTGCGCCTGCCGGTTAGGGGGTGTCCATGCTGATACTACATGGGCACCCCCTCCACATACGACCGTTACCATTGTGCCGCACCCCGTCTGTGACGTCCTCCTTCTTCCTACAGTATATTGCATTTACATATGCCCATCAAGCATATTCAGCTATTCGATATAAGTATTTGCTATTTGTAAGAGGCGGATATATAATATAAGTGTAAAATTTCTTCGGAAGACGTTATGTGAATAAAAGCTGCAAAAAACGTCTACAAGAGCTATAAGGGTAATATATGAGATCAGGAAATATATTTACGGATAACGAAAAACTAAGGGGAAAGAGACGGTATCATGCAAACCGATAATACAAGGGATAAAATCATTCAGAATCTTAAAGATTGCGACTGCGGCGACGCTATCATCGAGGATTTTATGAAGAAGTTCGATGTCGGGCAGAAGAAAGAGGCGCTTGCCGTTCTTGCCAAGCACCGCAAAGACCTGCTTGCTATGTTCCATCGGTGCGACGGATGTATTTGCTGTCTGGATTATCTGACAAAACAAATCGAAAATGATAAGGTATGAACAGTATGAAAAGAAAGGAGACGAGAATACAATGAAACGAGTTGTTACCGCTGTTTTACTAATGATATATACACTTGGCATTACGGGCTGCAATCAGAGTACCAGGCAAAACAAACCGGTGGAATCATTAACCGTCAATCAAAGCGATACGGAAAAGGAGCCTGACAGCATGATAACGGATAATACGTCGAATACGTCCATATCAGAACCGGAAGAAGCCGCTTCGCAGAAACCGTCAGCGCAAAAGCCCACAGTGCACGAATCGGAAAAAGCGAATATACTTGTTGCTTACTTTTCCGCAACGGGAACTACACGTCCGCTTGCCGAATATGCTGCCGACATTTTAAACGCCGATTTGTATGAGATAGTGCCGGAACAACCGTATTCAGACGACGATTTAGCCTATTACACAGGTGGCAGGGCGGACACGGAGCAGAACGACCCTGCTTCCCGTCCGGCTATATCCGGCTCGGCAGATAATATGGAGCAGTATGATGTGATTCTGCTGGGCTATCCGATATGGCATGGACAGGCGCCTAAAATTATTTATACCTTCCTTGAAAGCTATGATTTTTCCGGCAAAACGATTTTGCCCTTCTGCACATCTCATAGCAGCGGGATAGGTTCAAGTGCAGATAATCTGCACGACCTCACATCAGGCGCGAATTGGCTGGACGGCAGGCGTTTTGCACCCGGAGCTTCCAAAGAGGAAATAGAAAACTGGCTGAACGAAAACGGCATCAGTCCGGCACAAGACACCGAGGTTGGTGCGTTTGATTTTGAAAAGAAAACAGTTTTGCTGAACAGTGGCTATGAAATGCCGATTATTGGACTTGGCACCTACAGCCTTTCAGATGAGGAGTGCTATAACTCCGTTACCGCCCTGCTGGAATCTGGCGGACGGTTAATCGATACGGCATATATGTACGGAAATGAAGCCGCTGTTGGCAGGGCAATACGGGATTCCGATGTGCCGAGAGAGGAAATTTTTGTAATCACAAAAATCTATCCCGGCGAACAGTTTCATAACCCTGAAAAGGCGATTCAGGATGCACTTGACAAACTGGACATCGGCTATATTGATATGATGCTTTTGCATCATCCGGGCGATAACGACGTGAATGCCTACCTTGCTATGGAAAAGTTCGTAGAAGCAGGTAAAATCCGCTCTCTCGGTCTTTCCAACTGGTACATCGAAGAAATCGACGATTTTATTGAACAAGTTAATATCAAGCCTGCCCTTGTGCAGAATGAAATTCATCCCTACTATCAGGAGCAGGAGGTTGTGCCATATATGCACGATCTGGGGATTGTAATGCAGGCATGGTATCCGCTGGGCGGCAGAGGTCACACGGGTGAGCTGCTTAATGATGAGACTATTACCGCAATCGCAAAAGCACATGATGTTTCGTCGGCACAGGTTATCATCCGCTGGCACCTGCAGCGGGGTGTGGTTGCCATCCCGGGTTCAAGCAACCTTGATCATATTCTCGAAAACATTTCTGTGTTCGACTTTGCGCTCAGCGATTCGGAAATGGACAAAATTGCCGCACTTGATAGAAACGAAAAACACGACTGGTATTAAGCAGGACAAGTCAATGTCAGTAAAATAAACAGCAGGTAGGAATTAACTTGGGAAATTCGCAGAGATGAACGATTATGTACTTTCTGGGGATGTAGCTGTCACTCCGAGATCGCAGCCTTGCAACAGCGGCATCGCTGATGGCACAGCACCGAATAGCTGGTTCAGCCACCTTGCAATTGAAGTTTCCGGTGAGAACAGTAGAAACGAATGATTAGTGGCTGTGGACGACAATCAGTATAAAAACTGCATAAAGGAGAGAAGTAAAATGATTTACAGAGATTTTCAGGATATCAAGCTGTCCGGTCTGGGGCTGGGCATGATGCGTTTGCCGGTGATTGACGGCGACGACAGCAGGGCTGATGAAACAGCAGCCGGTGAAATCATCGACTATGCTTACAAAAACGGCGTGAATTATTTCGACACCGCGTGGGGTTATCACAACGGCAACTCGGAGCTGACCGCAGGTAAGTTTCTTTCAAAGTATCCGAGAGATACATACTACCTTGCCAGCAAATTCCCCGGCTATGACAACTCGAATATGCCGAAGGTGAAAGAGATTTTTGAGCGGCAGCTCGAAAAATGCAGGACTCCTTATTTTGATTTTTATCTGTTTCACAACGTGTACGAGGGGAACGTCGACGATTATCTGAACCCGAAGTTTGGTATTCTTGACTACCTTTTGGAGCAGAAGAAAAACGGCAGAATAAAGCATCTCGGGTTCTCCGCACATGGAAGCGCAGAAGTCATTCAACGCTTTTTAGACGCTTACGGCGAACACATGGAATTCTGTCAGCTGCAGCTTAACTATATGGACTGGCATTTCCAGAATGCAAAGGAAAAGGTGGAGCTACTGCAAACTGCGGGCATTCCGGTGTGGGTAATGGAGCCGCTCAGAGGCGGGAAGCTCGCCAAGGCAAGTATGGAAATGACGAGCGTGCTTCAGTCTATGCGTCCGGAGGAAACCGTTCCGGCGTGGGCATTTCGATTTTTGCAAACAATCCCCGGCGTGACAATGGTGCTTTCCGGTATGTCCAATATGGAGCAGATCAAAGCCAATATTGCCACATGGCAGGAGGATAAGCCTTTGAATCAAGAGGAATTCAATCGGTTGGTATCAATGGCAGATGAGGAAACAAGAAAGGGCGGCTTGCCCTGCACTGCTTGTCACTACTGCACCTCCCATTGTCCGCAGTCGCTTCCGATTCCGGAACTCATTGCACTGTACAATGAACATAAGATCACCGGCGGCGGTTTCATCGCACCGATGGCGGTGGGCAGTATGCCGGAGGATAAGCGACCTGCCAACTGCATCGGCTGCCGAAGCTGTGAGCAGGTATGTCCCCAGCAGATAAAAATTTCCGAGATGATGAAAGACTTCACCTCGATGATAGGAATGTGAATATGGAATACAGAGAAAACAAACAAACCGGTGACAAAATCAGCGGGTGCTGGATGAAGTGCCTGTAGATATGCTGATGTTCTCGGTAAATCCGGCTACGGCTATCAAAAGGGCGAGTACGCCAAAGGCTCGGTTGAAGAACGCAGTGCCATTTACCGCCGTTGTGAAGCGGATGGAATAGGAATTTCGGTTATGAAGCCTTTTTCGGGCGGACAGATGCTGGACGCTTATTTTTATGTATCTTCATACCCATCAAAAGCCCTTGCCTCAAGTTCTCTTGCCGCCAGACAAAACTCTTCCCATCTATGCCAAATGCACCCTTCTCAGTCAATACGTCTGACGTTTCCTGTTGCCTTCATATTGTTCTCAATCCTTTCATTTATTGCCGGATGACAGGATATCCCGCGCATGGTGCGATTATCTGCCGCCCGGCGTTTTTATTTGACAAGCAATGCTATCATTTCAGACGGAGATTAGTATTATCCACTATGCGGTCAAAGAGACCGAGCATAGCCTCCACGATTATGCGAGTTGAGGAAGTCTGTCTATCAATACGATATAAATATCAAACAGGATTACGCCAATATCCAGATATCACTTTCTTTTTACTCCACGATACTGTCCATAATGCGCTGGACAGTATCGCAGGAATCGTCAAAGGAAATATCCTTTGCATAGTCAAAATCACGCTGATACTTTTTCCAGAAACCCTGGAGCTGTGCACTTGCGCGGATGTTTGCGATAATGTCCGGGTAGACTTCCAACACTTTGCGGCTGTCGCGCTTGTCCGCTGTCCGTTCCAGAGCTTGCAGCAGCGTCTTTGCATTGCACTCCGCGCCGCGCAGAGCATACAGAATATGTATGTCGTAAAAATCTCTCGGACGGGTATTGGCAATGCTGCGGGACAGCACCGTTTCGATTTTCTCCGCTAACACCGTTTGAAGGTTATAGGCAAGGATGCTGATTGTTCGGTCATCGAACAGCAGAGAAAAGGTATATTCAATCTCCCTCGGCGTGATAACATCCCCGGTAGTCACATCCACAGTCAAGGGTACGCTGATCGGCGGGTAATTCGCTTTCAGCGCAACACGGATGCCCGGATAATCGTTACCTTCGCGGATGTCTGAAATATCCACCAGCTCAAACTTTACATCGTCAGCAATTTCCACGGTACAGATTTCTCCGAAGATCTCGCGGATAGATTCATGCGTCAGCGTAAAGCCTTTTATTGTGGTATCTAAATCCATTGTCGCCCTTGTGTCCAGACCGACGATTGCGGAAATAAGGAAACCGCCTTTGAGTATGAAATTGTGTTTGTACTTTGACAGTGAGATTCGTTCCAGCAGTCTTTCCAGCATATAGTTCTGCATGACGAGCTGGGCAGAGATATTCTTTTCCGCAGCTTTCTTTTTTATAAAGGCTTTGAGCTGCATCGGATTCTTTGTAATCATAATAGCACCTCCATATAGCGCAGCACTTTGGGCTTCACGCGAAGCTGATCCGCATACTGCGTTAGTTTGTGTATGTCTTTTTCTTTGGAAGCCGCGTACTTCTTCATTGCTGCGCCCACAATCTGAATGTCGCTGCCGCTGCCGCGCAGGATGTCGCACAGCGTCCTTTCAAGGTCATAGACACGGATAGGATTGCCGCAGGGGGACCTAAGTTCAATCACACCAAAAGAATAGTTCTCCGGCACAACTCGCTTGATATTGATACTTTCTTGTTTCAGCGACTGCGAATTGTAGCCTTTGGGAAATGTCATGGTGTACTGCGCCGGAGTACGGTCAGAATAGCCCAGCAGATACAGCGCGGTATCGTGTGAGTATATCCCGCGCCCGTACTTGCGCTGCAACAGGTAAAAATCATCTTCCCATGCGTTGCTGCGTACATACAGACCGCGCCCGAAGCGATAAAGCTCCCCATTCTCTACAAGCTCCTGCAGAATGCTGCGGTGCAGCCCTGCGGCTGTCACCTGTTCTGTGGTAATTGTTCCGTCCGGCGACGCTTCCAATAGCACTTTGATTTTTTCTTTGTTGGTCATAGCTGCCACCTCACTTTCGACTAATACACATTATATTATAGATAAATAATGTGTAGTTGTCAAGACAAAAATGACAATCACACATCAGATTATTTGTAAATAATGTGTGGCTGTCAGAACAACTACAACACCTTTTCTTGTTCGCGCCCACGGGCAGGGTACAAAATGCTGTCAATGTTCTGCTTGACTGCAACGTACTCACGGAGCTGCTTTTTGAGCTTGCCATACTCGGTATACAGCGCGTCCTTTTCAGCGGTAAGGCGTTTGTATTCGGCTTTGAGCTTTGCTGGATTGGGGAGCTTGCCGGAAACGCCGGACGCTTATTTCTATGTATCTCCAAAACCCTCAATAATCCTCGCTTCAAGCCCTCTAACCGCCAGACAAAACTCTTCCCAACCGCACCCTGTCAATGTTTTCATCAAGGGGGTCGCCCTCACGAATCCGCATAGTTCTGCGAATCTCCTTTGGAATAACGACCCTGCCCAAGTCGTCAATACGTCTGACGATTCCTGTTGCCTTCATATTGTTCTCAATCCTTTCATTTATTGCCGGATGTAAAGACTTCGCAGAGCGCTGATTCTGAGCCGTCCGGCGTTTTTATTTGACAAGCAATGCTATTATTTGCCGAAAGGTTGAAAATATACTTGAAAGTTCAGTGACTGAAAAATGGGTGATTTTGCTTTTTGTGAGATTAAAAGATTTGTTATGAGACGATCAAATCGCCATGATATAATCTATAACTGCCGCTTGATTTGCCGAGTGCATGACGTTGTCTCTTTTTCACAAGCCTTGACCGAGATTTTGAACGAAAAAGCGAATATTCAGCAGAATTTGCTCAATTTAATTGACTAAGCGGAATTTGTGAGTAAAATATAGTTAGGATATTTGAAAAAGCAATAATATGACTTTTGTTTTCTGCTTGCCATGCGGATAAATCTGGAGACATATTTATAACTT
>ENA-UOOC01003116-UOOC01003116.1-human-gut-metagenome-genome-assembly--contig:-C48old-NODE-3116-length-11717-cov-5.654605_pt1 | contig 11717 bp, 13 predicted proteins | sample MGYA00242469_ERZ724016 | MGnify/ENA metagenome assembly ERZ724016 | reverse complement strand
AGCCGACTCCTCAACTTTTCTCTCTTCACTTTTCTCTCTTAACTGGGGCGGCGCAGCCGCTTTTGTGCCAAATATCGATTTCCGAGCGCTCCGGCTCTTCAAACAAACCCTCAAATTTCCTTGCAAGATTGTCGTCGATATAGTATGCCGAGGTCTTTCCTTTGGCTACATCTTGGTTGCGCTTGGTGATGTTTTCTATCCACCTGTCATAGGAAACATCAATGTAGTGGAACTCAAACTTCACCCCGCGCGAGGAGTAATATTCGCGGACAGACTCCCTCGAAGCGCGAGTCCAGAATCCCCAGTCGAGAATTACATCAATGCCGTTGCCTAAAATCTCCACGGACTTTTCCAGCAGATACTTCTGCACCCGCGACACAACCTCGTCGTGCTTGCCGCCAAGGTGCTGACCGAACAGCGCAAGGGTGATTTCGTCGGTTGAGAGAATCACCGCTTTCTTGGACTTTGCAAGCTGACGCGCGTAGGTCGACTTTCCCGCACAGATTTTGCCGCAAATCAGGTATACAGTTCCTCTCATTTTTGTTTCCTGCCTTTCAAAAAACGTTGAAAAAATCAAAGCCCCCGAACTTATTATTCGGAGGCGGATAGTGCATAGAATTATTATTCGTCAATAACAATGGAGTCGTTGGGATTGTCGGGAATAAGCAACGCCATGATGATATAAATTACTAATCCCGTGCCAAAGCTGCCAAGCGAAACCAGCGCCCATATCAGCCTGATAATCGTCGAATCGATGTTGAAGTACTCGGCAATGCCGCCGCAAACTCCGCAAATTTTCCTGTCAAAACGCGATTTATATAGTTTTTTGCCAGTTGACATATTCTCACACTGCCTTTCAATTATGCAAAAATTCCTGAAGCGAACTTCCGTTCAACCGATGGTGCTATTTTACTTATGAGTCAGTGCATTAATCACTAACTATTATATAATATACTATTTCACGAAAAAAAGCAATATGTAATTAAAAAATTAATAATTCTGTTTGCTAAGAGATATCTTTTGTGTATATGTGATAGAGTAGTTCTATAACCGTATATTAACAAGTATTTTGTGTAGATTTTATGATCATGACAGGCACTCCGCTGTCGTTTACAAATCTCACACGTATTTCTCCACTTATCTACCCACAAAACCCGCGCGCTCATCCAAGAAAATGTACACATTCCGTGATTGACTTTACCGCCGCACTCCTATATAATTATCTTATCAGTAAGATATCAGCTTGGAGGGAGCTTTAATGATGAAGACTGCAAGAAAAATTTTTGCCCTGTTTTGCGCGGTAAGCCTGCTTATGACCGGCTGCGCTTCGGACAAAATCATCAAGGAGAAGATTATGGATAGCTTAGACAACGGCATTGTAATTGACAGCATAAGCGAAAACAGGTATAAGACGGAAGAAAGTGCCAATCCGCTTTCGCCCAACATCCTCTGCGCCGACCCGACTGCGGTCGAGTATAACGGCAGACTTTATGTCTTCGGCACCAACGATCAGCAGCAGGCTGACGTCGGCGGCAAAAACGACTACTCTCAAATCAAGTCGCTTGTTGTGTTCTCGAGCGACGATATGGTAAACTGGGAGTATCACGGCAGCATAAATGTCGGTGAGATTGCACCATGGATTTACAACTCTTGGGCACCCTCAATCGCTTCACGCGTGGAGGAGGACGGGCTTACGCACTTCTATCTCTATTTCTCCAACGGCGGCGCGGGTGTTGGGGTAATCACCTCGACCGACCCGCTGGGACCTTGGAACGACCCTTTGGGTGAGCCGTTGGTCTATCAGAATATGCCCGGTCTTGAAAACTGCCCAGCGCCCTTCGACCCCGGAGTCTGCATTGACGAAAACGGCGTGGGATGGCTGGCGTTCGGTGGTGGAGTTCCGGCGGATTCGGGAAAGGTACATTCCAATGTGCCAAAAGTGGCAAGGCTTGGCAAGGATATGTTGTCCTTCGACAGCGAGTTTGTCTCCATAGACGCTCCTTACTTCTTCGAGGCAAGTGAGCTCAACTATATCGACGGCACCTACTACTACACCTACTGCAATGACTGGCAGAACCGCTCGGGCTGGGACAATGAGGATATACCTGCACCGCCCACGGCGAGCATGGCGTACCTCACCACTAAAACTCCGCTCGAAGCCGACAGCTGGGAGTATCGGGGAGCGTATTTTTACAACGCCGGACAGAACGCAAATGGCGGTTCGGGCATGCGTTGGTCTAACAATCACACCCATTTCTGCGAGTTTAACGGCACAAACTACATCATACACCACACCATGCTTTTAGAGGAGCTTATGGCTGGCGATGGCGGCTATCGCAGCATTATGGTTGACTATCTTCCGATGGACTTAAAAACCGGCGAGATTCCGATAACTGCGGCTTCGCAAAATGGTGTTTTGCAGATAAAGCCTGTTGACCCTTATGCCGACAACGGCGGCGCGCTGATGTTTACCTGCGCGGACATTGGCTTTGATTCGCAGCCGAATCATGACAAAAAAAGCGTCGGGAAGGTGCTGGCTCCCGCTGCCAGAAGCAATTGTGGCGGCGCATGGATGTTTGTAAAGGGAGTAAATCTGAGCAGCGGAGCTTCTGAGCTTGTCGCCGAGGTAAATGGCAAGGGAAGAATCGAGGTTCGGCTGGACAGTATCGGTTCGGAAGCCGTCGCATTCATAGAGTTTGACTGTTCCGAGTTCACGAAAGTCCGCTCTGCCGGTTTCGCACCGTTTGATGTGGGAAATCACGACCTGTATTTTGTGTTCTCAGACAGCGATATCGAGCTGAAGTCTTGGAGGCTTACAAAGGAAGACACTGTCTCTTAACAAATCATCCACAATCTTTAACAAATTCTATTATATAGGTTGATTTTTTCTGCTCGGTGATGTATCATAATAAAAAACAATCTGGAGGACACATATGAGATTTGTAAAAGACAACGGAGCACTCGTTTGCTATACCGGCGGCGAAATGCTCAGGATTGAAGCATGGGGCAAGGACTCTTTGCGGGTTCGCAGTACCATGCTGGGAAGCTTTACTGGTAACGATTGGGCTTTGACCGAGGCTGTCGCCAAGACCAAGCCGACGGTCAGGGTTGAACTCGAAGACCACTGGGTCGGCAACGGCGAAATCGACAAGCGCGAGGTGGCAACGATTACCAACGGTAGGATAAAGGCAGTAGTAAACTTTGTGGGAATAATCTCGTTCTACCGCGACGACAAGCTTGTCCTGCGCGAGTATTACCGCATGTACGACGGCACAATATCCCATAGCAGCCGCTGCCTTAAGATCGTAAACCGCGAATGGAAGGGTATCATCGGCGGCTCCGAGTATTCGCTGAATGTTAAATTCGACCCCAACCCCGGCGAAAAAATCTTTGGCATGGGTCAGTATCAGCAGGACTGCTTAGACCTAAAGGGCTGCGTGTTAGAGCTTGCCCAGCGCAACTCGCAGATTTCGGTGCCGTTTGCGGTTTCTTCTTTGGGATACGGCTTTTTGTGGAACAACCCCGCCGTGGGTCGCGTTACGTTTGGCAACAACTACACCGAGTGGATAGCTCGCTCCACCCGCGAAATGGACTATTACATCACCGTGGGTGACACTCCCAAGGATATTCTGAATAATTATACGTCTGCGACAGGTCGCGCGTCGGAATTCCCCGAAGACCTTATGGGACTGTGGCAGTGCAAGCTGAGGTATCGCACTCAGGATGAGGTGCTGGAAGTCGCGCAGAAGTACCGCGATGAGGGCATAAAAATCGACCAAATAGTAATAGATTTCTTCCACTGGACTGTTCAGGGCGACTGGAAGTTCGACCCCAAGTACTGGCCCGACCCCAAAGCCATGGTAGATGAGCTGCACTCAATGGGCATTAAGGTGATAGTGTCGGTATGGCCGTCGGTAGACCGCAAAAGTGAGAACTTCTACCCCATGATGGAGCGCGGACTGCTGATTAAGACCGAGCGCGGTGCGGCTCAGACCTACGACTATCAGGGTGACTGCGTTGAAATCGACCCGTTCAACCCCGAAGCGCGCAGATACGTCTGGGAGGTCTGCAAGCGCAATTATTACGACCTTGGCATAGACGCCTTCTGGCTTGACAATTCCGAACCCGACTACGGTGTTTACGATTTCGAGAATTACAGATACTGCGCGGGTCCTGCCTTAGAGGTCAGCAACATGTACCCTCAGATGTACAGCCGCACATTCTATGACGAAATGTCAAAGGAAGGCAAGCCGGTTGTGAATCTTCTAAGATGCGGTTGGGCGGGCTCGCAGAAGTATGGCAACGTTATCTGGTCGGGCGATGTGCCGTCAACCTTCGAGGCGTTTGCAGAGCAGATTCAGTGCGGCTTAAACATGGGTCTGGCAGGCATTCCGTGGTGGACTACCGACATCGGCGGCTTTATGACAGATGATGTAAACGACCCTGATTTCATGCAGCTGCTTATAAGATGGTATCAGTTTGCGGTATACTCGGCAGTGCTGCGTATGCACGGCGACAGGGGACCATACAACATCCCCGCACTGGACGACAGAGACTGGGGCGGCGGATATCTCCACACCGGTCAGCCCAACGAGCTTTGGAGCTACGGCGAGGATAACTACAAAATCATGCGCAGCTACTACGACATCCGCATATCCATGCACGATTACATAAAGAATCTGTACCAAGAAGCCCACGTAAACGGCTCGCCGCTTATTCGCACCATGTTCTACGAGGTCCCCGAAGACCCCATCTGCTGGGAGCTTAAAGACCAGTACATGTTCGGTGACAGGTTCCTTGTAGCCCCGATACTCCACCTCAACCAGTTCGAGCGCGAAGTATATCTCCCCGAGGGAACGTGGACGCTCACCTCTACAGGTGAAAAGTTTACCGGCGGCAGGAGAGTAACGGTGGCTGCGCCCATCGAGTATATGCCTGTGTTTGAAAGAGGCTGATTCAAGGCGGGATATAATAGAATCCGGCGTAAGTAGCTTAACTGACTACCTGCGCCGGTTTTGTGTATTCGGGATTTGTTATTTCGCAATTTGGTTGAGCTTCTCAACCAAAATTCAAACACAAGGTTATTGTATCGCCGCAAATAATGCTGTATAATATAGTTGTAGCTACAAAATAACTTTGAAAGGATGAATTATATGAGCATTAATTTAGGCGAAAATTTGAAACGCCTCAGAAAAGACAAAAACATCTCGCAGGAAAAGCTTGCGCAGTACCTTAACGTGTCGTTTCAGGCGGTTAGCAAGTGGGAAAATTCAACCACCTGCCCCGACATCTCGCTTCTGCCCGATATCGCCCGCTTTTTCGGGATAACCGTAGACGAGCTTTTGCAGGTGGAGCAAATCGACGAGCGTAAGCTCTATGAGGACTACGAGCGCAAAACCGTCGAGCTTTTCCGCTGCGGACGGTATGAAGACGAACTGTCGCTCTGGCAGGAAGCTTATCGCCGCATGCCCAACAACATTGAGGTTAAGGAAATGCTGATGTCGGGCTATTTCGACGCCGACAAGGTTAAGTATCAGAAGGAGATCATAGAGCTTGGCACAGAAATTTATCACAGCGACTGCGGTGCTTTCTACAAGGGTCAGGCGATAACCCAGCTTGCCCGCACCTATTACGAAAACGGCAACAGCGAGATGGCGAAAAAGTGGGCTTGCAAAGCCTATCAGCTGATGCACTCGCGGGAAATGCTTTTCATTCAGATCACCGACGACGGCAAAGAAATGCTCTCCGACTTCCGCTTTGCCAACTATTGGTATATCCACAATCTGTTCTATATGGCGGCAAGGCTGTCGGACTGCGACAGCGTCCCCGGCGGGGTTGCCTATGTTCAGTCGGTGAATAAGTCGATAGCGTCGCTCTACGAGCTTGTCTTCCGCAACGACGATACAAGCTTTGAAGACCTGCGCACCCTTTGCACGCTTCACGAGCTTATAGCCGAGGAGGAAACGTGTCTTGCAGGGGATGAAAGCGTAATCCGCCACCACCTTACCCGCGCACTGGAATGTGCAATAAAGTCGGCAACCGTAAAATCGCACGACCTTGCGCACCCGCTGGTAATGGGCTGGCACGTGGACGACGCCCCATCAGACAATAAGCAGGTGCTTAATATGCTGAAAAGGTATCTTTCGCAGGATTGCTACCGCAAATGCGGCGCGTTTGATTGGTTTACGGACATAGTAAACAGATTGGAGCAGCAGCTGTAACACCACATAGGCGGCGTGAGCGCCGCAGATAAAAGATAAAAGAGAAGAGAGAAGAGTAAAGGAGTCGGCTCTGCCGACGGATTAAGTCGCGAAGCGACTTCAAAAGAATCCGTCGGCGTAAGCCGACTCCTCATCGCGCCGTAAGGCGTGCATCACAGGCGCCGTAAGGTGAAACGCCGACATCACCCATCACAAGCGAAGCGACATCACTTTATACCTTAACACAGTCCCTCATTCTCCAAGCTCCAAAGAAGAACAACATCTGCCCAACCGTATTAACTCCCTCTGCAATCCAGTTCATAGAAGCTTGTGAGAAGTCCCTGCTTGAAAGGTATCCCATTCCGAGGGTGAACACAAACGAGACTATAAACAGCACTGCGGACAGCGTTTTCTTGTGTCTCTTGGCGACCACGCAAAGGCAGATGTCCATCGCGGCAACTCCGAAGACCATCAGAAAAACAAACGGCATAGAGCTTGCAAACACAGGCGGCACGGCGGCGTACACGGTGTTTTTCCCCTGACTGTGGCATAGCAGAGCTATCATGCCCAGCCCCGCAAGCACAAAGCCGGTTGTCTGCATAGGGAAAAAGCACTTGTTCAGCGCCACAAAGTCGCATATGTTTGCGGCATACAAAAGCTTCCAGCTTGCCTTAAACAGTCCAGCCACAAACACGGTGATAGTGCCGGCAGAAAACAGCGCAAAAGCACCCTTGCTCATGGCAGGGTACAGCGTTCGCTGAAGTATTACAGCGCCGGCTAAGAACAGCGCAACGGGAATGTAGTCTGCCAAAGCCATTGCAATGCTCATTTCTAACGTCCCCTTTTAACTGTCAATCCTTGTATTTTCCTATGTGATAAAGCGGTATCAGCGGGATGATTATGGGAGTGCTGTCCGCATATGCGCGGTACTCAGCCATCTTGCCGTAGTGCTTTTCCTGACGCTTGTCAAGCCTTTGCGCGCCGTTGAACATGATAAACACAATCAGGATGTAGCCAAGCACCGCGGTTATCCACTGTCCAACACCGCGCAGAGCGTTAAGCGAGCCTACGAACACGCCCGTCCAGAATATGATTTCGCCGAGGTAGTTGGGACAGCGCACCATCTTGAAAAGACCCTTTGTTGCCACCATGTTGGGGTTTACAGCCTTTTGCGCCGACTTCTGGCTGTCCGAAGCAGCTTCGAGTATAACTCCCAGCGCGCTTATGATAACGCCGATAAGCGGCAGAGTAATTTCTCCGCCCAAGCCGTTGTAGCCGCGGAAGAAGACAGGGCAAGTCTGGGCGATGTAAAGCACTGCCACGCACACCCATATTGCAAACTTTACAAAGAAGGGCATAGGCTTTTCGCCCTCCTTGGTGGCTTCTTTCAGCACCTTGCGATAGCTCAGGTTTTTCACCTCGCGGGCGATGAGGAACCCCGAAAGCCGCGCGCCGTAAATCACAAAAAGTATGCACTGCAAAAATGTTACAAAGTTCCAGTCGTAGCCGTTGACAGCTAAAACCACAAAGTAGGCGACTCCCAAGCCCGCAACCGAAAGACCGTAGCCCACCGACAGAAAGTAAACATATTTATAAAATCCGATAGCGCACAAAGCCGCGCTGACTATCGCAAAAATCCACATAAATTCCCATGCCATAATGCAAAACCGCCCTTTCCGTTACTTTTTAAAGCTGTCAAAGATGTATTTTTTAAAGCTGGAATCTCCTACCTTGGTGTCGCCCACCATCTCTTCGGTCAGCGTCCACTTGGAGAATTTTAGGATAGCCTGCTTGCCGTTTTTCTTGTTTTTGGGCAGACTTCCCAGCACGTCAAACAGCCATGCGGGAGCGCGCTTGATAACCGGAGTTTTGCCCGCAGCCTCAAAGCACATGTTTGCAATCTCCTCATACGACCATGTTTCCTTGCCGCCCACGTCGTAGGTCTTGTTTTCGTCGCAGATGTGTTCAACAATGAAGTCGGCAAAGTCGGGGGTGTCAACAACGTTTGCATGAACAGGCTTTTTGCCCAAAAGGGTCACCTTGCCGTTTTCAATCATCGGGCGGAAGACCTTAACAATGTCGTAGAAGTAGCCTGTGGGGCGGTGGATGACGTAGGTTAAGCCGCTCTTTTTCAGCTCTTCCTCAAACAGATATTTGGCGTGGAGCATGGGCACGTCGGGCGCTTTGTCCGCCTTGATCACCGATATGTATACAAAGTTTTTAACTCCTGCCGCCTTGGCTTCGTTTAAAAGATTAAGGTTGCCGTTGTAGTCGATGTCATAATTTGTAAGAGTGGCGCTTGTCTTGGTTAAACCAACTGTGGTGATAACAGCGTCCGCGCCGTTGCATATTCCCTTAAGGGCGTTTTTGTCGGTTACATCAAGCTTTTTAAACGCAAACGAAGCCTTGTCGACTCCCTCGATGTTTCCCTCAATCATGTCCGCCGCAACAACGTTGTGTCCGGCTTTAAGCAAGGACTTTAGTATTTCCGAACCGAGCTTTCCGTAAGCTCCTGCAAGTACAACTTTCATAAATATTTCCTTTCGTAATTCATAATCTTACCGGCATAATAGCCGATTAAAACATTCTCTCCGCACCCTCTTCGCCCAAAAGCCTTTTAAGAGTCGCGCTGGAAGGGTTGCCCTTTTTAAGCATCTCATGCTGAAAGTCCGCAAGATTTAAATAGTGCTTTTCGGGATTATCGCATGGCTTTTCCGAGGCAAGATACCGCCCGACACAGGCTAAAACCATCTCTTCCAAAGCCTGCCCGTCAACGCCCTTGCCGCCCTTGATAAGCGAATAGGGTGTGCGGCGGGAGATATACCAAGCCTCGCGCTCGTGGTAGTCGGGGATATCCGCAAATTCAGCCCGCTGTGTCTGGCTTCCGGCAATATCGCAGTCGTCCGGCGTTAGGTCGTAGTATTCAACGTAGCAAAGATTCTTTTTGCCCATGCTCATTCCGTCGATAAGCAAAAAGGGAAGGGCGGTTTTGGCAAGCGGCGTGAAGACAACGGTTGAAAGTTTCATCAGCCCCATCATGACATTGGTTTCCATTATGAAAAGATTTCCCATGCCTGCCACCCTGAATTGGCTTGTGTTAAACCGCATTATCGGAATGGCAGAGGGATACTTCATGCTTTTGTATTCCGGAATGTCGGCAGGGATAAGCATGCATTTCTGAGCTGTCAGGGCTTTAACAGCTTCGCCAAGCGCCATCATTTCTGCTTCTCCTTAGACCGCTTGTCGTTTATGATGTCCATGTGCTCGGCGGTGATGGTGGTAACGCCGTTTTCCTTAGCCCATGCAACGCAGCCCTTAAGCGCAGTGGGAAGAAAGATTCGCGGCACCTTAACAAGCTTTGCGCAGGCTTCGTCGGTGAACTTGATGTCGGGGTCGATTCTGTCGGCAGCGTATCTCACCGAGGCAACGTTGGTTTCGCGCACGGGCAGAAGCTCGGGGATGGGCTTGCGGTGCTTGGTATACCAGAAGTTTTTGGAATCGCGATAGCCGTAGTCCACAGGAACCGGCGGGAAGTCTTTGGCACGCACGCCGTTTACTATAGCGTTGTAATATTTTTCCTTCATGAGAATCTTGTCGACCCTCAGGATAAAGTGCGCGCCGAACTTTGAGGTTATGCCGTTAAAGTCGTGGTAGGGCGGCTCGTAGCCGTCGAGCTGACCGGGCTTATCATTCTGGGCGTTGTCAAGCGTGTCAACCCATGTGCACTCAAACGCCTGGAAGCAGTCTGATATAACCTTGGGATATTCGCCCTTAGGGTCGGCAGCTTTGCGCAGACCCTCCTCGATGTTGAAAATGCAGTCCTTCATCTTCTCTTCGGGGGTGTCGCCGGGAAAGCCCATTCTAACCGCCTCTTTAAAGAGTCTGCGGTCGTCGTTGATAAAGTTGAGGGTGCATTTTTTGCGCTTTAAAATGTTCTGCGCCGTGTTGGAAGAGTTGCGGCAGCACAGAAGCATAGCGTAGTAGTCCTTGCCGGCGATATAGTAGGGCTGGACAAGGGAGTAGGGACCGAAGGTGGTCTTACCGTCGTCGGTCAGGGTGCCTATCATAACCGTCGGCATGGGGAAGAAAGCCGAGGTCTGATAGAAGTTGTCTACGATTCTCAGGTCTTTAAAGCTGCTCATAGTAGTTTCTCCTTTATTTATAATAATTCCGCAAACCTGCGGATTGTCAACTCGTTCATGTCCGGCTGCATGGTGGCTGCTATTATCGCTTCGGCAATTATCGGCGAGGACGCGCGCAGCCGCAAGCTTGCGGTATTTTTGGCAAGAACCTCTAAAAGACTGCTAACCTGCGACCTCAACAGCATATGGTGTTCCGAAACAACCACGTGCGAGCCACCCGTTTCGGAGTACTGCTTCCACACATTTTTATATATGCATTCAAATTTGCGTATCGCCTGATATATTCCCACCGCGCCGTCGGCATAGCTTTTGCAAGTCTTAACAAGCTCGGTCATCTCGTCAACCACATCAAGCCAGTCTTTTAGGATAACGTTGGCAACCAGATCGTCCTTGCCGTTAAAGTAGTTGTAGATAGTCCCGACTGCGGTTTTGCACTCGTGCGCAATCCGTCTGACAGACATAGCGTTGTAGCCGTCGGTTTTAAGAATTATCTCCGCGCAGCGCATGATGTCGCCGCGTATATTTTCTATAATCTTAGGAATAGTAATCACTCCTTTTATGAACATCATGCTTTTGTGTTCATTTAAAGTATAGCAACCGGCGGCGTGCTTGTCGACCATTTGGACAAACTCGTTTCGGATTTCAGCGGAATTTTATGCATATTCTACAATTATGGCGGCTAAAACTATAGAAACTAATGAGGACTGAGAGCTATCCGCGCTTTCTGCCGTTCTCCGTCATAAATCAGCCGTGTTACCCATATAAATTAGTATAATTCAAATAGGAGTGAGCTTATGACGGAAATATCAAGGACCCAAGAGCGCCCTGTCATCTTAGGAGAGTACATTATCGAGCATAAGGCAACCGTTAGGCAGACCGCGCGCGAGTTCGGAATAAGCAAATCAACGGTACATATGGGAGTAACAAATTGGAATGGTTTGCAACGGGGATGTGCGGAGGGATGGTGAGGGAGGTAGTCTGGGTGGTGGTGTGATGGTGGCTGCGGTATTTATATTCGGATATGAGAAAAGCGACTCGTGGGAGCCGCTTTTTTGTTTTTGAGTATGTTTTCCGACTGCTGGAGACAATAAATCCTGTCGTCACATATGGGTTCGTTGTTTTCACACAGTACCCGACATTCTGCTTCTGATAATCTGCGCCGCCTCTGCGCGGTTTTTCATAGCCAGAATCTCATATGTACAGTATTTTGTATATATAAATATAGTTCTGCCTGATTCTGTTACATTAACAATTTCATCATATGAAATGCAGAAGCTCTGCATGGGCGTATTTGGATGGCTTAAGCTAAGACCTGTTATTCCTGCAACTCCGTTTTCATATACATTGCAGTGAGATCTGTTTCCAATGACTGCGA
>ENA-UOOC01003110-UOOC01003110.1-human-gut-metagenome-genome-assembly--contig:-C48old-NODE-3110-length-11742-cov-7.610764_pt1 | contig 11742 bp, 10 predicted proteins | sample MGYA00242469_ERZ724016 | MGnify/ENA metagenome assembly ERZ724016 | reverse complement strand
CCGAGGTCAACCGCGGGCCGTTCGACCTCCCGGAGGCCGAGTCGGAGCTGACGGCGGGCTACCACACCGAGTATTCGGGCATGCACTTCGGGCTGTTCTACGTCGCCGAGTTCGTCAACCTGTTCATCGTCGCGGGCGTCGCCGCCACCATCTTCCTCGGAGGCTGGATGCCGCTGCACATTGCAGGCTGGGAGGGCTTCAACGCCGTGATGGACTGCATTCCGGGTTTCGTGTGGTTCTTCGCCAAGGCGTTTTTCGTGGTGTGGCTGCTCATGTGGATCAAGTGGACCTTTCCGCGCCTGCGCATCGACCAGATCCTGACGCTCGAATGGAAATACCTCGTTCCCATCGGGCTGGCGAACCTGCTGCTGATGGTCATTGTCGTCGTCTTTAAACTGCATTTTTAGTTATGAGTAGCTATATCAAAGGCCTTTTCCACGGACTGGGAACCCTTTTGACCGGACTTAAAGTGACGGGGCGCGAGTTCTTCACGCCCAAGATCACCGAGCAGTATCCCGAAAACCGGGCCACGCTGAAGATGTACGACCGTTTCTGCGGCTCTCTGACGATGCCCCACGACGCCGAGGGGCGCAACAGGTGCATCGCCTGCGGGCTGTGCCAGTCGGCCTGCCCCAACGGGACCATCCGCCTCACGACCGAGACGGTCGCCGACCCCGGGACGGGCAAGACCAAAAAACGGCTGGTGCGCTACGAGTACGACCTGGGGTCGTGCATGTTCTGCCACCTGTGCGTCAACGCCTGCCCGACCGGCGCGATCCGCTTCTCGACCGATTTCGAGCACGCCGTCTACACGCGCGAAAAGCTCGTCAAACAACTCAATAAACAGTAAGTCATGGAAATAACACTCGAATTGATCGTTTTCACGGTCCTGGCGCTGTTCATCGGCGTCAGCGCGATTCTCGCCGTGACGACCCGGCGCATCCTGCGCGCCGCGACCTACCTGCTGTTCGTGCTGTTCGGTACGGCGGGCATCTACTTCCAGCTCAACTACTCGTTCCTCGGGGCGGTGCAGCTGCTGATCTACGCCGGCGGCATCACGGTGCTCTACGTCTTCTCGATCCTCCTGACGTCGAGCCAGGGCGACAAGGCCGAGGACCTGAAGGGCTACAAGCTCTTCGTGGGGCTGGGCGCCGCGCTGGCCAGCCTGGGCATCTGCCTCTGGATAACGCTCCGCCACGACTTCCTGCCCTCGCATTTCGAGCACGGCGAACTGCACGTGCGGACCATCGGCCACGCGCTGATGAGCAGCGGAAAATACGGTTACATCCTGCCGTTCGAGGTGATCAGCCTGCTGCTGCTGGCCTGCATCGTCGGCGGCATCCTCATCGCGCGCAAACGCTAAAAAACACGACTATGATACACATGGAATATTACCTGATTGTCTCCACGGTGATGATGTTCGTGGGCATTTACGGATTCGTCACGCGCCGCAACCTGCTGGCGATGCTGATTTCGGTCGAGCTGATTCTCAACTCGGTGGACATCAATTTCGTGGTCTTCAACCGCTTCCTCTTCCCCGAGCAGCTCGAAGGGTTCTTCTTCGCCCTGTTCGCCATCGGAATCAGCGCCGCGGAGACCGCCGTGGCCATCGCCATCATCATCAATATCTACCGCAACATCCGCAACATCGGCGCCCGGAGCCTGCGGGAAATGAAGTGGTAACGGTGCGAAAAAACGATCTTCTATGGAATATACGATTCTGATTCTGTTGCTTCCGCTGGCGAGTTTCCTCGTGCTGGGGCTTGCGGGCATGAAGATGCGTCCCGCGGCGGCGGGCGCCGTGGGCACGGCCGTGCTGGCCGTCGTGGCGCTGTTGAGCTATTGGACGGCTTTCGAATACTTCTCGGCCGGGCGCGATGCCGCGGGCGTGTTTCCGACGCTGATCCCCTGGAACGCCGTGTGGCTGCCCATCGGCGGTGCGCTGCACATCGACCTGGGCATTCTGCTCGACCCGATCTCGGTGATGATGCTCGTGGTGATCTCCACGGTGTCGCTGATGGTCCACATCTACTCGCTGGGCTACATGAAGGGCGAGCGGGGCTTCCAGCGTTACTATGCCTTTCTGTCGCTCTTCACGATGAGCATGATCGGGCTGGTCGTGGCGACCAACATCTTCCAGATGTACCTCTTCTGGGAGCTGGTGGGCGTCAGCTCCTACCTGCTGATCGGCTTCTACTATACGAAGAAGGAGGCCGTGGCCGCCTCGAAGAAGGCCTTCATCGTGACGCGCTTCGCCGACCTGGGCTTCTTGATAGGCATCCTGATCTACGGCTACTACGCCGGGACCTTCTCCTTCACGCCCGAGACGCACGCGCTGGTGGCCGCCGGGGCGATGATCCCGCTGGCGCTGGGACTGATGTTCGTCGGCGGCGCGGGCAAGAGCGCCATGTTCCCGCTGCACATCTGGCTGCCCGACGCCATGGAGGGTCCCACGCCCGTGTCGGCGCTGATTCATGCCGCGACGATGGTCGTGGCGGGCGTCTACCTCGTGGCGCGCATGTTCCCGCTCTTTGTCGGCTATGCGCCCGAGGTGCTGCACTGGACGGCCTATATCGGGGCCTTTACGGCGCTGTACGCCGCCGTCGTGGCCTGCGTGCAGAGCGACATCAAGCGTGTGCTGGCGTTCAGTACCATTTCGCAGATCGGCTTCATGATCGTGGCGCTGGGCGTCTGCACCTCGGCTGATCCCCATACGGGCGGGCTGGGGTACATGGCCTCGATGTTCCACCTCTTCACGCACGCCATGTTCAAGGCGCTGCTGTTCCTCGGCGCCGGGTGCATCATCCATGCCGTGCACTCCAACGAAATGTCGGCCATGGGCGGCCTGCGCCGATACATGCCCGTGACGCATGCGACGTTCCTCGTGGCCTGCCTGGCCATCGCGGGCATCTGGCCCCTGAGCGGTTTCTTCTCGAAGGACGAGATCCTGACGGCGTGCTTCGCCTTCAGCCCCGTGATGGGGTGGGTGATGACCGGGATCGCCGGCCTGACGGCGTTCTACATGTTCCGCCTCTACTATAACATCTTCTGGGGACGCGAGAACCGGGAACTGCATGCGGCGCACAGGCCGCACGAGGCGCCGCTGACGATGACCCTGCCGCTGGTGTTCCTGGCCGCAGTGACCTGCGTGGCGGGGTTCATTCCGTTCGGGAAGCTGGTCAGCAGCGACGGGATGCCCTACACGATCCATATCGACCGCAGCGTGGCGGGCGTGAGCCTCTGTGTGGCTGCCGTTGCCATCGCGTTGGCGACGTGGATGTACCTGCGCGAGCGCCAGACGGTGGCCAATGCCCTGGCAGCGCGCTTCAGAGGGCTGCATAAGGCGGCCTACCACCGTTTCTACATCGACGAGGTTTACCAGTTCGTTACCCACCGGGTGATCTTCGCCTGCATCTCAGCCCCGGTCGCATGGTTCGACCGCCATGTGGTGGACGGCCTGATGAACATGCTGGCGCGGGCGACCAACGGCGCGGCATACGTGATCCGCGACATGCAGAGCGGCAGCGTGCAGCGTTACTGCATCTGGTTCCTCGGCGGTGCGCTGGGCCTCACGATCCTGATTCTTCTAATCTGTTAATCCGAACGAGTTATGAATATACTATCTCTGTTTCCCGCCGTTCCGCTCGTGATGATGCTGGGTCTGTGGCTCTCGAAGTCCACGCGGCAGATTCACACGGTGATGGTCGCAGGCTCTTCGCTGCTCGTGGCGCTGGCCGTCGTGCTCGTGGTGCAGTACCTCGGGCTGCGCGGCGCGGGCGAGACGGCGCAGATGCTCTTCACCGAAAGCCGCGTCTGGTATGCGCCGCTCAACATCCACTACGCCGTGGGCGTCGACGGCATTTCGGTGGCAATGCTCCTGCTGTCGGCCGTCATCGTCTTCACGGGCACGTTCGCCTCGTGGCAGATGAAGACCGACGTCAAAGCCTACTTCCTCTGGTTCTGCCTGTTGAGCGTGGGGGTGTTCGGGTTCTTCATTTCGGTCGACCTCTTCACGATGTTCATGTTCTACGAGGTGGCGCTGATCCCGATGTACCTGCTGATCGGCGTCTGGGGCAGCGGGCGCAAGGAATACGCCGCCATGAAACTGACGCTGATGCTCATGGGCGGTTCGGCGTTGCTGCTGATCGGCATTCTGGGCATCTACTTCGGTGCGGGCGCCACGACGATGAACATTCAGGAGATCGCCGCGCTGAACAACATTCCCGTTGCCCAGCAGCGCATCTGGTTCCCGCTGGTGTTCGTGGGTTTCGGCGTGCTGGGCGCGCTGTTCCCGTTCCATACGTGGAGCCCCGACGGCCACGCCTCGGCCCCGACGGCCGTGTCGATGCTCCACGCCGGGGTGCTGATGAAGCTGGGCGGATACGGCTGTTTCCGGGTTGCTATGTATCTTTTACCCGAAGCGGCGCATGAATTGAGCTGGGTATTTATCATCCTGACAACGATTTCCGTCGTCTACGGCGCCTTCTCGGCCTGCGTGCAGACCGACCTCAAGTACATCAACGCCTACTCGTCAGTGTCGCACTGCGGACTGGTGCTGTTCGCCGTTTTGATGATGAACACCACGGCCGGTACGGGCGCCGTGCTCCAGATGTTGAGCCACGGCCTGATGACGGCCCTCTTCTTCGCGCTGATCGGCATGATCTACGGCCGCACCCACACGCGGGACATCCGCCAGCTGGGCGGGCTGATGAAGGTGATGCCGTTCCTCGCGGTCGGGTATGTGATCGCGGGTCTGGCCAACCTCGGGCTGCCGGGCCTGAGCGGCTTCGTGGCCGAAATGACCATCTTCAACGGCGCGTTTATGAACGCCGACACGTTCCACCGCGTGGTGACCGTCATCGCCTGCACGTCGATCGTCATCACGGCGGTCTACATCCTGCGCGTCGTCGGGAAAATCCTTTACGGCACGTGCGACAATCCCGAACACCTGAAGCTTTCGGACGCCACGTGGGACGAGCGGCTGTCGGTCGTTTGCCTCGTCGTCGCCATCGCCGGCATGGGTCTGGCGCCGCTGTGGGTGAGCGACATGATCCGCGGCAGCGTCGCGGAGATCATTGCACATATTTTGAGTTAAGCGACTATGGATTACACCTCGATATTTACGCTGATGCGGGCCGAAGTGACCCTCACGGCGATTCTCGTCTTCGTGTTCCTCTACGACCTCATGGCCGGGGAGCGCGCACGCCGCCGCTTTTCGGCCGTGGTCTGCTGCCTGATGGTCGTGCAGGTGGTTGTGAACCTTGTTCCGGCTGCGGGGGGCGAACTCTTCGGCGGCATGTTCTGCCATACGCCGATGGACGGCATCGTTAAAAGCATGCTCTCCGTCGGGGCGCTGATCGTCTTCCTGCAGTCCGACACGTGGCTGCGCCGCGAGGACACGCGCCACAAGCAGGGCGAATTCTACATCCTGACCCTCTCGACGCTGCTGGGCATGTATTTTATGATCGGCGCGGGCAACTTCCTGCTGTTCTTCATCGGTCTGGAGCTGGCTTCGGTCCCGATGGCCTGTCTGGTGGCCTTCGACAAATACAAACGCTATTCGGCCGAGGCGGGGGCCAAATACATCCTCTGCGCGCTGTTCTCGAGCGGACTGATGCTCTACGGCATCTCGTTCCTCTACGGAACGACCGGGACGCTCTATTTCGGCGACATGGCCGCCCGCATCGACGGTTCGCCGTTGCAGGTGATGGCCCTGGTCTTCTTCCTCTCGGGGCTCGGCTTCAAGATTTCGCTCGTGCCCTTCCACCTCTGGACGGCGGATGCCTACCAGGGCGCGCCGACGAACGTGACCGCCTATCTTTCGGTGGTCTCGAAGGGCGCTGCGGCGTTCGTGCTGCTGACGGTGCTCGTGAAGGTGTTCGCCCCGATGACCGAACAGTGGCAGACGCTGCTCTGGATCGTGACGGTGTCGAGCATCACCGTCGCGAACCTCTTCGCCATCCGGCAGAAGGACCTCAAGCGTTTCATGGCCTTCTCGTCCATCTCGCAGGCCGGATACATCATGCTGGCCGTCATCGGCGGCAGCGCCATCGGCATGACCTCGCTGGTCTTTTACGTGCTGGTCTACATGGCCGCCAACCTCGCGGTGTTCGGCGTGCTGTCCGCCGTCGAGCAGCACAGCGGCGGCAGGGTCTCGCTGGAGGACTACAACGGGTTTTCCCGCACCAATCCCCGCCTGGCGCTGCTGATGACCCTGGCGTTGTTCTCGCTGGCGGGAATCCCGCCCTTCGCCGGGTTCTTCTCGAAATTCTTCGTCTTCGCCGCGGCTTTCAGTGGCGGATTCCACCTGCTGGTCTTCATCGCGCTGGTCAACACGGTCGTGTCGCTCTATTACTACCTGTTGATCGTCAAGGCGATGTACATTACGCCCGGCGACGCGCCGATCGCGGCGTTCCGCAGCGACCGTTACACGCGCGTCAGCCTCGCGCTCTGCATGGCAGGCGTCCTGCTGCTGGGCATCGTCAGCGCGGTTTACGACGGCATCAACGCCTTTGCGTTCGGGCTTTGACCCGGCGGGATATGCAGATGCGGGGCGCGGGAGACCGTGCCCCGCATTTTTTCGTGCGGGTGCGATTGGGGTTTGCGGGCCTGCCGCCGGGGTGCGTTATCGCCGCTTTTCCAGGGCGAGCAGCCGCTCCTTGATGTCGAGCCCTCCGGCGTAGCCCGTGAGCTTGCCGTCGTAGCCCAGGACGCGGTGGCAGGGAATGACGATGACGATGGGGTTGCGGTTGTTGGCCATGCCGACGGCGCGGAACGATTTGTTGTGGCCGATCTGCATGGCGATATGTCCGTAGGTGCGGGTTTCGCCGTAGGGGATGGTTTGCAACGCCTGCCAGACGGATTGCTGGAAGGGCGTTCCGGCGGGTGCGAGCGGCAGCGAGAAGTCGCGGCGCGTGCCGGCGAAATACTCCCGGAGCTGCGTCGCCGCCTTCAGCAGCAGGGGCGTGGCGGCGGTTTCGGGGACGGCCGCGGAGCCTTCCGGAACTGCCGTGCCGAAACGGATCTGCGTCACAGCCTCGCCCGTAGCCGTGATCGTCACGGGGCCGACGGGCGTTTCGAGTTGCAATGTGTACGTCATAAATTCTTCAGAGTGTAGTCGATCATCTTTTGTCTTATGTGTGCCGTTGCGTCGGGCAACATCGAATGGTTCTGGTCGGGATAGACCATCATGTCGTACTGTTTGCCGGCGCGGTTGAGCGCCCGGGTCATCTCGACGGTGTTCTGGAAATGGACGTTATCGTCGGCCGTGCCGTGGATGATCAGCAGCCGCGTGCGCCGGTCGTCGAGCATCCGCGCGAAATTGATCGGCGAATTGTCGTCGTAGCCCGCGGCGTTGTACTGCGGAAGGTTGTTGTAGATCTCGGTGTAGATCGTGTCGTAATAACGCCACGAGGTGACGGGAGCCACGGCGATGGCCATTTTGAACAGCCCGAGGCCCTTCATCGCACAGCTCAGGGCCATGAATCCGCCGTAGGACCAGCCGTAGATGCCGATGCGCGCAGGGTCGACCCAGGGCTGCGCCGCCATGTGGCGGGCGGTCGAAAGCTGGTCCTCGACCTCCAGCGCCCCCAGGCGTCCGTAGGTGAGTTTCTTGAACTTTTCGCCCCGGAATCCCGTGCCGCGGCCGTCGGCGCAGACCACGATGTAGCCTTTGTCGGCGAGGGCGTCCTCCCAGTCCAGCGACCAGCGGTCGCGCACGGACTGCGAGCCGGGACCCGAATACTGGGTCAGCAATACGGGGTAACGCTGCGAGGGATCGAAGCCGCGGGGCTTGACCATATAGGCGTTGAGCGTGTCGCCGCGCTCGGTCGTGAAGGTGAAGAACTCCTTCACGGGGCGGTCGGCGGCGGCCAGTTCTTCGCGCAGGCGGCGACTGTCGGCCAGCGTGCGGACGGGTTTCCCGGCGGCGTCGCAGACCTCCGTGACGTTGGGGGTCGAGGCGTTGGAAAAGGTGGTGATGAAGTATTTCATCCCGGCGCTCGGGGCTGCGGTGTAGTAGCCCTCGCCCGTGGTGAGACGCTGTTTGTCCTTGCCGTCGAGGCGCACGCTGTACAGGTTGCGGCGCAGCGGCGAGGTCTCGGTCGAGAGGAACCACACGCGCCTGCCGTCGGTTCCCACAACCTGGGTCACCTCCCACGGGCCTTTGGTCACCTGTTCGAGGATGCCCCGGCGGAGGCTGTACAGGTAGAGGTGCATGAAGCCCGTGTGGCTCTCCTGCCGCACGAGGAAACGGTCGCGGTCGACGAAGGTCACGGTCCCGTCGTTCACGCGCTCGACATATTGCTGCGCCCGCTCCTCGTAGACCGTGCGCTGCGCTCCGTGGGGTTCGCAGACGATCATCTCGAAGGTGTTCTGGCGGCGGTTGAGGCGGTAGTACCACGGCCGTCCGTCGGGCGTCCAGCCGATGCGGGGAATGTACTGGTCGGTCTCCTCGCCTGTGTCGATGCGCTCCCTGGCGCCGGTCTCGAGGTCGGCGATCCAGAGCTGGACCACGGAGTTGCGCTCCCCGGCCTTGGGGTATTTGAACGAATAGGCCCTGTTGTAGAGTTTGCCGTCGAAGCGCATCATCTCCATCAGCGGCACTTCGCTCTCGTCGAAACGCAGGTAGGCGATGCGGCGGCTGTCGGGCGAGAAGGCGTAGGCCCGCGTTGCGCCGAACTCCTCCTCGTAGACCCAGTCGGTCGTGCCGTTGATCACCTCGTTCCACGCCCCGTCGTCGGTGATGCGGCGCGTGGTCTGGGAGGCGATGTCGTAGACGTAGAGATCGTTGCGGTCCGAGTAGGCGATCTTCTGCCCGTCGGGCGAGAAGGAGGCGTCGCGCGGCGCTTCGGCGTCGCGCAGGACGGGGCGCACGGCGTTGTCGCGCACGAGTGAATAGCTGGTGGTGTACGAATGGCGGTAGATCGGCTTGCGGCCCGAGGCAATGAGGATCGACCGCTCGTCGGGCGAGAAGGCGTAGTCGGTGATGACGAGGTTCGGCGTGGGCGCGGGGAGCATGCTCTCGCCGGGAGCCGCGGAGGCGTAGCTGTAACGGACGATGTCGTTCGATTCGAGCGTGGTGTAGTGTTCGCCGTCGGCCATCGAGCGGATGCCGCGCACCGATTCGTTCAGCCCCCGCAGCCGGGCGATTTCGGCGTATTCGTTCTGGGCGCGGACGCTGCCCGTCAGGAGCGCCGCTGCGGTTATTAGCGGGAAAAGAATGGTTTTCAAGAGAAAATGACGTGTTGAAAGTTGTGTTCGATGCGTGGGGCGCGGTACGGCAAGTTCCCTCCGGGGGAGGGGTTCGGGGAAGGGCCGGATTTACGGCGTGCCGCTAAAGCGGCGATCATGTGCCGCAACGGCCGTTGCGGCACGCGGGACCCGGTGAAAATCGGAAGCCCCTCCCGTGTTCGGCCCGTTAAATGTCCTCTATGTCGAAGTCGTAGCCGAGGCGTTTGCCCGTCACGAACTTCGAGTTGTCCATCTTGGTGTTGAACTGGTCCACCGTCACGCGTTTGTTCTCCTCGTAGGGCGGCATCAGCAGGTCGAAGTTCAGCGCGAAGCCGATCGCCGATTCGAGAATCGCGACCAGCGCCTCCTGGCCGATCTCCGACTTGCCGAAATCCATCGCCCGCATCGAGTTCTGCTGCTTGCCTTCGGCGAAGTAGCGGCGTTCGCGGTTGATGAAGATGCGGCCGATCAGGTAGCCTTCGTCGGCGTTGCGGTTGAATTTGAACGAGTCGGACAGGAAGTTGTAGATGTTGATAAGTCCGCAGTAGGAGTTGTCGCGGTCGGCCTGCACGTAGGGGTTTTGCCAGATGAGGTGGTCGGAGCCGAACTCGAAGACGTCGGTGTGCATCTGGAAGATCAGGATGTCGTTGGCTACCTGCAACTGGGCCTCGAACTTGCCGCGGTCGCGGTATTCGAGCCTCACGCGGCGGTCGAGTTTGCCGTCCAGTTCGTCGTCCATCTCCGAGGCCATCTCCAGCAGCGTCTCCTTCAGGGAGTTGAACGCTCCGAAGGTGTTGTCGAAAACCCGTTGTTTGAGTGTCGACTTGCGGATGATGGTGTCGAGAATCTGTGCTCTCAGCGGGGTTGTTTCCATGGTATGTAGGTTTTATTTTATGCGTATTTCGCGTCCTGCGGCCAGCTCCTCGTCCTTGCGGAGCTTGTTGAGTTTCTCGATCGACCGCGTGCGGATGGCGTAGGACTGGCCCACGGAGTAGGCCGTTTCGCCCTGGCGGCAGATGTGGTGCCGGGAGTTGCCCTCCCAGCGTTTCCGCTTGCGTTCGATGTAGACCGCCTCGCCCGGCACCGGCTGGGCCTTCTTGTCCTTCAGATCGTTGAATTTGCGCAGGTTGCGCGGCGAGAGGCGGAACTTCCGCCCGATGTTCTCGAACGTGTCGTTCTCCTTGGCCAGCACGTAGTGCACGCCGTTGGTGACGTAGACGTTGTAGCCCTGGTGGGCGTTGATCGTCACGCGGTAGTTGTCCGGGTCGACGGCCCCCTCGGTCCGGGCCAGTTCCTCCACGCTGCTCTGCGACGAGAACCACTCTTCGGGGTCGCGTTTCAGGCCGTAGCGCGAGGCGTAGAGCCGTGCGCCGTCGGGCCGGTCGAGCAGGAAGAGCTGGTTCTCCTCGATGATGCGGATGAGCCGCTGCGCGTAGTCGGGGGCCGTGGCGTAGCCCGCGGCCTTGAGACCCCGCGCCCAGCTCTTGTAATCGTCGGAGGAGTAGGCGAACAGCGAGTCGTAGCGGGGCTGCGAGTCGAGGAATTCGGCGTGGTCCCGGTACGACGCCTCGACCGAGGGGTAGGAGCGGAAGCATTCGCCCTTGGCGTCGTCGTCGTGGTAGACCTTGTCGCCCGTCCAGTTGCGCTTGCACTTGATGCCGAAGTGGTTGTTCGACTTCATCGACAGCAGGCTGTTGCCGCAGTCCGATTCGAGGATTCCCTGCGCCATGGTGATGCTCGCGGGGATTCCGTAGCGCTCCATGTGGGCGATGGCGATGGGCATGTAGCGGCTGATGTACTCTTCGCGCGTCTGGCGCACCTGCGCCCCGAGCTGCACGGAGATGCAGAGGAGGATTCCGGAGAGGAGTATTGCTTTTTTGGAAAAAGTCATTATCTTTGTTTAATCGTTACCGACAAAGGTATGATTTTCCGGTGAAAAATCCAATAATACTATAAAACCGCAAGCTATGTTTACCGAAAACGCGAATCGTATTTTCAACCGGTCCATCGAGGAGTATCACCGCTGGGACGATGTGGACCATCCCATCGACAATCCCTACGCGCCGGGCACGATCGACCATTTGCTCTACCACAAGAACTGGATCGACACGGTGCAGTGGCACTTGGAGGACATTATCCGCGACCCGGCCATCGACCCCGCGGAGGCGCTTCTCATCAAGCGCCGCATCGACAAATCGAATCAGGACCGTACGGACATGGTGGAGTACGTGGACTCCTACCTGCTGGACAAATACAAGGACGTAACGCCTGCCGAAGGCGCCCGGCTCAACACCGAGACCCCGGCGTGGGCCATCGACCGCCTGTCGATCCTCGCCCTGAAGATTTACCACATGGCGCGCGAGGCGGAGCGTACGGACGTGGACGACGCGCACCGCGCGGCCTGCCGGAAGAAGCTGGACGTGCTGCTCGCGCAGCAGGTCGACCTTTCGCAGGCCATCGAAGAGCTGATCGAGGACATCGAGGCGGGCCGCAAGTACATGAAGACCTACA
>ENA-UOOC01003108-UOOC01003108.1-human-gut-metagenome-genome-assembly--contig:-C48old-NODE-3108-length-11744-cov-4.631619_pt1 | contig 11744 bp, 9 predicted proteins | sample MGYA00242469_ERZ724016 | MGnify/ENA metagenome assembly ERZ724016 | reverse complement strand
AACAAGATAAGGCAAAAGATAATCGTTCCAAATCCACATGGTATTGAGTATTGCAACCGTGATTGCCGTGGGTTTAAGCATAGGAAAAACAACAGTAAAAAAAGCTTGAATTGGAGATGCGCCGTCTATCATTGCCGCTTCTTCTATTTCCAGGGGAATACTTTTAATAAAGCCGCAAAGCATAAAGACGGAAAGTCCTGCACCAAAACCGAGATAGACAAAGGTTATGCCGAAAACATTATCAAGATTTGCACGGTTTGTAACATACGTCATTGTATACATAACCATTTGGAAAGGAACAATCATGCTGAAAACAAGCATATAATAAATCCCTTTTGTTATTTTTGAATTTGACCTGACGATATACCAAGCCGCCATTGAAGCAAAGAGAACTATTAATATAACGCTTACAACAGTAATAAAAAGGGAGCGTAAAAAAGCCGAGAAAAAATCAGACGATGTAACGCCGTTAATATAGTTTTCAAGAGCAACAAAAGTTTCGGCGTTTGGCAATTTAAGCGGTTGACTTGAAATATAAATTCGAGATTTAAACGAATTAATAATCACAATAATTATCGGCACTAAAAACAGCACGCTTAATATAAGCAGAACAAAAAAAATAACATTATTCCCTACTCTTTTAGATTTTTTCATCAAGCGTTCACCTCTTTACTGCTTGTGATTTTAAGTTGCAAAAATGCCAATATACCGACAATCACAAAAAATATAACCGCCTTTGCCTGACCTACACCCTGCCAACCTACTCTACCGTAAAATGTATTATAAATATTAAGGGCAATCATTTCCGTTTCCCTTTCGGGTGCACCGGCTGTCAGCGCCAGATTTTGGTCAAACATTTTAAATGAATTTGTAAGGGTTAAAAACATACAAATGGTAACAGACGGCATAACCATAGGAATTTTAACCGAGAAAAGAGTTTTTAGCGGTGATGCGCCATCGATTTGAGCGGCTTCAATCAAATCATTAGGAACATTTTGAAGCCCTGCAACATAAATTACCATCATATATCCGATAAGCTGCCAATTCGTAAGAATAACAAGTCCCCAAAAGCCGTATTCAGCCTTATATGTTATATCAACTCCAAAAGAGGAAAGAACAGCATTAATAAGCAAATTCCAAATATAGCCGAGAACTATTCCGCCGATAAGATTAGGCATAAAAAAGACAGAGCGAAAAAGATTAGTACCTCTTATACCACGAGTTAAAAGAAGTGCCAAAATAAATGAAAAAACATTGACCGTTATAATGCTTACTACTGTAAACAAAGCAGTAAAACCTAACGAATGAAGAAAATCACTTGATGATGTAAAAGCGTTAATATAATTTTGAAAACCTACCCATTTTGCATCAGTTACGGTTGTAAAATCCGCAAAAGAAAGACCGACGCCCATAACAAACGGAACGGCAAAAGCAAATAAAAACGCTATTGTTATAGGCAATAAAAATATGGGAGCGTATTTTTTAATACTTCGTTTCATAATAATCACCATAGCCTTTCAGGCAAAAAATAGTTTATTAAAAATCACCCTATATCCTGCGTTGCCTGAACAGGCGTAAATGGTGATTTCAGCCATCTCAAAATTAAGCCATCGGCAAATTTTGAGGGCAATACAATCAGTATTGTGTGATTTTTCACACTATACCTCTTTTTCACTTGATATGTACGGCAGGAAACCCTGCCTAAAGAAGTAATATTTTATGATTTTGAAGCATTTGCTTCCTTTTCCCAATCCTTAACTACGTCAGATTTAACCTCATCCCATGATTTATTACCCTGAGCATATTTTAAAAGTGATGAGCCGAAATTATCCTTAAAAGTTTGGGACGGAAAAACGGTGAAATACCAAGGAATTGTAGTAATGCTTTGCTTATTCATCCAATTGCTTATTTCTTTTGCAAGCGGGTCGTTTGGCACTTCGTCGTCATTAAAGGTATCAAAGGGAGCAATAAAACCAAGGTCATCTGTTACAAATTTCTTACCCTTTTCGCTTGAATAAAGCCAATAGATAAAGTCGTTCGCCGCCTTTTGCTCAGCCTGACTTGCCTTTGAATTGACTGCATAGTAATTTTCCGTGCCGATGCAAAGGCCTTGTGTTTCTTCGCCTTTAACGCCTGTATAAATCGGCAAAAATTTAACATTGTTTTCTTCAACCTTATTGCCTGACACCTTGCTTATTTGGCTCCAAGCCCAATTGCCGTTTTGCACCATAGCACATTTTTCAGTAGCAAATTCAGCCATAGAATCCGTAACTGTTTTAGTGCCTGTTTTTCCTTTTTCTATAGTTGAATTATCAAGATAGAGGTCAAAGATATTTTTAAAATTTTGAGCATATTCAAAGGTGATTTTTGAGGTATCGTTTGATGTTAAATCAATCTTATTTTTAGTAAATTCATAATAAATCGGCACATTTGCAAGGTGAGTTTGGTAGCGCCAATTTTCTCCTGCTTTAAGTGAGGTCGAAGCAAAAACGCCGTCAATACCGAGTGCTGATTTATTTTTTTGCATATCCTCAACAAGAGCCTTTAATTTTTCAAAAGAATTGATATCATCCATTGATTTAAAATCCGTATTTTTGTTATCAAGTTCAAAATACTTATCGGTTATTGCTTTATTATAAATAATTCCGTACCCCTCAACAACATAGGGAATACCGTAAACCTTGCCGTCTTTTGAGGTAACTGCAAGCGATTTATCTTTCAAGTGCTTATAAAGTTTACTGTCGGACAAGTCGGCACAATATTCCTTCCAATTCGCATAACCCTTAGGGCCGTTGATTTGGAATAACGTAGGAGCGCTGTTGATTCGTATTCATTATTCGCAGCAGTTTCAACTATTACCTTGACACCGGTTTCTTTTTCATATTCATCGGCAATTTTTTTATAAACATCGGCAACCTCCGGCTTGAAATTAAGATATCTTACCGTGACGTTTGTGACGTTTGCATTGTTTGACTTTGTTGTGCTGTTTTCAGTATTATTATTGTTGTTTTTACCGCAAGCGGCAAAGACAAGAACGCTTGAAGCAACCAAAACAGCACAAAGAAGCGCTGACACTGTTTTTTTGATAAAACTCATAAGAATTCCTCCACTTATTTTTCATTATGTTTTCAAGGATATTATGTTCACATTATGAAAATTTATACAAAAATATAGACATTGAAAATATGATATTGTATAATAAGAATTGAATTAATTTCATTATTTTTAAGGGGAAAGACTATGAAGTTTAAACACAAAATCGATAAATTCGTATCGACATTATCTGAAAGAATTTCAAGCGGCGGAGTATCTCAGCTTGAAATTAAGGCTGAGGGCGAAAGAGATATATTTGGCAATATGCCTGCCCTTGCAAGAAAAGCGGCGGCAGAAGGTATCGTACTTTTAAAAAATAATAATGCCCTGCCCTATAAGCTTGATACAAAAATTTCTGTTTTCGGCAGATGTCAGCTTGATTATTTCTATGTCGGCTACGGCAGCGGCGGCGACGTTAACGCTCCATACTTTGTAAATGTTATTGACGGAATAAAAAATGCGGGTGGCCACGTTAACGAATGGCTTTTGGAATATTACAAGGATTTCACTAAAAACAATCCTGCACCTCACGGCTTTTGGGGTCATTGGCCTATGAATTTCGAAGAGCCGAGCCTTGATGATAAAATGATTGAAAGAGCAAGTGAAGAAAGCGACGTTGCACTCGTTGTTATCGGTCGTGCCGCAGGTGAGGACAGAGAAAACACCCTTACCAAAGGCAGTTACTACCTTACCGATGAGGAACGTAATCTATTAGACAATGTTTGCAATCATTTCAGCAATGTTACTGTTTTGCTTGACTGCGGCAACATTATTGATATGCAGTGGGTACTTGACTATGAGGAAAGGCTTAGAGGTATAATTTACGCTTGGCAAGGCGGAATGGAAAGCGGTAATGCTATTGCAGACGTACTTTTCGGCAGAGTTAATCCATCAGGCAGGCTTACAGATACGATTGCTGTAAGATATGAAGATTATCCAAGTGCAATGCATTTCGGCAACAAGCTATTTAACACCTATGTTGAGGATATATTTGTAGGTTACAGATATTTTGAAACTTTCTCTAAGGAAAAGGCGCTGTTTCCGTTTGGTTACGGTTTAAGCTATACTAATTTTGATATTGAGGTTTTGGATTTCAAGGCTGACAATGACAAAATTAAGGTTGAAGTTAGGGTTACGAATATCGGCGATGTAGCGGGAAAAGAAGTGGTCGAACTTTATGCAAATGCACCGCAGGGTAAACTTTCAAAGCCTGTTATGAGCCTTGTTGCATTTGACAAAACAATTAATCTTGAACCAAAGGAAAGTCAAAAAATCACTCTTGAAGTGCCTGTTTATCTACTCGCTTCATTTGACGATACGGGTGCTACGGGGCATAAATATTCTTACATTTTGGAAAAGGGCGAATATAAATTCTTTATCGGCGAAAATGTAAGAGACTTGGATGAGGCAGGCTCTTTTGAGCTAAAGGAGGACATAGTTTTAGAGGAGCTTGAAGCTGTTTGCGCACCAAAGGAATATATGGACAGAATTGTTGCGTTTAAAGTCAACGGTTCATTCATTCCCAAAAAGGTTGCACTAAAGCCGGAAAAGCCGTATCTTCGCAAAAGAATACTTGATAATCTTCCTAAGGAAATCGGTCACGTTGTTCATAATTACAATTTTTCCCAAGTTAAATCAGGGGAAATCAGCGTTGAAAAATTTATATCAAGCTTAACAAATCAAGAATTAGAAGCGCTCACACGTGGAGAAGGCGGAATGGACAGCAGCTACGGCGTTACAGGCAATGCAGGCGCTTTTGGCGGAATTATCCCTGAACTCAACAAAAAAGGCGTACCTGCCGTTATTACTACCGACGGACCGGCAGGAATAAGAATAAGAAAATATACCTCTCTGCTACCATGCGGAACGGCACTTGCAAGCACATTTAATACACGACTCGTTGAAGAACTTTGTTCTGAAATGGGCAAAGAGCTTAAAAATGCAGGCTCAAATGTGCTTTTGGCACCGGGAATGAACATTCACAGAAATCCGCTATGCGGCAGAAACTTTGAATATTTCAGTGAAGACACACTTCTTACAGGTAAAATGGCAGCGGCTTTTGTCAGAGGTATTCAGTCAAGCGGCGGCTCGGCTTGTCCTAAGCATTTTGCGTGCAATAATCAGGAATCGAGCAGAACGATTAATAACTCCATTGTATCTCAGCGTGCACTTCGTGAAATATATCTTAAAGGCTTTGAAATTTGCGTAAAAGAGGCTAAACCTTTAAATATTATGACGAGCTACAACAAAATCAACGGAGTTTGGAGCCATTATAACTACGACCTTGCCACCACGGTTTTAAGAAAGGAATGGGGCTTTGACGGCTGTGTTATGACCGATTGGTGGATGAAGCACTCCGCAAGCCATGAATTTCCCAATCTTCGTGATAACGCTTATCGTGTTCGCTCGCAGGTTGACGTTTATATGCCCGGCTCATTTAAGAGAACGGAGAAAAAATATAAGCCTGACAATTCCCTTTTGGAAACTATCGGGCTTAAAAACGGAATAACAAGAGGCGAGCTTGAACGTTCGGCAATCAATGTACTTAATATGATATTAAAGCTTGAATATTAATATTATTTTTCCGGCAAATTCAAAAATATATTTAAGCACAAAAAATCCCCGAAGAAAATAAATCTTCGGGGATTTTTATTTGAAACATTACTTTTTAAGTTTAATGCCTTGTAAATCAAGCTTATCGATAACAGTATTAACGATATCCATAACTTCTTCACGGGTAAGAGTTTTCTCCGGGTGAGAAAATGTTATACGTGTTGTGATTGACTTAGCATCGCCGTCACAATAAGTATCAACAACCTCAATCTTTTTAACAAGGTTGCTCTTAGCATCTTCAATAGCAGCCTTAATAGGAGCAAATTTATCTGTTACGAATGAAAGGTCAATTTCCATTGCAGGATATTTTGACGGTTCTTCATAATTGATGCTTGAATTAGCAATTTGCGCAAATTCCTGAATGTCAATTTCAGCAAATACGATTGAAGCCTTTTTATCAAGTTTCTTTGATACTACAGGGTGAACGATACCGATAGTACCGAGTTCCCTGCCGTCGCAAATAATTTTATTAAGATTTCTTGGGTGCTCATAAGAATGAGCCTTAGCGGCAGGGATATAATCAAGTGATTTGTGTTTAATGTTATCGGTAAATGTTGCAAGCATATCACGAAGTTCAAAATAAAGCTTTTCAACACTCTTGGTTTTACTGAAAAGAGTAATTGCAAGCATTTTATGCTCATCAACAAGACCGTCACTCTTAAGACCCTTAGCAACTCTGCCAATCTCGAACACGCCAAAATCAGGCGCATAAGATGTATTATATTTAACCTGGCAAAGCTGAGTCGGCACTATTGAGTTACGAATAGTTTCAATATTAGGATTTGTCGCATTAACAAGCTTAATATTATCCTCAACTTCGATGCCGAGAGCTTTATATTCGTCATAATAAGCCCAAACGTAAGAATGAAGTTCGTGAAGATTGAAATGATTTACAAGAATGTCCTTAATCTTATCCTCATCTGTCTTTTCGATAGCAGGACGAACAGGATAAAGAGGAGCAACGGCGGTATGAATTGCAAAATTATCATAGCCGTAAATTCTTGTGATTTCCTCGATAATATCAGCCTTGATTGTAACATCTTTAGTAGCTCTCCAGCTTGGAACAACCACACTGAAATTGTCGTTATCAACCTTAGCGTCAAAGCCTAATGAAGAAAGAGTTGAAATAATGGTATCGTTGTCAATTTCAATACCTGTATATTTATCAACAAATGCCTTATCAAAGTCAAGCTCAACGGTATCATAATGAAAAGCATATTCATCTGTAAGAGATGATACAACCTTAACGTCCTTATCAACGTCAGTCATAAGCTTAACAAAACGGGCAATGGCAGGAACTGTCATTTCAGGGTCAAGGCACTTTTCATATCTCATTGAAGCGTCTGTTCTGTGAGCAAGGCGAACTGTTGACTTACGGATTGAAACGGCATTAAACGTTGCAGATTCAAGAGTAAGAGTATGTGTATCATCAACAATTTCGCTGTCAAGACCGCCCATAATACCTGCAATTGCAACAGGCGTATTATCGTTGCAAATCATAAGTGTATTTTCATCTATATTTCTTTCAACACCGTCAAGAGTTTGGAATGTGAAAGGAGTATCAAAACGTTTAATTCTAATCTTTTCAACCTTGCGGGAATCAAATGCGTGCATAGGCTGACCCATTTCAAGCATAAGGTAATTAGTAAGGTCGGCAAGGAAGTTAATAGCTCTCATTCCGCAATAGAAAAGACGAATACGCATATTAACGGGAGATACGCTTGTGTTAATATTTTCAACCTGAAGGCAAGAATATCTTTGGCAAAGCGGGTCCTCAATTTTCATATCAACCTTAGGTAAATTATTATATTGAGTTAAATCAACGGTTTCAAGCGGTTTAAGTTCTCTGCCTGCAAGAGCAGCAAATTCACGGGCAATACCGTAATGACCCCAAAGGTCAGGACGGTTTGTAAGAGATTTATTATCAACCTCAAAAATGATATCGTCAACCTGATATGCTTCTTTAATATCGGTACCGTTGGGCAAATCGTCTGTAATTTCCATAATACCGCTGTTATCGTCAGAAATACCGATTTCGTTTTCACTGCAACACATACCGTTTGAGATAAAGCCTGCAAGCTTTCTCGGTGCAATCTCAATATCGCCGATTTTAGCGCCAACCTTTGCAAAAGCGGTTTTAAGACCTACTCTTACGTTAGGTGCGCCGCAAACAACGTCTGTAAGCTCGCCGTCACCTGCGTCAACCTTAAGAAGATGAAGTTTTTTTGAATCAGGGTGATTTTCTACAGATTTAATTTCAGCAACAACGATGCCGCTGATATCCGAACCCTTGAAGAAAATCTCGTTTTCAACCTCTGCGGTGGAAAGAGAGAAACGATGGATAAGGTCAACCTTATCAAGACCTGTAAAATCAACAAAGTCTGAAATCCAATTCATTGATAAAAACATATTTAATTCCTCCCCTCTTAATTTTCGTCGTCAGTAAACTGCGATAATGTTTTCAAGCTACCGCTGTTTAAATCACGAATGTCTTTAATTCCGTATTTCATCATAACAAGCCTTGTAAGACCTAAGCCAAATGCAAAACCTGTATATTCATCAGGGTCAATTCCGCCTGCTTTAAGAACCTCAGGATGAATCATTCCGCAAGGGCAAAGCTCAAGCCAGCCGCTGTGCTTGCAGCTCGGACAGCCTTCGCCGCCGCAGATAAGGCAACTGATATCAAGTTCAAAGCCCGGCTCTACAAACGGGAAGAAGCCCGGACGAAGTCTAACCTTAATATCCTTTTGGAATACCTCTGAAAGCATAGTTTTCATAAAGTAAATAAGATTTGAAATAGAAATATTCTTATCAACCATAACGCCTTCCATTTGGAAGAATGTATTTTCGTGGCAAGCGTCCGTCGCTTCATTTCTAAAGCATCTGCCTGGGAAAATAGCCTTAATAGGTACACCGTCATTAACAAGCGCATCTCTGTACTTCTTATAAATAGCATTTTGAGCGGCAGAAGTCTGGCTCTTTAAAAGCTGACCGTTAGTAAGATAATATGTATCCTGCATATCACGGGCCGGGTGATGCTTAGGAATATTAAGCGATTCAAAGCACTCATAATCTGTTACAATCTCGCTGTAATCCTCAACAGTAAAGCCCATTGACTTAAATATTCTTTCACATTCTCTTTGAACAAGAGTAATCGGGTGATATGAGCCTCTATCCATAACCGGCGGCATAGAGAGGTCAAACTCAGGCATAAGCTCAATTTCCTTTTGAATTTCCTTTTCCTTAAGCTCCTGAGTTTTCTCTGTAATTTTTTCGTTTACAAGGCCTTTAAGCTCATTAACCTTTTGACCGAATACTTTTCTCTCATCATTAGAAAGCTCTTTCATACCCTTAAGAAGGTCTGTAACGCTGCCCTTTTTTCCAAGATATGATACTCTTATATTTTCAATATCTGAAAGATTATCAATCTTTTCAAGCTCGGATACAAACTTTTCTTTTAGTTCTAAAATTTTGTTATCCATAATTTCCTCCGTTTTTTAACAATAAAAAAATCGCCTCATAAATATGAGACGAATAATATCCGTGGTACCACTCAAATTGCACAAACAATGTGCCACTCAAAATCCTTAACGCAGATATACGCCCTACTTTTCATAGGAAGCTCGTGAGTCGAAATTCATTGATAAAAGCAATACGGTACTTTCAGCATATGCGCCGTTCTCTGAAAAAGCAAAATTATCAACTACTTTTGGCTTGCGCCCTCAGTCATTGCATTTAATTTATACAAAGATTTTAAACCAAAAAGCGTTTTAAGTCAAGTATTTTCGAAATGAAATTTAAAAAAGGTATTGTAATTTTAGGCAAATATGTATATAATTAGTGTATAATGCTTTATAGGGAGGTGACTTTACCATGACTGATAAAACTATGACTTTTAGAATTGGTGACGATCACGAAGATGTTATGAAAGAAACTTTGACAGAAGTTTTTGACGCTTTGCAGGAAAAGGGCTACAACCCTATCAACCAAATTGTAGGTTATATTCTTACAGAGGACCCAACATACATCACTACTCATAACAATGCAAGAAGCTTGATAAGACGGCTTGACAGAGACGAGCTTTTGGCTGCAATGGTAAAGTCCTATCTCGATTAAAATTAAAGGAGGGTTATCTTTGGCAGAAAGCAAGAAGGAAAAAATCCTTGAATACAAAGGTAAGCCTTTGGTAAGATGTGGCAAAACAATTTACTACGGCAGTATGAGCGACCCTTATGTAATTTGTCTTAACATTCTCAGCGATGAGGATATAAAGGGGTTAAAGGTATCAGGCAAGGTTGCAATCCAGCTTATTGATACTGACCCGTCGGTTACATCACCAAAGGAAAAGATTATTAAAAAAAGTGAAAAGCAAGGTCTTTTCAATGCACTTGATTTAGGTGCAGTTTGGCTTGAAAGAGCTTTAAAAAAGCAATAATCTAATGGAATTAAGCGTCGTATAAACGGCGCTTTTTTTATTTTCACTGTAAATAAAATACCTTTTAAGCGCTATAGTCTATTAATTATATAAATGCTTTAAAGCATTGTAGTATTTAAAAATTTATGATATAATAAACGTCTATGATATAACTTAAGGGGAAAATTATGTCCAATATATCCAATATAATAGTAGCTATTTATAATTTCCTATGGGGAGATTTAATTACACTGAATTTTAAAGGAACAAGTATCGGTATTCCTTTGCTTGTAATCCTTCTTATTCCGACGGGTATTTATTTTACCGTTCGCACAAGATTTATGCCGATTAGGAAATTGCCGCAAATGGTGAGAGCACTCGGCGAAAAAAAGGACGATAAAAGCAATCTGTCAACCTTTCAAACGCTGATAGTATCAACTGCTACAAGGGTTGGTATGGGTAATCTTGTCGGCGTTGTTGCGGCAGTATCCGTAGGTGGAGCAGGCGCAGTATTTTGGATGTGGGTTTCGGCATTTTTAGGTGCGTCAACCGCTTATGTTGAGGGCACGCTTGCCCAACTCCACAAGAAAAAAGACCCTCTTTACGGCGGCTATCACGGCGGTCCTGCTTACTACATTCACGACTTTGTGGAGCAAAAGAGAAAGAAAAAAATCAAAAAATCTTTTATTGCAATTTTATTTGCGATTTTCGGTTTAATTTGCTGGTGCGGAATAAGTCAGGTTGTCAGCAATTCCGTTACCTCGGCTTTTAAAAATGCTTTTTCAATTCCTCCGATTTACACAACCGTTGTGCTTGTAATTATTGCAGCAGTGATTGTACTTAGAAAAAACGCAACGGTCAGGGTGCTTGATATTATTGTACCGATAATGGCAGTCGTATATTTTCTTGTAACAATATTTATTATAGTTAAAAATATTAATTTAATGCCTGGTGTATTTGAAAGAATATTTAAAGAAGCGTTTGGACTGAAACAGGTTGCAGGTGGCGGCTTCGGTGCTGTTTTAATGAACGGAATTAAGCGTGGCTTATTCTCTAACGAAGCAGGCTCAGGTTCGGCTCCCTGTGCAGCAGCAGCGGCAGAGGGCAAGAAGCCTCAAACAGTCGGTATGGTTCAGTCGCTCGGAGTGCTTATTGATACAATCGTTATTTGTACCTGCACGGCTATGATAATGCTTTTAGTTCCCGAAGAAATAACAAAAGGCAAGCAAGGAATGGACCTTTTGCAATGCGCTATGGACTATCATCTCGGAAGCTTCGGCACAATATTTGTTGCAATCATTCTGTTTTTATTCAGCTTTTCAACCTTTATAGGTATTCTTTTCTATGCAAGGTCAAATGTGGCATATATCTGCGGCAACAATTGGTGGAGCCAAACGCTTTATAAAATAGTTGCTCTTGTAATGCTCTTTATCGGCGGACTTCAGGCATATACAATTGTTTGGGATTTAGGCGACGTGGGCATAGGTCTTATGACAATTGTTAATTTAATAATCATTATCCCTATGTCAAGTCAAGCAATCAAGCTGCTTGATAAAAAGGATTAAAATAAAAATTAAGCGTCATCAAAGGAATTTTCCAATGATGTCGCTTTTTTATTAGTTAT
>ENA-UOOC01003107-UOOC01003107.1-human-gut-metagenome-genome-assembly--contig:-C48old-NODE-3107-length-11748-cov-4.651672_pt1 | contig 11748 bp, 10 predicted proteins | sample MGYA00242469_ERZ724016 | MGnify/ENA metagenome assembly ERZ724016 | reverse complement strand
CAACTTTATATGCACCAGAAAAGACTATTGTAATCCCTACAATGCATTATCACAAAACTGCATTTCGTTCAACTTTGACACAAGTCTTTACAAAGGCAGCCTACATCGCTTTCAACACAACAGCAGAACAAAAACTAGCAAGGAAAATATTTGGTATGCACATGGCACCCCACAGTATTGTAAGCGTAGGGATAGAGCTAAGTGCTCCATCAGACTGGGCAGTGACCCAAGAAAAGTATAATCTTCCTGATGAATATATGCTCTATGTAGGGAGAGTAGACCAAGGCAAACTTAACAATGTGTATACTTATTTCCTCAACTATAAAAAGGTATATCCTAATTCTGATTTAAAGTTTGTTCTTGTAGGCAAACAATATAGTGATCCTTTTAATCATCCGGATATTATATATACTAATTTTGTTGAAGAACAAGAAAAAACATCAATCATTCAACATGCAAAGATTGTAATCAACCCATCACTGTATGAAAGCCTATCACTTATATTACTGGAAGCAATGGCTTTAAAAAAAGCGATGCTGGTCAATGGCAATTGTAATGTATTGAAAGAACATTGCCATAAAAGTAATAATGCTGCTTTATACTACACTAATGAAAAAAGTTTCATTGATAAGCTTCATATGCTAGATTCTTCTACCAATCTTAGATTAGAGATGGGAGAAAAAGGATATTCTTATGTTAACAGTAATTACGACTGGAACATAATAATGAATAAACTAAAGCATGTTATCGAAAATATATAAAGATTTAGATACTCTTGAGAGCTTGCTTTAAGCGCCCCATAATCAAAGTCCAATCATAGTTCGATTTCACATAAAATACACCTTTCTCTCCCATCTCCTCTCTCAAATCTTCCGATTGTTCAATCCGTCGAAGTGCCTTATTAAACCCGCGATTATTCATGTAATAAAAAGAAGCAAAATCACTTTTTAAACAATGTTCTTTCAAGACCTTACAATGTCCGTTTACAAGCATTGGCCTCTTTTGACTCATAGCCTCTAAAAGTATTAAAGAAAGGCTTTCATAACGAGAAGGATTTACTACAATTTCGGCATGCTGTAGAATTGACATTTTCTCTTCATCACTGACAAAGCCTGTGTATATAACATCAGGATGCTCAAATCGCTCCATAGCCAGCCCACCTACCAATACTAATCTTAATGTTGAATCTGAATATTTCTTCTTATAATTCACAAAATATGTAAGTAAACGATGAATCTTTTTAGGAGTAATACGACCAATATATAACAAATATTTCTCTGGTAATTGAAACTTCTCTTTTGTCATCGCCCAATCTGCGGATAAAGACTCCTCTATTCCTACACTCAATATCCCATGAGCCCCCAAAGCCTTACCCAGAATATTTTCAGCAAGCCTCTGTTCCTCTCCGGTATTAAAACCAACATAAGCTATATTTGAAAAAGCAGATGTTAATACAGAACGGAAAGAAATACCCATATTATGCATTGTAGGAATAGCTATTGTTTTTCTACCTGCATACAATGCAGTGTAATAAAAGGTGACATAATCAGAAGACATTGCTATAAATGCTTTATATTCATCTATATGATCACGAATATAATCATTCAATGCGGACGAATAGAATTTATCACTCTTCATCGCCTGTACCTCATCATCATGTTTGTAAGACCATACAGGAATCAAATAAGACAAGTATTTCAAGATTCCTAATTTAAAAAGGAACTGGCGTAGTTTTCTTGCTGGTTTAGCCTTCTTTGCGAAATAGCGTTCCTTTTCACGCTGAACAGGATTCGTCCTAAAACGACGAATCACCACTCCATTCCATTCTTCCTCACCTTCCGGATATATATTTTCACCTGTCGCAACATCTCTGACACAGGTAGTAAGTACTTCCACATCATAATCAGATACTAACCGTTCTGCTAACATCTGACAATGATATTCAGCCCCGCCATTTATATTTTTGCCATATCTGACAACAACAAAAGCAACTTTCTCTTTCTTCATAGCTTCCCTTAATACAACATTCTACTTATGAGAGCATCTGAATCACATTTTTCATCCGTCCTATAATCATCTCCCAATTATAATTCTCCTGAACATAGTGACGCCCTTTCTCTCCCATCTGTTGACGTAATGTTTCTGAGTTCTCAAGGTTATGTAATTTTCGCACAAAATCTCTACGACTCATATAATACAAAGCTGCATAATTGCTCTTTTCACAATGTTCTCTCAACACATTACACCTGCCATTGACCAACATCGCCTTACCTTCGCTCATCGTTTCAAGTAAAATAAGTGATAAACTTTCATATCTGGAAGGGTTCACAATTACTTTAGCATTCAACTGAATCGCTACTTTCTCCGCATCATCAACAAAACCTGTGTAAATTATATCCGGATGTTCGACTGTCTTTCCAAAAATGCCTCCGACTAAAACTAGCTTTAATCGAGAACCTGTATATTTCTTTTTATAGCTTAAAAAGTAATCAACTATATTATTCAACTTTATAGCATCAATTCTCCCTACATACAATAGATAATCTTCCGGCAAATTATATTTTACCTTTGTTCGCTCCCAATCAGCAGCTTTTGTCTTCTCTATACCTACACTTATAATGCCGTGAGCAGCCAAAGGCTTTCCAACTATATTCTCTACCAATTTCTGTTCTGCTTCTATATTAAATCCAATATAGGCAACCTCAGAGAAAACAGAAGTAATAATAGAACGAAAGGATGAACCGTTATTATGCATAGTAGGAATCAGAATCGTCTTCTCCGGTGCATATAGTGCAGTATAATAAGTATGAGGGAAAAAGGAAAGTGGGATGAATGCTCTATAAGAAGCTTTATTCTCTCTTATAAAAGCATACATTGAAGATGAATAAAAAACCTGACTATTCAAGGCCTTTATTTCTTCTTGTTCTTTATAATGCCAAATCGGTTTCACATAAGACAAAGGCTTCAAAAGACGACATCTGTACAAGAAGTGCCTCCACTTCTTTGCCGGAGCCGCCTGCCTGACATAGCTCTTATGTAAGTCCGGTTCAACAGGATCTGAATAGAATCGACGTACCAAAACTCCATTCAGGATTTCTTCTCCTTCAGGATATTCATTATCACCGGTAACATAATTCTTGACACACGTAGTCAATACTTCAACATCATAATCGTTAACCAGCCTTTCGGCCAGCATACGACAATGATATTCAGCACCTCCGTTTATATCTTTTCCATAACGAACTACTATAAAAGCTATCTTTTCCTTAGTCATTCTAGTCAATCAACAATTTGTGCTTTCTCTTAAATATAGCACGATAACCACGATATAGCATCCTATAAAAACCGAAGTGTTTACACATAAAATATCGTTTGATTGACATACTCAGACCTAGTTGCCAAGGAGTAATATGACGATATTCACGCATTTTCAACATCGTTTCATCTATGATATCCTCAAAAGCCGGTGACGGAGGACACAATAAAGTATGGTTAATCAGATGAATACCTCTCTTAAGTACACCAACGGAAGATTCTTCTCCAAGTTCCGCATTCTGAATAAACTTATCCTGTTCATAAAGACTCAGGAAGTAATGATATTCCTTTACCGGATCATAACCACCACGAGTAATGCTTTCATTCTTATGAATCATATAATGGTATTTAGAGACACAACTCAATACCACTTTCTGAGAGCTATAAAATACTTTATATAATACAGCTACGTCCTCATAAACCCGTCCGACAGGGAATGAAAGGCGGTCAAACAATTTACGTTTAAAGAGCTTCGCCCATAAATAGTTCTTTACCAAGTCATTCTTTACCAAAGCACGTATAATCTCCTTTCTGGAGAAAACATACAACTTACCCGTGTTGTTGATTATTTTAGAAGGTCTTCCCTCCTGCTCAAGAAGATAAGTACAAGCAGAAACATCTGCATCATGCTCTTGCATCAAAGCGTAAAGATACTGATACATATCATGATCAATCCAGTCATCACTGTCAACAAAGCCCAAGAGCTCTCCCGTAGCTGCAGCCAAACCGGCATTACGGGCAGCACTCACCCCACTATGAGGCAAATGAATAGTCTTAATGCGCTGATCCATACGCGCATACTCATCGCAGATACCGGAAGAGCCGTCGTCAGAACCATCATCAACTAAGATAATCTCAAGGTTCTTATAGGTCTGCTCCAGTATAGATTGCAGACAAGTCTTCAAATAGTCCTTTACATTATAAACAGGCACTATAAGACTAATCAATGGTCCAGAGATATTAGTATTCATATTATTCTACTTGTCAACTTTTTATTTTTACTGCAGCCCCTTCTATATAGAATGCTATATAACAAGGAATACTGCAAAACTACCCTCGATTTTAAATAAATTTCACACTTGTCTGTGATTCGATAATACAATCTAAACACTCTCAAATCAAACAATTACCTCTTATTTGCCATTTATACAGTATAATTCGTCTAGTTTCCAAAGTTCATTCAAAGATTTCCACTGTTTATCATTCAGGTTAGTTTTCCCATTATTTTTCTTTTGTAAGCTATTATTCTGCGTTTGAGGCAGCTCTATCGGCCGGGGATAGAATTCACCCCCTCCTGTCACCTCGACCCGCCTCTTTAATTCATTCGCTTTCAACCATAAATCATCCGCAGACGGACAATGTTCACTGATTATTTTCCAGTCAAACAACTCCTCTCCATACCAATGGGGAGGATAATAAATCCCGCCACATCCGATTGCCACATTCTGCAAAGAACTATTCACCGGCATCGTAAACACTTTCGTCCACTTTCTATATACCGAAAAAGAATTTCCATCCATATGAATCTTCCGGATAACGTTTCCGCAAACCGTATCCGGATACTGATACGATAAGGAAAGCAAACGCTCAACCGTATTCCGGGGATAAATCAGATCATCATCCACTGTTATCACTTTACTATCCGGATATTCACGGAAAACATAATGATACTTCTTATGTGAACGGAAATTCTCAGACACAAATCTGAATTCTATTCCTTTAGCCATCAATATTTTAAGTTCTTCTGGCAGATCATTCAACCGTCCGGGGAACTCCTGTTCCGACAACCATACAATTATCTTTTCGGGCGGACAAGTCTGCCACAGAATCGATTTCAACATCAGATGAAGCTGAGAAATACGGGGAGGAAATGTCGTCAACGAGACAATGACTCCCGAATGGTTCGATAATGCCGGAGCATCAGTGTCCTGCTGATAAGCACGCACCACTTTATCATGATACTTTGCTCTTCTCCACCTGCAAGACAAAGAATAGATATGTCGGTAAAATCCTCCTTTTTCCTTATAGGAAGTCAGCTTCTCTTCTTCCCGTGTATAGCGATCATAATAACTGTTCACCTTCACAGACTGACCTCTCAGTTCATCCTTTACAATGCCCAGAGAAGTCCATTGAACCTTTGCTCCACGAGTATGCTTTCGTATGTTCCGGTTCTTCTGGATAGAGTCTTTCGTCTTATACCCTCTTGCATGATCCAAATGGAGGCATACGGTAGAGTAACGTATCTGCATACCATGAATTCCATAGTTCTCCAGACGTTCTCCAAATTCACGGTCTTGTCCACCGTACTGCATACGCTCGTCAAAACCATTCACAGCCAGAATATCGCTTAGCCAACCGGAAGCGTTATGCCCATTCCAGCTTGCTTTGGTAGGAGTAAAGGTATTTAATGCCCACCTTTTAAATCCTGTAGCAGTCAGTTTATTATTTTTAAAAGAGGCAGGCATCCCTTTTCCTCTCATCCATTGCAGATCAAAACATCTGCCGGATAATATATCGTCCTTTGTAATATCTTTCGACAAATCCATACTCAACTTATGATATCCGCCGGACAGGAAACGTCCTTTACGGCGAAGACACAGGTGAGTTGAGACGAAGTCTTTACGTGGAATACAATCGCCATCACTGAAAAGCAGGTAATCTGCTTGTGCAGCCAGTATGCCTTTATTCAGAATATCACATTTACGGAATCCTTTATCTTCGTGCCATACATGCTTCACCTGAAAGGACAATTGCGGAGTTATCCTCTGCAACATATCATAAGTTTCTTTCCGCGAACCATCATCGGCAATAATCAATTCAAAGTTCTTAGTATCCTGGGCTTCATATCCCCACAACACCTTCTCCAGCCATTCAAGCTGGTTGCAGGTTGACAGTACGACCGACATCTGCAAAGAAGTAGTCTTCCGACTAAAACAGATAATAGAATAATTGCACTCCATCTGTCCCTCAGCCCAATAAAGTTCTCTCGAAATCTCCCTCCATCCGACTAAGTCCACACGATCAGTGCCATCAATGTCTTCCTCCTTATGCAAACGAACCAGACATAATGCGTCCTCATCCTGATCTTCTTTCAAGTCAGCATGATGAGCCAGCAAGTAGTCCCGCACTTTTTCATCCGAACAAACAACATTATTTTCAAAAGCTACTATCATTAATTACCCTCCTTTAGCCATTAAATATCCAACTGAAACCAGACCTGATGTCTGCGACGATATCTGTTCCAGAATTTCTTTCTGTAATGCAGAACCAAACGCACACATTCCTCTTCGTCCATCCCTCTCGAACGGGCATACTCTTTTCCCAACAAGATGAAGAAGGGTGTCTGCCCCCATAAACGGGCAAAATTCGCACAACCTTTCTTAATATCCACTTCGCCAAAATGCATTCTGTTAATATCCACCAGTGAGAAATGATATTCTTCTCCTATCTTGTCATACAGGATGTTTCCCGGCGAATAGTCCAGATGCAGAATTCCGGCTTCATGCAAACGCGCTGTAAATTCCGCAAAAGCGGTCACTACATCTTCGCAGCTTTTTATATCCGCATTGCCAAACTGGCAAAAATTATATCGATAGGGAGATTGTATGCTCATAAAATATGAATGACCAATCAAACCCATTTTTGTCTCTTCTATATAGGCAATAGGACATGGGGTTTCAAACCCTTTCTCCAACAGTTTCTCCGGATAAACAAAAGCCCGTTTCCCTTTCGAAGGGCGAAAGAAAGCATAAGCGATCCGATTTATCAGTGGAGGTATCGTATACCGTTTCACGTTAATATCCAATCCATCCACCGTGATCATCTTTATCAAATTTCGCCCGGAATGAATTACCGTTCCTATTGTCTCAAAATCTTTCGGAATACGTTCTACATATTCTCTCAGATATTCGTATTTGGGGTTAATCATTATTTTCATCTTACGAAAAAACAAGAATGGTCATACTTCTCTTCATCTCTCAACTCTTTTGCCCGGTCATCTTAAAATATTTATCCAACACAAGCAGTGATATCAAATTTTCTCTTCTCTTATCTTTAAACTGGGACACATATTCATGGGCATGTCTGATGATCTCCAATGATTCGTCTACATGCTCTATATAGTAATTCAACCGTTCCTCCAGATCAGAAAAATCCGGTTTTATTTCAATATAATGATAATTGGGAATAAGCGTGCCTTCCATAAACCATGTCTCACAGGTAGGCCGGGGCATCACTGCTATTGAATTTGATGACATCACCCATTTCAGGTTGCTGGCCACATCGATTCCTTCAAGAGCCATTATGAATTTATAATCCAAATGCTCATTAATCGTTTTCTTCTCCGTGCGCCACTCTGCCGGATCAGTCGTATTTTTGCTGACATCGCCCAAATCGCACATCGGATGATGAAAATACATTTCCATAAAAAGCTTTCTGGAAGGTTTTCCTTTTACCTTTCCACGAAAGATTACCATATTTTTCTTCTCAGTAAAAGCCTTCTTATCCTCCACAAATATAAAATGACGAACCTTATCCAGTTTCATCACAATCGAATTCGCATTATCATCTGTCAGCGGACGGCTTTTCACAATAGAGGGATAGTCGGGAACAAATGTCACATCACCGGGACAAAAGCCCCACTGAAACTGATCAGAAAACCAGCGGGTATATTGATAAGTATCAAAGAAATACACTTTTTGTTTGCTCATCTTGTGCTCTGAAAGATGCGGAGCAGAAGAAGGTAATTGCACCGTTCCGGAAAGTTTGTTATAATAGTCAACGCGACGTTCTATATAATCCTTGTCCTTCCGGCGGGATAGTGAAGACAACTTTCCTTGTAACCGTAGCCGGAAAATGCCTTTCGGAATGACCAGTCTGAGAGCATTTACCGAGTAGTAAATGAACTTAGGATTCTTCCCGCTACGCAACTTATATAAAAGTTTATTCTTCATTCTTGTTCCATATCTCAGGAGTACCTGGCTCCTAATTGATTATTCCTTCAATCTTCGCTATCACCTGTTCGGGTTTTATTTCTCTCAGGCAGGCATAATCGCCCCGCCAGCATGGTTTCTGTCCGTATACGGAGCAGGGACGGCATGACAGGTCAAGCTGTACCGTATTGACCGGCAACTGTTTCCATCCCATAAACCCGGCATAAGGATGAGTAGCTCCCCAAACAGAGATCACCGGAATGTTGACCAGCGAAGCCAGATGCATATTCGCCGAATCCATCGAGAGCATCACATCCAGATGACTCATTAGATCCGAAAAGGAAAACCTTCACCTTCGGATCGGTGGCAAAATGGGCTACTACCTGCTCCTGCAATTCAATAGGGTATATCTTACCCATGTGCTTGGCAAAAGGAGCTATACCAATCCATTTCAAATTATCTTTTGCGCCTGTGACAGGTTCTATCTCTGCAAAGTTTCCTTTTTCATCTCCATAAATCGAAGAAAAATTCAACAATACAGGAAAACCCAGTTTCTCCAGCACATCGGCATAACGACGGAAAGAACTTTTCTGGTTCTCCAATACTTTATGCCGGCGGCGGACTAATTTTTCTTTTCCCACTCTACCTTTATAGATAGATGCCACAGGTATATTAGCCAGCCGGAACCTCAGACACAAGTATTTCGTACGAAGTACATGATGAAAATCTGCCACATAGTCGAAACACTTTGCTTTCAGTTCCGAATAAAGGGTGTTCAACCCCCATAATCCTTTATGTTTACCCGTCAGGTCAGCACCGATAAAACTCACATTTGCAGGAAGTCCCTGAAAAAGCGGTTGCCACACAGCACGACTCAACACAGTAATTTCAAGTTGAGGATATTGTACTGCCAGCGAATGTACTACCGGTATCGTCATGGCTACATCGCCAAGAGCCGAGAAACGGATAATGAGAATACGCGCCATTCGTTATTTTTTTGCATAAAGCACCGGATTCAGCGCCGGGTCATTATACATCTTCATCTGTTTATATACTTTCATATACTTCTTCCCTGCCTCGATGTCAGCCAGCAGCTGGTCGATAGCCGAAGAAAGGTCTTTCCGTTGTTCCAGCAGAATATCCAGTTTTACCTGGCATTGTGCACGATGTTCTTCCGTCGTATCCGTACGTTCCACTTCTTGCTGCATGTGGTAAATTTTCAAAGCAAGAATAGAGAGACGGTCTACTGCCCAGGCAGGACTTTCCGTATTGATGGTAGCATCTGCCAGCGGCTTTACATCCTTATATCGATCAAGAAAATAGCTATCGATCAACTCCACCAGATCCGTACGGTCCTGATTGGATTTATCGATTCTTCTCTTTAAAGCTACGGCTGCCACCGGATCAATATGCGGGTCACGGATGATATCTTCGAAATGCCATTGTACGGCATCAATCCAGTTTTTCAGATACAAATAATACTCTATCGACTTCAACTCGTAAGGATTGTTCATCGGCGCATCTACGCTGTCCGTCACATGGTAATCTGTCGTCGATTTCCAAAAAATATCATTGCAAAGGTTACTAAATGTCATAATCTTAACTAGCTAATAGATGTATAATAGGACAAAGCTATGTAATATTTTTCAGACAAGCAACCGTTTCTTACTTTTTTATTTCTTACCTTTGTCTGAGTAAAAAAGGAATTGTATATGAAAATTATTATAGATGATAAGATACCTTATATAAAAGAGGCAGCAGAGAAAATTGCCGAAGAGGTAATCTACGCACCGGGAAAGGATTTTACACGGAAACTGGTACAGGATGCGGACGCACTCATCATCCGGACCCGCACTCACTGCAACCGCGAATTGCTGGAAGGCAGCAAAGTAAAATTTATCGCCACAGCAACCATCGGATTTGACCATATCGACACCGAATACTGCAAGCAGGCGGGTATCGAGTGGGCGAATGCCCCGGGATGCAATTCCGCCTCGGTGGCTCAGTATATACAATCCTCTCTTCTGATCTGGAAATCTCTTCGGAATAAAAAGCCGGACGAACTGACGATCGGCATTATCGGTGTAGGTAATGTAGGAAGCAAGGTGGCCAAAGTCGCACAGGATTTCGGTATGCGTGTACTACTGAACGACTTGCCAAGAGAAGAGAAAGAAGGAAACATTACCTTCACCTCACTAGAGAAAATAGCCGAAGAATGTGATATCATCACCTTTCACGTACCTTTATATAAGGAAGGGAAATATAAAACGTACCATCTGGCAGACGAGAATTTCTTCCGGTCTCTCCAACGGAAGCCTGTTGTCATCAACACTTCAAGAGGAGAAGTGATCGAAACAAACGCCCTGCTGGAAGCCATCAACAACGGTACAATCTCGGACGCAGTAATCGACGTATGGGAACATGAACCGGAAATCAACCGTAAATTATTAGAAAAGGTACTGATAGGCACCCCACATATCGCCGGATACTCTGCCGACGGAAAAGCAAATGCCACCCGAATGTCGCTGGACTCCATCTGCCGTTTCTTCCACCTAGGCGCAACTTATGAAATCACCCCTCCCGCCCCATCTTCGCCTATTATCGAAGCAAAAGACCGTGAAGAAGCTCTGCTGAAAATGTACAATCCCATCGAAGACAGCAACCGATTAAAATCCCATCCGGAACTATTCGAAACCTTACGGGGAGATTACCCGTTGAGGAGAGAAGCGAAGGCGTATATGCAGGTAATAAGTAATAGGTAATAAGTAATAGCCATGCGGATATCTAGCGAACGGGCACGGTACCAAAGTAACTACGATTATTACTTATTACCTATTACTTATTACTTCTTCTACAACATGTGGGAAATGCTCATACTCCAAAGCGTGTACTTTTTTAGCCACCTCTTCGGGTGAGTCATCGGGAAGTACGGGGCAGGTGGCTTGGAAGATGATGCTTCCTTCGTCGTAGTGCTCATTAATATAATGTATAGTAATGCCAGTTTCTTTTTCGCCCGCAGCCACTACGGCTTGGTGAACTTTGTCGCCATACATACCTTTTCCGCCGAACTTGGGCAGGAGAGCAGGATGTATATTTATGATTTTATCGGGATAAGCATGCAAAAGCAAATCCGGCACGCGGACAAGGAAACCTGCCAGCACGATAAAGTCAATGCGATATTCCTGCAAAATAGCCAGAATTTCATCTCCGGCTGTCCAGTCCTCCTTCGGGAACACGTTACAGGGCACTTTCAAACGATACGCACGTTCCAAAACGTAGGCATCACTTTTATTAGAAAGTACTAACGACACCTCAACGGAGTCGCTCTTCTGGAAATACCGGATGAGATTCTCGGCATTTGAGCCGGAACCGGAAGCGAAAATGGCGATGTTTTTCTTCATTATACTCGAATTCAATGCACAAAACAGTGAAAAATGTGCAAAAGACTGCATTTATTTAGTCAAATATTTGCGCAAAACGATAAATATTCATTCCTTTGCAC
>ENA-UOOC01003094-UOOC01003094.1-human-gut-metagenome-genome-assembly--contig:-C48old-NODE-3094-length-11784-cov-5.656919_pt1 | contig 11784 bp, 8 predicted proteins | sample MGYA00242469_ERZ724016 | MGnify/ENA metagenome assembly ERZ724016 | reverse complement strand
ACTATACCATGGAACAGTAAAAATTGCAAGTGAAAGTTTATAATTATTTATAGATTTACAATATAGCCGAATCATAGCTTGTATCATTTTGTCATCACTGCTTCAGCCAAAAATCAGGAGCTATTTATATAAAAAGCATTGACTATAAAGGTTACATCTTGTATAATAGCAATGTGGGTAATAGTATCGTGTTGAATATAGAATAGTATAGAATTTATGATAAAATTATGAATACATCTGGGGGTGAGCATTTGTATCCATTGCTGATCGTCCGTGAGGAGATCGTTTGTTTGATACTTCTGATATTTCTCGGTATCAACGCCCGTTATTACAAAATGGGAAAGGACAATGGCAGCTTTCAGAGAATGCTGGTCTATGCCATTGGGCATGTTGTATTTGACATAATCACTGTGCTAACGGTGAATAATCCGGACAAGGTTCCCGCATGGTTCAATTATGCAGCCCATGTGGTGTTTTACCTGTTTGCCATCCTGTTTGCCCATGAGTTCTTCTGCTATGTTATCGCTTTGTCCTCCTATGAAAAGCGGATTCAGAAGGCTGTGAGAATTTTTGGCTTTTCCCTGCTGGCGCTCTATTTGATCCTTCTGCCGGTGCTGCCCATTGAATATCTTCAGGGCAACGGAACCAATTACAGCCTGGGACCGGCTGCGTTCGTGGGCTATGGTCTTGCCATGATATTCTTATTCGGCAGCGCCGCGATTCTGACAGTTAATTTCAAAAAGCTGGCGCCCCATGTGCGGCTGGCTTTGATACCCATGCTGACTGTGATGGTGGTGGCGGAGTGCATCCAGATCGCTGTGCCCGAGCTGCTGATTACAGGCGGCGCAGCAACCGTTGTCGCGGTGTGATTTTTCTTCTCTTTGGAAAATCCGGCGGTTGTGTTTAAGCAGAAGCTGCTGATCGACGCTTTAACCGGCGTGAAGAGCCGCAACAGCTATGAGTACGAAATCCAGCAGATGGAGAAGGAGTACGTTCAGAACAGGGATATCCGATTCGGAATGGTATTCTGCGATATCAACAACCTTAAGGCGGTCAATGATGAGTTTGGTCACCTGAAAGGCGACGATTATATCGGTGACATCGCCCAGATACTTACGCGGGATCTTCAGGGTGCGAAAAGCATCTACCGCATGGGCGGCGATGAGTTTCTGGCTGTATACCGTGATACGGATGAGGCGGAGATTCGGCGGGAGATCGATCGGGTCGACGCGGACTGCGATGCCATGTCCGAAAAGGTGCCATACCGGATGAGCGTTGCCATCGGCTGCGCCGTATCCGGCGAGGAATACGCCTCATTGCGCAATGTGCTGAGGATGGCGGATTATCTTATGTATCAGAACAAGGAGGACATGAAGCGGGAAAAAGCCCGCCTGTCACCGGACGGTCAGCAGCTGAATGTTACCGGTCTGACCGACCGAATCTTTGATGCCTTTGCCGCTACAGGCGGCAGGAACTACCTTACTATGGGCAATCTGACTACCAACGTTTCCCGCTGGTCGCAGGCGGCGGTGGATTATTTCGGACTGCCCGACGAGTTCATTTATGACAGTGCCACCGTTTGGATGGAATATATCCATCCGGATGACCGCGCCGACTATTGGGCGGACATTGGGGTGGTGTTCAGAGGAGAAAAAAAGGAGCATAATATAGAATACCGCGTTCGCAACAAGCAGGGAGAATATGTGGTCTGCACCTGCCGCGGCAGGATTCTGAAAGGCAAAAACGGTGAGCCTGATCTTTTTGTCGCCACCCTGGTCAATCATGGCATCGGAGAGACTATCGACCCCATTACCGGACTTCACAACGAGCGGGCACTGGTTCCATGCATGGAGAAGCTGTTCCGGGAGAAGATCAAAGTATCATTCCTAACGGTGAAGATAAGCTCCTTCAGCAGAATCAATCTTTTGTATGGCTACATAACCGGCAATCAGATTCTGGGACAATTTACCGAAATTCTTAGAAGGATCGTGGGTCAAAAGGGGCAGATTTTCCGGATTGGAGACACCAGATTTACCATTTGCCTGCCGGAAATGAATGCGGAGGATGTTTCCAAGCTTTATATGGCTCTGACAAACGCCGCCCGCTACGAGATCATTATGGATTCCATCACAATCCCGCTGCGGCTGGCGGGTGGAGCCCTTACTGTGGATGAAAACTTTGTCGGCAGCGTTGCCACTGTCCGAAACTATCTGACCAGTATGCTGGAGCGTTCCGAGCAGGAAAGCCATGGTCGTCTTACATTCTACAGCGATCCGGTTCGTGGCGAGACACATGTAGACTTCAGACTACTGACCGCCATCTATCAGGACGCGGTTGCGGAGCGGAAGGGATTCCGTCTGGAGTATCAGCCCATTCACCGGATGGATAACGGAAAAGTCATTGGGGCAGTGGCTCTGCTGCGGTGGCGTGGCGAAGAATTTGGCAAGGTGCCACCGGGACAGTTTGTCCCATGGCTGGAGAACGATCCATGCTTCTTCCAGGTGGGTCGTTGGATTCTTTGGAAAGCCCTTTCAGACGCCAAGGAAATGCTGTCCGTGGTGCCTGATTTCGTTATAAATGTCAATATCACCGTCCTTCAGCTGGAGGACGAACGGTTCAACACCATGGTGCTGGAGGTACTGAGAGAGACCGGCTTCCCGCCCCAGCAGCTTTGCCTGGAGCTGACAGAGCGCTGCCGCGAGCTGGACGAGGAATACCTGAAGTCGCAGATCGAGTTTTTCCGCTGGTTCGGCATTCGGATCGCACTGGATGATGTGGGTACCGGCTTCTCCTCTCTGAGTATTTTGCTCAATCTTCCGGTGGATGAGGTCAAGCTGGACAAGTCCTTCATCACAGATATCCGCAGCCGAGAGGCAAATAGGGCATTTGTTGGCGCAATCGTGGATGCCACCCGGCGGCTGGGACTGCATAGCTGCCTGGAGGGGATTGAGGATCGGGAGACATATGAATATCTCCGCTCTTTCGGTGCAACCTGCTGCCAAGGATACTATTTCTCAAAGTCTCTGCCTGCCAGAGACCTTAGGGTTTATCTGCTGGCGGAAAAAGAAAAAGGAAAAGATCGGATTAAAAGGATTTAACATAACAAAGCACCCCTGCGGGCATTCCGTAAAATTGCCCACGGGGGATCTCTTTTGCGTACGAAACGGAAAAGAAATTTGATAATATTGCTGTGCGAGTAATAATACTGATTTTCATCTAAAGTGAAACCAAAAAACTGGCAGAGTTACACGCGGCAGTATAATCACTTGCCCATCCAAAAATCTATGCTATAATAATATCAAATATTTTTGTGATTGCAGGATTATTAAGTTACCTTCGCATAATAATTTGCGTCTTTATATATGAAGAGCAAAAACAATGATAACGGAAGGGATGGTAGCAAAAATGGATGACGCAAATATTATCGCACTGTATTTTCAACGTTCCGAGACTGCACTCGGAGAAACCGAGAAAAAATACGGCTCATACTGTCACAAAATAGCGGACAATATCCTCAACAGCCGCGAGGACAGCGAGGAATGTTTAAACGACACATGGCTTAAAGCATGGAAAAGCATTCCGCCAAGCAGACCACTTAATCTGAAAACGTTTTTAGGAGCTATCACCAGAAATATCGCTTTAAGCATCTGGCGGCGCAGAAACAGCGAAAAGCGCACGCCCGACAGGCTCAGGGTCTGCCTTGACGAGCTGACCGAGTGCCTGCCGTCGGCGCAGGAAAGCATCTGCGACGACTTTGCCGTCAAGGATGCTATCGAGCGGTTTTTAAGGGAGCTAAGCTTAGAATCGCGAGAGATGTTTATAAAAAGATATTGGTATGTAATGAGCGTTGAGGAGATAGCTAGGGAGCTGTCGAAAAGTAAGGGTAGCGTTAAAATGTCCCTCATGCGGACAAGGGAGAAGCTCAGACTGTTTCTTGAAAAGGAGGGTATAGCGATATGAGCGGTAATAACGATGTAAGAGCAGAGCGGCTTTTTGCCATTCTGGGTGAGATTGACCCTGAAATGTCGGCAGGGGATACGAACAAATCTAAAAAAATCACCCCCAAAACCGTCTGGATGGCAGCTTTGGGGATTGCAGCAGCTATAGCTTTGACTGTCGGAATCTTCAACCAGCGTAACCGTTCCGGACTGGAAATCACTCCCACAGCCCCAACAGATGATTACACACCCATTGTCACAGATACCCCACCGACCACCGAGCCGATTGTATCGGATACCACGGCTTCCGAGACCCAAGAACCGGATGAGGATATTATGCCTGAGCTGCCAATCCTGAGCGGAGAGGACATAGGCGGAGATGAATACGGCTGGTTTTTCTATCCGGAGAAGCAGAAATTTTCAGGAATCGATAAAAGTCTTCACGACATGAGAAAGGATGTCGACATACAAGAATGGGTTAATACCATACCTTTACCCTTTGATGATGAAAACGGCGTAAGTCCTGATGAAAGCGTCAATGTTTATTCATTCATAAATGCTCTTGGCATCACAAAGGAAGAAGCCGAAAAGGCTTATGAATACTGCCTTGATTCGGGCGACGACCAGCTTATCACACGTCAGGAGCTTGACATATTTTTCTCCGGCGATGAAGAAGCCATCGCCAGAACACTTGCAAGCGAATATACCATAGTCGTCGGCGACAGGATGTATTCTCCATACTGGCTCTACCGCCATTCTATCGACGACTACATCGCCGCAGGAATCACTCCCGAAGAGATAAAAAAGAGGGAGAGCCTTTATGACGAGCTTGGTTATTACTCAGAATCGGGAATAGCGGCAGGAAAGGCTTTTCTTTCAAAGCTTAAAAAGTATGTCCCCGATATAAGGTTTGAGCGGCTGGAAAGGCAGCTTGCATACGGCGATATTTCCGTAACCGTTAACGGCGGGGAGTATGATGTCTTCTGGCTGTCTTCCCACACCATTCAGGATTTTGAGGAAATAGGAATTACCATCGACGATTTGAAGATAGTTTTAGAAAAGATGTCTCCTTATGGCATGACGAATCAATACGAATGGATAGAATCCTGCTATCAACGCATGATAGATAATATGGCAGGTGCCGGAATACCCGAGGACGATATGGACGACTGCGTTGATGATGCGGTTGATGAGGTGATAGAGTAGTAGAGGAGTCGCCGGCGATATATCGTCAAAGTAGCCGGAAGTATCTGCACTTAGCTTTTGCCGCAATTGCTCTGCGATTCAGAAACTCACACCGTAATCCCTTCTTATTCGGCAAAGTCACGCTTGCAAATCGGTCTGGCAACTTATATTATGCTTTGATTCCTACCCACTCGGCAGAGTCTTCAAGATAAGAACCATCCGCAAGCTGCGCGGCAACTTTAATGTTGCTTGCGCAGCCCTCTTTTATCTGAACGTTTTTCCACGTGAATACGGTTCCGTTTTTAGAGCCGCTGCCCATCGAAATGCCGTCAACAAACAACTCAACACTTTCTGCATTTGAGTACGCCTTGATTACAGGAACAAGGCTGGGGCGCTCGGTAAAGCGCTTTTCGGTCAGATAAAGCATTGGCTTCGGGTTCCAGACCGACTTGTAAAAGTAAAATGCGTCCTTGGGGACACGCTCGCGGGTGGCAAGCCCCTTGTCGTTCTGCCCCTTGGTATCGCCCTCCTGCCTGCCGTCGGAGGCAAAGTCGAACATACACCATATGTACTTGCCCCAGATATACGGGCGCTCTTCAAGCTGCCGCCATATGTCCTCGTGCGCAGCTGACTGGTAGTTTTCGGGATGCCGCGCTCCCCGCGAATCAATGTCCTGCGCCCAAACTATATTGTCCTTGTGCTGAGATATCGCCCCGCCTGCGCCGTATTCGGTTAGGGCAATCGGGCGATTTTCTTTTTTGTGATAATCGTCCAGCCACTTTCCGAAAGCATTGTCAGCACCGTCGATATACCACCCGAAGTAACGGTTGTAGCCCACAACGTCGCCCGGAAGCTTCATAAACCTGCCCCAGAACTGCGAGTCGGCAAAGGAAACAAGCCTTAAGCCGCCCTCGGATTTCGCAATTGCGTTAAGCTCGGTGTAGAGGTCGAATATTTCGTCCGACATCTGAAAAAGCTCGTTAGATGTGCCCCAGATTATTATTGAAGGATGGTTGTAATTCTGACGGATAAGCTCTCTTAGCTGCTGCCTGAGGTTGCCCGCAAGCCTATCGGCAAGTGTAAGCTTTTCGTCATCCGTCGACATCCGATTGACCAATCCTATTTCCGTCCATACGGTAAGCCCAAGCCTGTCGCACAAATCGTATTCATATCTGTTGTGCTGGTAATGAGCCATTCTAACGGTTGTGCAGCCCAGCTCACGCATCATATTGTAGTCGCGCTCGCGCTGTTCGTTGGTCATAGCCCAGCCGTTTTCAAAGCTGTCCTGATGGTAGTTGACCCCGTGCAGGTCGTAATGCCGCCCGTTCAGGAAAAATCCGCTTTCGGGGTCGATGTGATACTCTCTAACTCCGAAGTGCTCGGTAACTTCATCAAGAATATTGCCTTCCTCGTCGGTGACAGTCACTTTTGCCGAGTATAAATATGGGTCGTCAACTCCGTTCCAAAGGTGGGGATTGTCAAGCGCGATTGATGTATTGTAATCGGAATTACCTCCCGCGGGAACTGCCGCCTTGCCGCCGGATGAGCCGACAGTCCCGCCCTGCGCGTCAAGAATATCGACTGTGACGTTAACCGTTTTGCTGCTGCCACCGTCGTTTGCCAGCCTTACAAGCACACCTATGTCTGCGCAGCCCTCTTTAATTTTGGGAGTGATGTATACCCCCGAACTGCCGAAGTCCATCAAATCAATGTGAACCTCAGGCAGGATAATCAGCTTAACATCGCGGTAGATGCCGCCCATCTTGGTAAAGTCGCCCTGATTGGTTATCGGGGCAATGTAATCAGTGGGCGCGTTATTGACCTTTACTGCTATTACATTTTCCGAGTCACGCTTTAAAAGCTCGGTGATGTCAAAGCGGAATGCCGCATAGCCGCCCTCATGCCTGCCTGCAAAGACTCCGTTTATAAACACCTCGGTCACGGTGTTTGCACCTTCAAATTCGATATAAACCCGCTTGCCGTCAATACTTTCGGAAATGGTGAATTTCTTTCTGTATCCACCAAGACCACGGTAATAGTGTTCGCCGCCCTCGTCAACTCCCGACCATCCGTCCGCGCCGTCAATGGCGTTCCAGGTGTGTGGGAGATTGATTGATTTCCATGCAGAGTCGTCAAAATCCAAACTTTCTATTGCAAGACCTGAAAGCCCATCCGCCTGAGTAAGCTTTAAAAACGACCAGCCGTCGTTAAAGCTGAGTACTGTTCTTCCTGATTTATTTATTGTCATACTATACGCCTCCGAATTGTTGTGTGCAGCACCGTTTGCTGCCGATATATTTTTTGTTTGAAGCCTTATTTCGTGCCGACTTTAGCTTATTATACCATTTTCGTCTGTTCGGCGATAGTCTTTATAGTAGCTTGATTTTAACATATATTAGGTTTTTAGCTTATAAGCTTCAAAGCATAAAGCGGGTAAATATGTTTGATTATACGATAAAATTGATCGTTAAAAGGCAGACGTCCGATAGAGGAACCGCCTGCCTTTTGTTAATATATCCTGTAATATGGAAGTCTTACAGCTTAATCGAGAGCGAGCTACTTATACATCATTCTGTATGCCGACGGCGAAACGCCTGTAATTTTCTTGAACTGACGCGAAAAATGCACTACGCTTTCATATCCGCACCTTTCGCCGATTTCGGAAATCGGAAGGTCGGTGTCGGTCATAAGCAGCTTTGCCGCTTCGATTCGCGCGCTTATCACATCAGCGCCGCAGGTGACCGAAAATGCCGCCTTGTAAATCTCCTGAAAATACGGCTTGCTGACGTGCAGACGCTCCGCCATGCCGCCTATTGACCATTCTTGCTCAGGGTGTGCGTAAATACTTTTTCTCAGCTCGATAAGCTTAGCCGAGTATGCCGAGCGGTAAACCGAATTGCCCGAAATCTCCGCAACCTCCGATAAAACTGCCCTCAGCAAAAACTTGCATGCTCGGTAGTTGCAGCGATAGAACGCGTCGGACATAAGCTCGAAATACTCACTGATGTTAGCTGCATTGCCAATCGGAATCAGAGTGTCCAATGGTATTGCCGGCAGCTCGTCGGTCTCAAAATGAAGCCAGTCGTTGACGTATTCATCACCGTAGGCACCATAGCGATGCGGCGTTCGTATATTAAAAAGTATAAACGAGTTCGGCTCGCTGACCACTCTTTCGCCGTCGAGATAAAACACAGCCTTTGTCTTGACGAACAGTGCAAGATAGCAGTCATACCCATTCGGACGGTAGACCGAAAAGCTGCCGTCGTGCTTTGACTTTGCCGCCGTGCCTATACGCCGGATGTTGTACATTTCATAACTCCCTCGCTTCGTATTGTTAGCTTTGATACGAATAATATAGCATATTCAGCCTGAAAGTTCAATAAGGGTTTGCTAACAAATTTATGTCAGATATGTAGAGCGTACGGCAATCGTCTTTAATATTTCATTTGCGACGCTAAGACAAAACAGCAGATGTGATATCAGTCTTCAATTCCTGCTTTGCGGGCAAATATCTTATTAATTATTTCTACATCAAACTTAGGCTCTCGCTGATAGGTGTAAAGCCCGTTTGCCTCCTGCTCAACGTCGTAAAGCTGGGTGTAGCACAGCCCGAAGATTCTGTCGTTGTCCATAATAGCGTCGGTCAGACCCTTAAGCCGCTCTAAAAACTCATCTTTGGTTTTGGAAGCAGTGCCATAGCCCCACGCCTCCTGACCTGATTTTTCGCTCCATTGAATCCCGCCGTATTCGCTGACAAACATCGGCTGACCGCAGTATTTCTGCCTGTAGGGAAAGGGGTTCCAGCGGCTTTCGTCTCCGCCGTCCTTAAATTCGCTCAGCTTGCTTTTGAATGTCTCGGGATTCTGCTCGTAATCGTGGATGTCAAATATGTCCGTAACGACATGGAAATGCCCGCTTGTGTCTATGCAAGGGCGGGTAGGGTCATACAGCTTTGTCTGGCGATAGACGGTCTCGATGATTCTATCGTCCTGCCGTCTGCCGTCGTAGTCCCACGTTTCATTAAAGGGGCACCAGCCGACTATTGAAGGATGGTTGAAATAGCGTTCTACCGCCTCCTGCCACTCACCTAAAAAGCCGCTCAGGTTTGCTGGATCGGAATGGTCAAACCCCCAGTTTGCATACTCTCCCCAGACGATGTATCCAAGACGGTCGCAGTGATAAAGAAATCTCGGCTCGAACACCTTCTGATGAAGCCGCGCGCCGTTGAAGCCAAGAGCTATGGAAAGCTTGATATCTCTTACAAGTGCTTCCTCATTGGGTGCGGTGTATATTCCGTCGGGATAGAATCCCTGATCCAGCACCAGCCGCTGAAAGACCGATTTTCCATTGATTAAGAACTTAACGCCGTCTATGCGGACGCTTCTTAACCCGAAATAGCTCGACACCTCATCTTCCCCGAAGCTAAGCTTTATGTCATACAGCCGCCCGTTTCCCGGTTCCCAAAGGTGTTTTTCCTTTGGCAGAAGCTCCAATGAGACAAACCTGCCGTCAGATATCGCCGAGCCGCTTGCCATGCTTCTGCCCTCATATGAGACATCAACCGTCAGACGCCCTTTGCCGCAAAGCTCGGCGGTTATGCTTATCTTGGAGTTTTCAACGTCGGGGTAGAGCTTAAAGCCTTTTATGTATTCATTAGGGACAAACTCCAGCCAGACAGTCTGCCATATGCCTGTGGTGCGGGTGTAGTCGCAGCCGTTGGAATAGTAAAGCTCCGACTGCTTTCCGGGCGGCTGACAACCCGAACGAACGTCGTCAACAGCGCAGACGGTAACGGTGTTCTCTCCCTCGACCGCAAGCTCGGTAATATCAAAGCAGAACGAGGTATATCCGCCGCGATGTCGTCCGACCTCTTTTTTGTTTATGAAGACTATGGCTTCGTAATCCACAGCACCAAAGTGTAAAAGAACTCTGCCTGACAGTTGATTCTTGTCGAGACTGAAGCTCCGCCGATACCATACTGCGCTCATAAAATCCTTGCAGCCCACGCCTGAAAGGCTGCTTTCGGGACAGAAGGGGACAATTATGCTCTGCGAAAGAGAGTCGCGCTCATAAAATCTGCGGTCGATGCCGCTTCTGCCGCTGTCAATTTCAAATTCCCAGCAGCCGTTTAAATTCTGCCAGCTTTTGCGCATAAACTGCGGATTTGGGTGTTCAGAACGTGGAATAGACATATTTATTACTGCCTTTGCTTTTTTCTTTAAGTTTATATCATAAAATTGCACAAAGTCAAGCGATGGTGATAAAAACCTTTAATTTGAATAATTTTAATGTTTTTCGGGTGCATAAACGGCAGTCGGAGCGAAAAAATCCGCTGCAATTGTAAGCTGATTATAAAACCTACAATTTATCAAATTGACTTAATTATTGTTATTGACTCGATTTTTCTTTTAATATATACTTATATTATCAATATAATCACAATCGGAGGCATGGATATGTCAATAAAATCATATACATTAAAGCTCACTGCGGTATTAATCACCGTAATCATGCTGTTCTGCTCCTGCGCAGCCGCCGAAAAGCCTTCCGCAAGGGTGACTGTCGACGGCACAAAGCTTGTAGTCAACGGCAACGAACTCTGGCTCAGCGGCATGAACGCCCCTTGGCATAACTGGAACGACTTTGACGGACACATGGATGTCGATTTCTGGGAAAGAGAATTCAAGCGCTTCAAAGAGGATAAAATCAACTGCGTGCGAATCTGGGTCAACTGCACCGGCGAGAGCATTGTCGACCTTGGCGGCGACGGCAGCGTTAAATCGGTCAACGAAGCCCACTGGACGGATCTTGAAAAGCTGTTTGACCTTGCGCGTGAGAATGAGGTATACGTAATGGCGACTCTTTTGTCCTTCGACCATTTCAAGGGCGGGGGAGGAAGCGGTGCGCGCTGGCAGTCGCTTGTAAAAAATCGCGAATTCTGCGACCAATATGCCGAGATGTATGTTAAGGAATTCTGCAACCGCTTCGGCGACAACGAATACGTATTCTCGATAGACATAATGAACGAGCCTGACTGGGTATACGAAAACGAGGAGTGCGGCAAGGTTCCGTGGGAAAATCTTAGCTACTTCTTCGGCAAGTGCGCAGCCACGATTCACGAAAACAGCGATATTTTAGTAACCGTCGGCACTGGAATCATAAAATATAACTCCGAAAAATACGAGGGCGACAAGGTTTCTGACGAGTATCTGCAATCCCTCTGCGAAAACGAAAACGCCTATCTCGACTTTTACAGCACACATTATTATAATTGGCAGATGACGTGGTTCTCAACTCCAGTGGGCAAAACTCCCGAGGAGTTCGGACTTGAAGGCGGCAAGCCCTGCGTTATCGGCGAAACGCATAACGACGACGAAGCCGAAATCAGCCTCAGTCTTTCTGACAAGTATAAAGACCTTTACAACAACGGCTGGAGCGGCATACTTGTGTGGTCGCAGACGGACGGCACCGAGGATGTGTGGTATGGCTACAGCAACACATCAAAAGCCACAAAAGCAATGTATGAATATGTCCGCGAAAAGATTTATCCCAACGAAACTGCGGATGAGTGAGGCGGGATATGATCAGAATAAGAACTTTAGAGCTTAACTGCTGGCATGATGAAAAATTTGAGATACGCAACATCAGCGGTTCAAGCGGA
>ENA-UOOC01003091-UOOC01003091.1-human-gut-metagenome-genome-assembly--contig:-C48old-NODE-3091-length-11802-cov-4.942453_pt1 | contig 11802 bp, 6 predicted proteins | sample MGYA00242469_ERZ724016 | MGnify/ENA metagenome assembly ERZ724016 | reverse complement strand
TGTAATATTCCCCTTTATATTATTAATAAAATTATAATATTTTTTAATTAATATTTAAAAATGCTTTCAATTATACATCAATAACCCGATTTATAATATGGACAATGAAAAAAGCGGATAATAACTGATTCGCTTACATCATAAGTACAAAATGCTATACGAAAGGCGTGTATATAATTATGGACGAAAATTACAACAACGAGTATTCGGGCAACCTCTATAACAGCACCGATCAGCAGGCAGCGGCACCGGTCGCCGAGACCGCTGCGCCCACACCTACTCCTACTCCCACTCCTACACCTATTCCCTATCCCACCTACTATTCAGCCCCTATTCCGGCACCGGCTGAGAGCAAAAAGTCCAAAAAGAAAAAAGAGAAAAAGGGAGTCGGCGCCGGAGCTATCGTGGCGATTGCCCTTTGCTGTTCACTTCTTGGCGGAGCTGTCGGAAGTGCCGGAGCTGCACTGATAATGAAAAACTCCAAGCAGGAGGATGTTAAGCCTGCAAACTCACAGGTATCACAGATGTTCGAGGGAGAGCGCACACCCACCGTTCTCAACACCACTGCAATTGACACCTCAAAGGTTTTAACGCAGGCTGAGCTTTATGCACAGAATGTCAACTCGGTAGTCGGCATTACCACTTCCATCACCACCAACTACTGGGGCTACAAAACCACTGCGGCAGCTTCGGGTTCGGGATTCATCATCACCGAGGACGGCTACATTCTTACAAATCACCACGTTATTGAAAATTCAAACTCGATAAAGGTTTCACTTTACAACGGCGAAACCTACGAGGCAGAGCTTATCGGCTACGACGAAAGCAATGACATTGCGGTTATCAAGATAGACGCAAAGGGTCTTACCCCTGTGGTATTGGGAAGCTCGGACGATCTTAACGTCGGCGATGAGGTTGTGGCTATCGGCAACCCGCTGGGCGAACTTACCTTCTCGCTTACTTCGGGATATGTCAGCGCACTCGACCGTGAAATCACACTTTCCTCCAACGTAACCATGGACCTTATTCAGACCGACTGCGCGATAAACTCGGGCAACTCCGGCGGTCCGCTGTTCAATATGTACGGCGAGGTTATAGGAATTACAAACGCAAAATATTCGGGCAACGGTTCGAGCAATGAAGCTTCTATCGACAACATCGGCTTTGCCATTCCGATTGACAACGTTCGCTCCATCTTTAAGAGCATTATTGAAAACGGATATGTTTCAAAGCCATTTATAGGCGTTTCTATTGCAGATGTAAGTGCGGAGACTCAGAGCTACGGTCTGCCCGCAGGTGCAGCTGTAAAGGAAATCGTTGAGGACAGTCCGGCTCAGAAGGCAGGTCTTGAAATCAACGACATTATAACCGAGGTTAACGGCAAGGAAATAAAGTCCAGCTCGGATTTGTCGGATACGGTTAAGGGCGCGTCGGTAGGAGACGTTCTTAAGCTTAAGGTTTACCGTCAGGGCAAGACAATAGACGTTGACATAACCGTTAGCGAAAAGATACAGTCAGCCAAGCAGGACGAAGCTGCCGACGCTGAATCGCAGGCTACCCCCGAAGACGGTCAACAGCAGCAGGAAGGTCAGCCGAGCAACCCGTGGGACGGCTGGGATATCCCCGACTGGTTCTTCAGATTCGGATTCTGAAACAAATAAATCTGAAAAAACGGAGACGGCTTCTGCCATCTCCGTTTTTTTATATGCATTATTTTATTGCGCATTGAAATTTTTGATGATATCCAAAGCAGTCTTACTGATATTGTCGGGAATGGCGGCGGGGCGTGCAAGTATATAGCCCTGCAAAAGGTCAACCCCAAGCTCCAAAACCTTGGTAAGCTCAGCCGGAGTTTCAATTCCCTCCGCTATTATAAACATATCCCTGTCGTGGGCATAGTCTACTATGTTTGAAACTATCCTCTGCTTATCAATGTCGGTATCGATATCGCGGATTATGGATATATCCACCTTTATGAACTTAGGAGAAAGCTCCAGAAGATTCAGCTCTCCATTGTAGCCGCTGCCGTAATCATCCAGCGCAAAGAGGCAGTTTTCGCCGGCAAGTGCCTTCTTCTTTTCCATGATTTCGGAATCGAGATCTTCAAACTCGGTTATTTCGGTTACAATACTATCCTTAAAGCAGAAGTATTCATAATTGAATTTATCCTGAGCGCGTTTGGACATAATCTGACTGGCAAAGGAATTTACAAACAGATAGGCTTTCTCGTCAATCTTATTCATCGCCAGCAGCTCTTTATAGCGCTGCAGTGCCTTAAGCCATGTCAAGTCCTCGATATCCTGAAGGCGCTTTTCCTCCCTTGCTATTTCCAGAATATTGGCAGGGCTTCTGAGCGTGGGCAGGTCAGAACGCATAAGCGACTCATACGCCGCAACGCTGCCGTCCTTACTGCTGAAAATGGGCTGGAAGTGGTAAATAAGCCTTTCCTCCATGATGAGCTTAAAGAAGTCCTGACGCGAATTAAGCATAAAGCTTTCACGATTATAGACATCCATATCAAAGTTTTCAACTTTGCCCTTGCGTCCGTTCTTTGCCTTATACATTGCAAAGTCTGCATACTTCATAAGCTGCCAGAAGTCAGACGAATCTCCGGGATACCAGGCAACGCCGCCGGAGGCGGATATCAGTGTCGTTTCACCGGTCGGAAGCTCAAAGATGTTGGTTTTAATATCAGCAGAGAACTTGTTGACGGCTTTTTTTAAGCTGTCAAGCTCCTTATATCCGTAAAACAGGATAAAGAACTCGTCGCCCGAAACTCTTGAGCAAATAGCTCCGGCAGGAGCGTGTTCCGCAAAGCTTGCCGCCGCCTGATGAATATACTTATCGCCGTAATCATGACCATAATGGTCGTTTATGGTTTTAAGGTTATCCAGATCAAGCATCATAAGAGCGGCATAGCACATTTTCTCCTTATCGGCAAACAGCTCTTCGGCGCGGTCGTAAAACGCTCTTCGGCTGATTAAGCCAGTAAGCATATCGTAATCGCGCTCATGCTGAATCATGAACCTTTCCAGAGTAGCCATAGTAACGTCCTCAGCGACGCCAACAAGTCTGGTTTCGGTATCGGTGACGTTTATTCTTATGTATCTTACAGCGCCGGGAACCGGTTCAACCTTATAAAGCACGCTTCCGTCAGGCTCGTTTAGTCCGGTGAGCGACGACTTAAGCTCGGAATTTAATTTCAAAAACTGCCCAACGGTTATATCATCAGCATTAACGTCATTCATGCCGAGCATTTTGAAATAATTATCGGTAACATAAACCGTGTTGATATCCTTTCGGATTTGGATTCCACCCAGCTCTACACTTGCAAGCTGGATTATCTGCAAAAACCTTGTTGAGGTGCCGACAACCTCCTGGCAGAGATATTTGAAATCGTTTGCAAAGCGGTCGAGCTCCTTTATGCCGGTAACAGAAAGGCTGGGGATTCCGCTTACCTTTCTTGCCTCGGAAATCTCACCGGACAGCCTTTTTATGGGGGCGGAGAATCTGCGGCTTATGATAATGCTTCCTATAATTCCCGCTATGAACATGAATATAACGTCTAAAACAAGAAGGCTTACCATATGGTTGGAGAACTGATATATATTTTTAGCCGGCACAGCGCCAAGTATCGCCCAGTAATCGTTTTCAAACGGTGAATTATTGCTGTAAAGATAGATAGGAACAGCGGAGGCAAAATACGACTCGCCTTTATATTTAAAGGAATATCCGTCGTTGGCGCGGGAAAGGCTTAAAGAAACCTCCTTGCTCTTTGAAAACTGTTCGCCGTTCCACAAAATCGGAGTTACTATTTTCAAAGAGTTTACACTGGATTTCTGTTTAATAACAAAATATGTACCGACGTTATCATCGTAAAGCTCGGTATACGGAAGCAGCGACAGCAAATAATCATCCGCTATATCTATACCTAAAACACCGTAAATAGTACCGTCGCTCAGAACAAGCGGTATGGAATAGGTTATTGCGGTGATATCGGAATCCACAAGAAGATGTGCTGAGCCGCCCCAGTAACCGTAATCGCAGGCATCATTAACTCCGCCCGACTTAAACGCTGCCTTGATAGGTTCGGTAAAATATGCAAAGTTTTCGGGAGTATCCTTATCCTCAGTGAATGTGAACTGAGGCTTCCAGCAGCTGTCGGTGGATATATTGAGTCCCTGAACAACCTGAACCGACGCTCTGCACAGAAGAAGATCTTCATATCTTTCGGAAGGAGTAGAGGTAGGATCCATATCGCGGATGTATATGCCCGTTCGGTTGGGAATCGTCTTCATTTTGGGGATATCGTTTATATTGGTAGTGTTGAAAACAACGTATATTCCCGAAAGACGCTTTGAATACAGCGTTGAAATCAGATCATCGACAATATCCATAACAAGCGGTGTGCTGACATTGGAATTGCTTTGAAGCTCTTCAATATTTATTGTACCATCGCCTATCATGCTTTCAGCCTTGGAGTTAATCGTGGATGCAAGCACATCAAGATCGGACCAGTTATACAGTGCCGAGCTGAAATAGTTTGCCCTGTTCTGAAGCTGTTTTAATATAAGATCCTCCGAGTTTCGGTTAAGACGCTGCAAAACGTTGGTTCCGGCTAACACTGATATAAGCAGAATTACCTCAACAATTACCAGTATTATCATCGGAACAATTATAGTCCTAAAAGCCGACTGCGGCTTTGAGGGCGAAGCATAATTCAGCTTATGCAGGATTTTTTCCATTAAAGACTGCATAAGCAGCCCCACCTCCTTTATGTAATCATGATGTAAAAAACTGTATTCATGATTTAATCCGTCAACTAACGATTAAGATTATGTCCTTATTTACCCTCAAACTCTTTAAGAGCCGCTAAAACCTGATTATACCACGCTTCAAAGTATTCGTCTGAAACGAAATCCTTAACAGCCTGTTCAAGCGTTTCGCCCGCAGCCAGACGCTTTTTAACAACGGCGCGGTCGGCGGCAGCGATGTCGCTCATTGAATATTCTAAAATCTTCCTTGCCTCGCTTCCGTGGTCAAAAGCCTTCAGAGTATAAAGCGTGTATGAACTTACCGTTGTAATAGCGGAATAAAGAACATCTTTGATTGTGCGTGAAAGCTGAGGCACCTGCTCTGAAATCACATCAATATTGTTGGCATCCTTTCTCACCGGAAGATAGCCTGAACCTATGGAAAAGGCTATATTCTGCTCGTTTGAAGTGAACCACTTTAAAAATTCTACAGAAGCGCGGATTTCCTGCTCGCTGGTATTTGTAACTACCATTCCTGCTCCCTGCTGAACAGCATAGCCCAGGCTGTCTTCAAACTGAGGGCACTCAAACACCTTCATTTCAATCGGCTTTTCCTCATTATCTCCTAAAACAACCTTATCAGGGAAGAAGGTCGCGCCGGATGACGAGCCTACAAACGCAAGAATATTGCCGGTTTTAACATCGTCGCTGCGGAATCTTCCGGAAGATGCGAAATAGCCCTTTACATAGGGAACATAGTAGTTATCCCAAAGCTTTCTTATGGTGGGCTTATCAAAGTCGAGCGTCATAACGCCGTCTTTAACCGAAAAAATCTCATGCCCAAGCTGCATTGAGCCTATTATCATATAGTTAGCCATAGCGTCTCTGCCGTAGAGCGCCTTGCCGTCGTTCGGAACGTCGGGCGTAAGGCTGTCTGTCCACTCGTAGTACTTTTGTGAGACGGCTGTAAGACCTTCTATCGTGGAGAAATCGCTGTATTTTGCGCCGGTTGCATCGGAAAAGGTTTTCCAATCGGTTTTATTCAGCAGGAAAAGCTCGGTAGACTTGGCACAGGGGAATATCTTTATACTGTCTTCCGCACCGAATCTTCCCTCGTCAACATAGCCTTCAACATATTTGTCCAGCTCTTCATCGGTAAAATACTCGGAAAGATTCGCAACAAGTCCGAGCTGATCTATAGCATATGCAGTATCGACATATGCCGCAAAGATATTCGGAATTTTATCGGCGCCTACCTTATTCTGAGCAGACTCAAGAACGTTGGTTTCAAGATCGGTTACCGAGCCCTGGCTATAGCTTTCAACCGTAATTCTTTTTTCGTGCCCCACGGTATTATTGAACTCTTCAACTAAAGCGTTGAAGGCGGTCAGCTGGGCGCCGTTATAATAGGTCCACACGCTTATCGTAACCGGACCATTCTCAGATTTTTTCCAGTTGTTTTCGGCAGCAGAACAGCCTGAAAGCAGGATTACCGCCGCGGTAAGTATTGCAGATAATCTTTTCATATTGTTTTCCCCTTTGGATATAAGTGTATGCATATTACTACACAATATCTTTTTAAAGTATATCACAAATACTAAAAAAATGCAATATGTTTCTGCGTACTTTTGTCATTATATACAATAATATCTCATTTGGCTGTATGCTATGCTTTTTTTGCCAATAAAAAATGCGCAGAGACGGTGTTTCTCTGCGCAAAAAACTTTATTTACTTGGAATATTCAACAAGCTTTGAAGAATCAAGCTTATCGTAATCTGAGATAAAGCCTGCAAGCTCGGCGGCAATAGCCTTAACTCCTCCAACGCTGTCCGACTCGATGTTGAGCGGCATAAGCGGCTCGTGAAGGGATAAGCGAAGCAGGAACCATCCGTCGCCATGCTCCTTGTCTAAATTTACCCTTACGCCCTCGTAGTTAACGGCTTCCAGACTCCAGCCGGCTTGTGAAGCGGCGTAGGTCTTTAAATCCTCGATAATTGCGTTGCCGTAGGGCTTGAAATCCTCTAAGGCTATGTTCATTCTGAACTCCATGCTTTCGGCGGGTTCTTTGAGAGTTTCAATCAGGGAGTGGAGGGTATAGCCCATCTTCACCGCACGCGAAAGCTCGATAATAAGCCTTGTGACTATATACGCGCCGTCGTCGAGGAAGTAGTTATCCTTGAAAGCGCCGTGACCGGAGGTCTCTATTGCAAGCTGGCTATCTGTGCCCTCGTTATTGAGCCTGATGGACTCGTTGATGACGTTGCGGTATCCCCTCTTGAAGCGGTGATGCACCCCGCCCTTTTCCTTTATGAACGCCGCTAAACCGGAGCTTGTTACAGAGTCGGTTACAATTGTGGTTCCGGGATGGTCGCGCAGGAGCATCGCCGAAAGCATTGCAATAAGGCGGTTGCGGTTAAGCTCGGAGCCGTCGGACAAAACGGCACCCGCACGGTCTACGTCGGTGTCAAAGATAATTCCCAAATCAGCCTTTGATTCCTTTACAGCCTCGGTTATGCTTGCCATTGCCTCCTTGTTTTCGGGATTGGGGATGTGGTTGGGGAAGCTGCCGTCCGGCTCTAAATATCTCGAACCCGTGATATCAGCTCCGAGCGGAACCAGCACCTTTTCGGCGTAGAAGCCGCCCGCTCCGTTTCCGGCATCAACAACAATTCTAAGACCTTCAAGAGGCTTATCCGAGCCGCAGGAGGTGCGTATCATATCGGCAAGACGCTTTGAGTATACGCTCATAAACTCGCCCTTTTCAATGCTTCCGGCAGGAAGACCTGTATGCTCGTCGCTCTCGGCAAACGCTATCATATCCTTAATGTCGGAGGCTTCAACGCCGCCGTCAGGAGTGAAGAACTTGTAGCCGTTGCGGTTATAGGGCAGGTGCGAAGCGGTTACCATGACCGCGCCGTCGAACATATAGCCCTCGGTTTTGGTTGTCATAAACATTGCAGGGGTGCTTGTCAAGCCCATATCGGTGACATTTATTCCCTCGGCGGCAAGCTCACTTGCCATCCATCCCAAAAGCTTTTCGCCCGAAAGGCGGGAATCTCTGCCCAGCGCAACTCTCAAATCGCTCTTTCTTGCTCTTTTAATCAGCCAGAGCGCAAAGCCGCGCGCGATATCACGGCAAGCCTGCTCGGTCAGGTTGACCTCCTGCCCCGGTACGCCTTCTATTGCTATGCCCCTTACATCGCTTTCATTTCTCAGCTTTGAATAGTTTTTCATACAATGTTCCTCCAATTTATGTCAAATTTTGTTGATAATCAGCTTTCCGTTTTCGCGGCTGCCAGTTACCGTGTAGCCCGCTTCGCCGTTGAACTCTGCAATATCCTTTGCGTTTTCGGGGTTTACAAGCCGAATCTTTCCGCCCTTGTTGGCTTTAAGACTGAATTTTGTAACCTTGCCGTCCGCCCAGTCGATATCAACGGTGACGTCTCCCCTTGCCTTCAAGCCGCGAACTGAGCCGTTTTTCCATTCCTGCGGGAGTGCGGGAAGAAGCACTATAACTCCGTTCTGGCTCTGCAATAGCATTTCGGCGATTCCGGCAGCACCGCCGAAGTTGCCATCAATCTGAAAAGGCGGGTGCATATCAAAGAAGTTGGGATAGGTCGAGCGGGAAAGAAGGGCGTTGACGTTTTCTAAAGCCTTTTCACCGTCGCGGAGTCTTGCCCACATATTTATTATCCACGCACGCGACCAGCCGGTGTGTCCCCCTCCGCCGCTTAAACGTCGTTCAAGAGTTACTCTTGCCGCCTTGAAAAGCTCGGGCGTGTCCTCCAAAGTAATCTGTGATGAGGGATGAAGTCCATAAAGGTGTGAGATATGGCGGTGTCCCGGCTCGGTTTCCTCGTAGTCCTCATACCACTCCATTATCTGACCGTACTTGCCGATGGACGGCTTGGGAATCTTGGGAAGCATATCCGCAAGCTCGGCAGTGAGTTCGTCCTCCTCGCCCAAAAGCTTTGAAGCGGCGATACAGCTTTCAAACAAATCACGGACTATCATAGAGTCCATCGTCGGTCCCACGCAGATCTGACCGTTCTCACCGGAGGGGTGGATATAGGTGTTTTCGGGGGAGATGGAAGGACCTGTTAAAAGCTTGCCATCATGCTCGAACATATAGCCGGTAAAGAATCGGCAGGCTTCTTTTATTATGGGGAGGTATTCGCGCAGGAAATCCTTATCAAGAGTGTATTCGTAATGAGTCCAGATATGGGTGCAGAGCCACGCAGCACCCATCGGCCAGATTGTTGCGGTTATGCACAAATCCTGCGGGGCGCAGTCACCGAACAAATCGGTGTTATGGTGGGCAACAAAGCCTTCAAGACCGTACATATCGTGCGCAACCTTTTTGCCGTTCGGAAGCATGGTTTTAAGATGCTCGAAAAGAGGCATATGACAGTCGGAAAGCGCGCAAACCTCCGCCGGCCAGTAGTTCATTTCGGTGTTAATATTTATTGTGTACTTGGAACCCCATGCGGGATATCTGTCCTTATTCCAGATTCCCTGCAAATTAGCCGGCTTTGTTCCCGGGCGAGAGCAGGAAATAAGCAGGTATCTGCCGAAGTCGAAATACAGCTCGGCAAGCTTGTTATCCTGCCTTTCTGAAGCTTTTTTCAGCCTTACATTCGTCGGCTCGGTGCTGTAATCCTCGCTGTCGAGAGTGAGAGATACTCTGTTAAAATAGCTCTTATAATCGGCGATGTGGCGGGCTTTAACGGCGTCATAGCCGATATTCAGGGCGTTTTCAATAACACCTTGGCACCACTCGGTAATATTCTCCCCGTGATAGTCGGTACGGATGGTTATGTATAGCGTGAAGGAGTCGGCGTCGAAGATTTCAAGGCAGGATTCATTGAAAATCGCAACTCCGCCGTCGTTTTCGCAGGCTGCGGATATGCAGTACTCGCAGCCGTCCTCCGGCTGTTTTGCAAAGATATTCAGTCCGGTTTCTGTGAGCTCATATTTAAAGGTGCGCTCGCTCCGGCGGCTGAAATCTATTTTTGCGCTTGACTTTCCACCGTCCGTTGAGTACTGGTGAACCGTAATGACATTATCCGGCGCGCTTACAAAGAATTCGCGCGAATACTTATGTCCGTCCGCGCTGTAATCAACCGTGCAGACGGCGTTTGCGATATCCAGCGTGCGCTTATAGTCGGCATAGCCGGAATGTCTGAAGTTGAACCATATATTCTCCGCCGTATCGTAATGACGTTCCTGATCGGGGTGCGGGAACATATCGCTCTCTTCCAGCTCAACGGCTTCCTTGATTCTGCCTTCAAGAAGAAGCTGACGAACCTTTTTATAAGAATCGCGCGATTTGGAGTTTACCCTGTTTCTGCCGCCGTTGCCATACCAGATGGTCTCCTCGTTAAGCTGCAGGGTGTCGTTAATCGGGTCGCCGTAAACCATCGCTGCGATTGCTCCGTTGCCTATGGGGTAGGCTTCGTTCCAACCGTTTTTGTCCCATTCCCTGCCCTGCTCCTCACCTGTCGGGGCGGGAGAATCAAGCCATATTTTCTTATCATAATAATTAATCGACATAATATAACCTTCCTTTGTACTGAAATTCATATTCACGCTTTTATGCGTACAGGTATATTATAAACTAATTATCGCGCGGTTGCAATAGAGTTTTGTAAAAAAGTTGGGAACTTAGGACGGGTGTTTCTCAAAATAAAAAAGCAAGGCAGATAACCTTGCTTTTTTGTTAATCACATTATTCCAGATCCAAAACGCATTCGTTAAGCAGCTTCGGGATATCCAAATTCTGCGGGCAATGCTCCTTGCACTGTTCGCAGCCTATGCAGTCGCTTGCCTTGCCGGATTTGGCGGTTATTTCGCCGTACTTACCTTTAAGTTCGCCGAGCTTGCGCATATCGCGCTTATACTCGTTGTAGACGGCAAAGATATCGGGGATGGAAATGCTCATCGGGCAGCCGTCTGTGCAGTAGCGGCAGGCGGTGCAGGGTATCGCGAACTTGAGGTTTTGGGCAACCTTGTCGATTACCTTGTAATCCTCCTCGCAAAGCGGCTTGAAGTCCTCCATGTAGCTTGTGTTGTCCTCAACCTGCTCCATATTGCTCATTCCGCTGAGGACTGTCATAACATTGTCCAGCGAAGCGCAGTATCTTATCGCCCATGAAGCGTATGAGGGCTTGGGGTCGTATTCATCGAATATCTTGGCAGCGGATTTGGGGAGATTTGCAAGCGCTCCGCCCTTAACAGGCTCCATAACTATAACCGGCTTGCCATACTTGGTTGCGACCTCATAGCAGCGGCGGGCGCGAACCCAGCCGTCCTCCCAGTCGAGATAGTTTATCTGAAGCTGAACGTATTCGACTTCTGGATGTTCGGTAAGAATCTTTTCAAGCATTTCCGGACCGTCGTGGAAGGAAAAACCTATATGCTTGATTTTTCCGGCTTCCTTAAGCTCTTTGAGATAGCCGAACGCGTCAACCTTCTGGGCGTGCTCATAAGAATCCTTGCCCATTGCATGAAGCCAGTAATAGTCTATGTAATCAACGCCCAAGCGCTCCATTGATTCTGCGAATATCTTTTCCATACCGGCTCTGTCGGGCTTTGAAAACAGCGGGAGCTTGGTGGTTATGGTGTATGCGTCGCGCGGGTATCTTTTGACAACAGCCTTACGGAAGGCAACCTCGCTGAAGCCGCCGTGATAGACGTATGCAGTGTCGAAATAGGTAAAGCCCTTGGCTAAAAATTCGTCAACCATCTTTTTAACGGCTTCGATGTCGATTTTAGAATGGTCGCCGTCGATGATTGGGAGTCTCATAAGTCCGAATCCGAGTTTTTTCATATTTTACCTCCGATATGATACAAAATGCACAAAATTAGTTTACATATTAACGATATTATTATACACTGATATGGGGGCGTTGTCAAGAGGTACAAGTCGAGATTTTGCATTCAGCATCGCCGAAGGCGAAAAGCCGCAAAGCGGCAAGGCGAAGCTGAAAAAATACATCGCCGAAGGCGTTTCGCTGATCGCGAAACGATTGATACACACCACTTTTC
>ENA-UOOC01003083-UOOC01003083.1-human-gut-metagenome-genome-assembly--contig:-C48old-NODE-3083-length-11836-cov-12.795264_pt1 | contig 11836 bp, 10 predicted proteins | sample MGYA00242469_ERZ724016 | MGnify/ENA metagenome assembly ERZ724016 | reverse complement strand
ACCAGGGCATAGATACAGCCCAGTTCCAGCGCCGTCTGCAGGACGTTGAGCGAAAAGATACTCGCCAGCATGTGTGTGCTCCTTTTAACATTATGTATTTTAGAACGGCCCTCTCAGGCCGCTTCGCGTCCAGCTCTCCCGAAGGGCAAGCTTTTATTGGGACGGAAAACTTTTCCTATAGCCGCCAAAAGCTCCCCCTTTCGGGGGAGCTGGCAAAACCGTCAGGTTTTGACTGAGAGGGTTATCTTCAAGAGAAGTTCTCTGCGGTGGTCACTTCCACGATCTCGGTGCAGTAGGGCTTGAAGGCTTCCTTCACGGTGTCGAGGTCGAGGCCCAGGGCTTCGCAGGTCTCAGTGTTGATGGTCACGATGCCGTTGTCGAAGGTCTGGTACGGCATATCGGAAGCGCTCTTGCCGTCGCAGAGGATCTCGGCCACCATGTCAGCGGTGGCTTCGCCCAGCTGGACGTAATCGACGCCGTAGCCCACAAAGGCACCGTTCAGCGCAAAGCTGTCTGCGCCGGTGTAGTGCTTGACGCCGGCCTCGGCAAAGGTCTCGTAGATGGACAGCTCTGCGGTCATAATGGTGTTGTCGGTGGGGGTGAACACCGCCTTGACGCCGGATGCGATCAGGGCCTCGGCTGCCATCTGCACCTCGGCGGTGGTGGTGCCGTTCTTCTCAATGTACTGGATGCCCTTCGCCTCGCAGAAGGCCTTGGCGTCTGCAATGGCCTGCGTGGAGGCATCCTGACTCAGGTCGTACAGCAGGCCGATGGTGTCGATGTCCGGGTCCACCGCAAGGATCAGGTTCATAATGGCATCGGTGTTCAGGGCATCGGAGGTGCCGGTGATGTTCTCGCCATCGTCAAAGCCTGCGGCAGCGGGGTCGGTGACGGCGGAGTAGACCACCGGGATGTCGGTATCTTCCACAGCAGCCAGCATGGTGGCAGCGGTGGGAGTCGCCACAGCCACGATCACATCCACACCGTCACCCACGAGGTCGGCACCGATCTGGTTCAGGTTGGACTGATCGGCCTGTGCGTTGGCGTAGTAATCGGCGTAGTCGAAGGTGACGCCCTTCTCCTTGCCCAGCTCATCCAGGCGGCTCTCGACGGACGCCACGATCTGGTTCAGGGATGCATGATCGACGTAGTTGACGATGCCCACCTTGAAGGTCTGGCCGCCCTCAGCTGCAGCAGATGCGGCAGCGGAAGAAGCGGTGGTGCTGGAAGCGGAGCCGCCGCAGCCGGTCAGTGCCAGTGCGGAAACGGCGGAAGCTGCCATAGCGGCCTTCAGGAAGCTGCGGCGGGAGATCATGGTAACGTTTTTCATAATAAATAACTCCTTTCCCGGAGCGGGCGGCCCAAAAAATTATAAATAAAAGACCCGCTCCCTTTGCGGGACGGGTCTTACAAAAAAACGACCCTGTCCCTGTGTGTTCATCCACAAGGACAGGATCGGTAAAATACGATTCTGCGGTGCCACCTTGCTTGCCCTGCTCTCAAAACGCAGAGCCTCTCACGGAGAGCCAACACTCCCCTGCCCTGTAACGGAGGCTTCCGTCCCAAGCTACTGGAGGCTCTGCCTCGTTTGCCCGGCCCTCGGCGGCCCACGAATCTCTGCCCCGCTCTCGCCCGTTTTCACTGTCCGGGCTCACTGAAGATGCGCTGTGCAGGTTCTCCTCCGCCTCATCGGTTTGATTGCATTATACACTTTATCCGGATAAAGTCAAGAGGCAATTGCAAAATTTTATTTTTTCTCCGGGGCAAAGTCATTCTTCCGGCGCTTGCGCCAGACAAAGTATGCCGTGTACGCCAGCCACACGCCGATGCCGCCAAAGGTCAGCGGGCGGCTCAGCCGGATGCCGTCGGGCTGATACACAAAGTCGATGGTGTTCTCCCCTGCCGGGCAGAGCACCGCCATCAGGCCTTCGTCCACTTCCACGATCTCGGTCTCCTGCCCGTTGACATAGGCTGTGAAGCCGTCGTCGTAGGGCACCGAGAAGAACACAAGGTTCTCTTTGCCCAGCGTGATCTCGGCGTGGAAGCCGGAATTGTTCATCTGGAACACGCTGGCGGCCATGGCGCGGCGGTCGGCGCAGTCCTGCACGTACTCCTCGTAGTACAGATCATTGAGCTTGTCGTCCGGCAGATGGGTGAGATACTTGCCGTAGGTCTCGGCGGCTTCATCCGGCAGCACCAGCGCCCGCATCAAAAGGTTTGAGCGGGTGGACTTGACCGTGTCCTCATACTCGCTCTCGGTGAGGTAGTAGTCATAGGTGAAGCCCATGGGCACATAATTCGTGTTGCGGTAGAGCACATAGCCGTCCTTTGCGCTGTCGCAGACCCAGCCGTCGTCGGCTTCGGCTTCAAAGGCACCCTGTTTTTCCGGCGTGGTGATGAGGTATTCCACGCTCAGCAGGCCCCGCAGGGCGTAGTTGGAAAGCTCCGGCTCGCTGCGCACATCCCGCTTGACACCCAGTGCCGGATAAAAGCTGAGGATGCTGGGCGCGGCCGTGCTGCCAAAATACTGCAGGCAGCTCTTGTCCAGCCACATGCCGATGTTATCATGAATTTTGTAGGTGTCGATGCGGTAATCGCCTTCGGGCAGGTCATTTTTCAGCAGCAGAGCGTTGGTGTCCTGCTCCACAAGGTCGCTGTCGGTGTACCACTGGCCAAACTTGCCGATGCCGATGTGCACCACGCTGAACAGGAAGGCGAACGCCAGCACTGCCGCCGTCATGCGCTGGGCAAAGCGGCTGTCTGCCCGCCATTTGCCACAGATATAGCGGTAGACCAGCAGCCCCAGCAGGCCGAAGCCCAGCACCGCGCAGTACTGGCCGGGGTTCTTGAGCACGCCGAAGGACCAGCTGCCGGTGTCGCCGTCCTGCACCGGCACCACGGCAAAGGCCAGCGTGGCGATCATCAGCCAGCTGATGCCGCCCGCAGGGGAATCCAGATCGGTGTTGTGGTCTTCCAGCGCGTTCACCGTCATGGCGGCAAGGATCAGCACCGGCATATAATACCAGCGCGCATAGTAGCTGGAATTGAGGGCGTAGAACGCACTGTTCAGGATAGGTACCAGCGCAAAAACGGCGCAGGTGGCCACGATGCGCTTTTTGCTGTCGCCGCGGCGGGCGCGCCAGTAGGCCACCGCACCGGCCAGGCTGCACAGCGGCAGGTAGGCCGACATGCTGGTCCACTTGATGACGCCCTCGGACCAGATGGAGGTAAGATAGGGCGAATCCGGCGGCATGATCCAGCTGACGAGGATGGCAAGGTACTGCTGCACCTTGCTGTAGGTCAGGAAGCCCCAGCCGGAGGAAAGGTCCACCGTGCGGGGGTTCTGCAGCAGCGAGAGGATGGCCGGCACCAGCAAAAGGCTGCCCATGGCCACGCCCAGCAGGCTTTCGAAGGCCAGCAGGCCGAACTTTTTCACCGTGAGACGGAAGTCGCCGGTACTGAGCTTGCACACAAAGTAGATGGCAAGGAACACCACCTGCCCGATGAAGAAGAAGTAGTTGTTGAAAAGGTTCACCGCCACCCAGAAGGCAAACCAGCTGTGCTTGTTTTCATAAAGCACTTCGTCCAGCGACCACAGCAGATACGGGAACAGGGCCACCACGTCCACAAAGTGGTTGAAGAAAATGTTGTACACCGCAAAGCCGGAGAAGGTGTAAAGGCAGGCACCCAGCACCGCATAGTCGATGTTTTTGACGTAGCGGCGCAGGTAAAGGTACGCGCCGCCGCCCGCCACGGCAAATTTGAGCACGAGCAACGGCACCATGAGGTAGGGCAGCCACTTCTGCGGGAAGATGAGCGAAAAATAGAAGAACGGCGAGCCGTACAGGTAGAACGAGTAGGCATTCATGACGCCGCTGCCAAGGTCGGTGGCCCAGGAGAAGGTGTTACGCACCGAGGTGAACGCACTGTCCGGGTAACCGGCCCCCTTAAAAAAGCCGTTCATATAGCGGTAAAAGCTGATCTGCTGGCTGTTGAAATCGCCTGCATAGTGGAAAAAGCCGCCGTCGATGATATAGAACGGCAGGAAAAACAGCGCGGCCGTCAGGGCACACAGCGCCACCGTCCGCCAGAATTTATCCTTTTTTTGCCCAGGCAGCTGCGGCTGCCAGGCGGTACCAGACCACTCCATGGGTTCCTCTTTTCTCTGCCGCTGGGGCAGAATGTTGATGTTCTTTCTGTATAGTATAGCACGGGCACGCGGTTAAAAAAAGAACTTTTCTTCACCAAAGGCTTGACAAGCCCCTGCCGGGCAGGTATGGTGAAGAAAAGTCCGCATCTGCAAAGGAGGAGACCGCCCATGCTGTATCCGTTCAGCGCCCTGCTGGCCCGCATGAAGTACATCACCCGCTGGAGCCTGATGCACTCCACCCGGGCCGAGTCGCTCAGTGAGCACACCTGCGACACTGCCCTGCTGGCCCATACCCTGTGCCTGATCGCGCGGCGGTACACCGGCACCCCCTGCCGCCCCAAAACAGTGGCGGTAGCGGCGCTGTACCACGATGCCCCGGAGATCATCACCGGGGACCTGCCCACGCCGGTCAAGTATCACAGCGCCACCCTGCGCGACGCCTACAAGGCCATGGAGCGGGAAAGCGTGGCCAGCATGACGGCCATGCTGCCGGACGAGCTGGCCGAAGAGGTCGCGCCCTTCCTCACCGGAGAGCTGCTCACGGCAGAGGAAACCAAGCTGCTCAAGGCTGCCGACCGGCTGAGTGCCCTGGTCAAGTGCCTGGAAGAGCAGCGCAGCGGCAACCACGAGTTTGACGCGGCACTGGCCCAGCAGAAAGCCGTGCTGGAAGCCATGCACTGCCCGGAGGCCGACTGGTTCATGGCCCACTGCCTGCCCTGCTACACCCAGAATCTGGATGAGCTGACCCGGCAGGACGTTGCAGTAGGGTCAGTGTGTCGGTAGTTCCTCCTCGGACACGAAACGGGCCATTCCATCGCCCGCCCTACCGCCTGCGGCGGCAGGGTCCCACCCCAGCGGACGGTCCTCAGAGAAACTACCGGCCCACTGGCTCAAAACTTATTTCTTACGGGAACGGCACTTCCCGCACATCGTCGGGGTCAAGGCCGGCCTTGCGCTGCTCCTCAAACACCGCGTCGATCAGCTCGTCCAGGTCTTCCAAGTGGGTCAGGGTGCAGCAGTAGCGCCGCAGACTGGCCGCGCCCTTCAGTCCCTTCATATAGTGCATGGTCTGGGCGCGGGCCTGGGGCATGGCCACGAACTCGCCCTTCTGCTCCACCATTTCCTCCACCTGACGGCGCAGCGCGTTCATGCGGGCCTGCAGGTTCGGCTCTTTGGGCGCAGGCAGGCCCTCGATGGCCGCATTCACCCGCTCAAAGAGCCACGGGTCGCCCAGCGCTGCCCGGGCGATCATCACGCCGTCGCAGCCGGTGGCCTGCATCATCCGCACGGCATCTTCGGCCGAATGGATATCGCCGTTGCCCAGCACCGGCACCTTGACGGCGTCCTTCACCCGGGCAATGATCTCCGGGTCGATGCCGGGGGTGTACATCTGCTCCCGGGTGCGGGCGTGCACCGCGATGAGAGCTGCGCCCGCCTGTTCGCAGGCCTTGGCACACTCTACGGCAGTGATGTGGTCGGCGTCCCAGCCCTTGCGCATTTTCACGGTGACAGGCCGTTTTGTGTGGGCCACCACCTGCTCTACGATCCGCCCGCAGCGGTCGGGGTCCAGCATGAGCTTGCTGCCTGCGCCGCCGGAAACGATCTTCGGGGCCGGGCAGCCCATGTTGATGTCCACAAAGTCAAAATCATACTGCTCGATGGCGGCAGTGGCTTCGCCCATGATCTCGGGCACCTCGCCAAAAATTTGTACGCCGTAGGGGGCCCCGTTGGGTTCCGCCTTGAGCAGGCTGACCGTCTTGTGGTCGCCGTAGACCAGCGCCCGGCTGGACACCATTTCGCTCACGGTAAAGCCCGCGCCGTGCTGGGCCATCAGGCGGCGGCAGGGTGCATCCGTAAAGCCCGCCATCGGGCCGAACACCGCCCGGTGCGGCAGAACGATATTGCCAATTTTCAAAGATTCCATAGGTTTCCTCAAATCTACTTTATCAAAAAAGACTCCCCGGCATAGCCTTCCCCCCTCGGGGGAAGGTGTCGAGGAGCTTGCGACGAGACGGATGAGGGGAAGTTATCGTTCGATTCCGTTCCTAAAAACGACATCTGAACGCAATTACCCCTCATCAGTCGCTGACGCGCCAGCTTCCCCCGAGGGGGAAGCCTTTTTTATGTTACATCTTCTCCGGCACGTTGATCTTGAACATGGTCAGCACGTTGAAAATGACATTCTTCACGCCGATGCACAGGGCCAGACGGGCCTGCTGCACAGCGGGGTCTGCACCCTGAATGCGGCAGTTGCCATAGAAGCGGTGGAAGGCACTGGCCAGATCAATGACGAAGCGGTTGATGCGGCTGGGGTCGTACTTCTCGGCGGCCATCACGATCTCCTGCGGGAAAGCAGCCAGCATCCGGATCAGATCCATCTCGCTGGGCTCAGTCAGCAGGGCGGCGTTCACCTTCTCGGCACCAGCAAACTGCACGCCCTCGCTCTCCATCTTTTTCAGGATGGAGCAGATGCGGGCGTGTGCATACTGCACATAGTACACGGGGTTATCGTTGTCGGTCTTGACGGCCTGGTCCAGGTCAAAGTCGATGCCGCTGCCGGCGTCGTGCATGTTGAACAGGAAGCGTGCGCTGTCGATGGGCACTTCCTCCAGCAGGTCGGTCAGGGTGATGGCGTTGCCGGTGCGCTTGGACATGCGGACAGGCTGGCCGTCGCGCATCAGGTTGACCATCTGCATCAGCACCACGTCCAGATCTTCGCCGTGCAGGCCGATGGCGTCCATGGCACCCTTCATGCGGGCCACATGGCCGTGATGGTCTGCGCCCCACACGTCGATGGCCTTGGCAAAGCCGCGGGTGGCCAGCTTGTTGTAGTGGTAAGCGATGTCGGCGGCAAAGTAGGTGGGGATGCCGTTGGCGCGCACCAGCACTTCGTCCTTGGCTTCCTCCTCGGTGCCGTCCTCGGTCTTTTTCTTGTTGACGGTACCGTACTTCGCAGCATACTGGGCACTGCGGTACATGATGGCACCGTCTTCTGCCTTATAGCAGGCACCCAGTTCCAGCAGCTTGTCCACCACGGCCATCACCGCGCCGGACTCGTGCAGGGTGCTCTCATGGAACCACACATCATAGTCGATGCGGTACTTGCCCAGGTCGCGCTTGAGGGCGGCGATGTTCTTGGGCAGGGCGTAGGCAACGAGGGCGTCCTTCAGAGCTGCGAAAGCCTCGCTCTCGAAGAGGGTCTCCTCGTCCATGCCTTTGCAGGAGGCAACGTATTTGTCGCCGTTCAGCTCAGCGAACTCACCGGCCAGCACCTTGATGTCGCCGCCCTGATAGCACTCGGCGGGCAGCGGATAGGCTTCCTCGCCGCAGTACTTCTGCAGGTAGCGCACGGCCAGGCTCTTGCCGAACTTCTGGATCTGGTTGCCGGCGTCGTTGATATAGAACTCGCGGGTCACGTCATAGCCGGACCAGTCCAGCACAGCGGCCAGACAGTCGCCCAGCGCGCCGCCGCGGGCGTTGCCCATGTGCATGGGGCCGGTGGGGTTGGCAGAGACGAACTCCACATTGTACTTTGCCCCCTTGCCGTGGTCGGTGCGGCCATACTCCTTGTTGGCGCAGGCACCCAGCACCACGCCAGCCCAGAAGCTCTGGGACAGGAACAGGTTGATAAAGCCGGGGCCGGCCACTTCCACCTTGGCGAACACGCTGTTCTCGATGGAGGGCAGGTGAGCCAGCAGGGCGTCGGCGATCATCTTCGGGGCCTTGCGCCAGGTGCGGGCACCGGCCATGGCGATGTTGGAAGCGATGTCGCCGTTCTTGGTATCGGCCGGGATCTCCACGATAAAGGCGGGCAGCTCCGCTTCCGGCAGAGCGCCATCGGCCATGGCGGCCTTGGCGGCAGCGGTCAGCAGAGCGCGTGCCTCGTCCAGCGCAGCCTGCCGGGGGTTGTAGTTCTGATAGGTCTTTTCAAATTCAGTCATTGGTCGGATTCCTTTCACAGTCTGGGGGAATATCTCAATTTACGTGGGTCACGGTCACTTCAAGACGGTTGCGGCTCACAAGGTCGGCGCTGTTGGCATCCAGCAGGTAGCCAAACTTCGCTGTGCCGCCCTTTTCGGTCAGCCCGCAGACGATCTCGTCGGCGGTCACACCCAGCGTCATGGAGCCGTAGCCGGTCTCGTAATGGCAGAGGTTGCGCTTGCCTTTTTCAATGATCAGCTGGGTGCCTGCCCCGCCGCCTTTGCCAAACCGCAGCATCGCCACGCGGCTGCCGTCGGCGGCAATTTTCAGGGTGGTGGTGCAGCCCTCGTAGCCGGTGGTCTCGGTCTCTTTATAGGTAATATAATAGCTGTCGCCCTTCTGCACGAACTGGCCCCGGGTCATCAGCTCGACGAATTCTTCCTTTTCGTCGGCCTCCACCGGCTCCTCCACATGCTGCTCGATGCGGCTCTTGATGCGGATGATATAATCTTCCTTCAACGGTTTGCTCACGTTTTCGTTCCTTATCAATATTTGTCAATGGCGATCTGGTCCACCGGGCCGCCCTTGTACTCGCCCAGGAACAGGTCTGCCGTCTGCACAAAGCTGTCCGGCACATCGCTCACGTAGAAATGCGCCTGGCCCTCCTGCTCCTGTGCGGCGCGCAGGCCACGCTCGGAGAGGGTGCGTTCCAGGTGGTGGGCGGCGGTCTTGGCCGGGTCCACCAGCGTCACACTCTGCCCCATGAATTCACCGATCATGGTCTTGAGCAGCGGATAGTGGGTGCAGCCCAGGATCAGGGTGTCCACCCCGGCATTGCGCACCTCGGTCAGGTACTGAGCAATGACCAGCTTCGTCACCTGCTGTTTGGTCTCCTCGCTGTGGTCCACATAACCGGCTTCCACCAGAGGCACGAACAGCGGGCAGGCCTGCGCGGTGATCTCCACGCCGGGCACCAGCTGGCGCAGCAGCTTCTCATAGCTGCGGGAGCGGATGGTGGCCGCCGTGCCGATGACGCCGATGCGGCGGTTGCGGGTGGCAAAGGCCGCTTCCCGCGCGGCAGCATCCACCACGCCCAGGTACGGCACCGGCAGCCGGGCCGCTTCGGCAGCCGGGTAGGTGCTGGACACCGTGCCGCAGGCCGCCATGATGCACTTTACATTTTTCGAAAGCAGGAACGCGATGTCCTGCCGGGCATACTGCAGAATAGTCTCCGGGCTGCGGCTGCCGTAAGGCACACGGCCGGTATCGCCAAAATAGATGATCTCCTCATGGGGCAGGCGTTTGCGCAGTTCGCGCACGCCGGTCAGGCCGCCAAGGCCGCTGTCGAATACGCCGATGGGGCGGTTATCCATGCTGCTTTTCCTTCCTTTCCAGAGCCAGCTCGATCAGCCGGTCGATCAGAGCGGGCACCGGCAGACCTTCGTGCTCCATCAGTTTGGGGTACATGCTGATGGCGGTAAAACCGGGGAAGGTGTTGATCTCATTGATCAGCACACGGCCGGTGCCCTTTTCCACAAAGAAGTCGCAGCGGGCAAGGCCCTCGCAGTTCAGGGCCGTGTAGGCCATGGCGGCGTAGGTCTTCACCTCGTCCAGCTTTGCTTCCGGCAGGTGGGCCGGGATGACGGTCTGGCTGACGCCGTTCTTGTACTTGTCGTCATAGGTGTAGAACTCAGCACCGGCCAGGATCTCGCCCGGGCGGGTGGCCACGGCGGGGTCAGAGCCGATGACGGCGCACTCCACTTCCTGGCCGTCCACAAAGGCTTCAAACACCACCTTGCGGTCGTTCTCCAGTGCCAGATCGATGGCCTTCTTCAGCTCCTCGCGGCTGTTGACTTTGGAGATGCCCACGCTGGAACCGGCGTTGGCAGGCTTGACGAACACAGGCCAGCCCAGCTTCTTTTCCACGCCCTCGCACACGCCTTCGAGATCGGACTCGATCTCCCAGCGGTTGGCTGCCAGCCATTTGGTGTGGGGCACGCCGTTGGCCTCGAACAGGGCGTTGGCCACTGCCTTATCCATGCACACCGCGCTTGCCAGCACGCCGCAGCCCACATAAGGGATGCCGGCCAGCTCCAGCAGGCCCTGCACGGTGCCGTCCTCGCCCCACAGGCCGTGCAGCACCGGGATGACCACATCAATGTGCAGCTTTTCCACATGACCTTCCGGCGTGAACAGGATCATGCCGTGGTCGGCACGGTCCGGGCTGATGACGCAGGGCATGTTGCCGGCCAGTTCTTCCCAGCTGCCGTCGGCCATCTGGGCTGCGGTGGCCTCGGTGTACAGCCAGCGGCCCTCTTTGGTGATGCCCACAGTGAGCACCTCATATTTTTCACGATCAATGTTGTTGACAAAATTGCCCACCGAAACACGGCTGACTTCGTGCTCACTGGACATACCGCCGAACAGCAGGGCAACGCACATTTTCTCAGACTGCATGATAACTCTCTCCTATTTATAAAGCCCCATGATGCGGGGCGGGTTCAACCGGTAAAAATGCCGTTCTGGCTTATTATACAATATCTATGCGCACGATGCAAGCGCAATGCGCAAAAGCAGCCGCCAGAACAGAAGTGATATTTTTCAAAAAAACTTTCCAAAAAGCGCAAATTTCTGCTTGACGGATGGAAAAGTGCGTGGTACAATGATATCACCTCTTTTGCGGGGTTATTAAGTGCGCCTGTTTTACAGGTACCACCCGCAACCCGAGGGAGGTTCAAAACAACCGTTATAATGGAGGTGTCAACAAATGACCGTTAAAATCACTCTGGCCTGCACCGAGTGCAAGCAGCGCAACTACAACACCACGAAGAACAAGAAGAACAACCCCGATCGTCTCGAGATGAAGAAGTATTGCCGTTTCTGCAAGAAGCACACCGTTCATCGCGAAACCAAGTAAGAAAGGCGGACGCATCATGGCAGACAAAACCGAGAAAAAGCCGGGCTTTGTGGCCAGAGCAAAGGCCGCTGTGAAGAACTTCTTCGGCAAATGCGCCAAGTTCTTCCGCGACACCAAGAGCGAGCTGAAGAAGGTGGTCTGGCCCTCGAAAGAGGACACCAAGCAGAACACCGTCGTCGTGCTCGTGACCGTCGCACTTGCAGCGGTCGTGATGATCCTGCTGGACACCGTCTTCGGCGGCATCCTCGGCCTGATCATCGGCGCCTGAGAATCATCTTGAAACGGAGGGCAGACCAAAATGGAAGAATCAACCAAGCTGGTGGATGAGTCCACTGAGGCTCTTTGGTATGTTGTGCATACCTATTCCGGCTACGAGAACAAGGTCGCGAACGACCTGCAGACCATGGTGGAGAACCGCCACCTGCAGGACCTGATCTGCGACGTTAAGGTTCCCGTCGAGATGGTTCCCGAGATCGACAAGAACGGCAAGCAGAAAATGGTGGAACACAAGCTGTTCCCCGGCTACGTTCTGGTCAAGATGGTGATGAACGACGACACCTGGTATGTGGTGCGCAACACGCGCGGCTGCACCGGCTTCGTCGGCCCCGCTTCCAAGCCCGTTCCCCTCTCTGCTGAAGAAGTGGAGAAGATGGGCGTGGAGAAGGCTGCACCGCTGGCCGTTGACTTCAACGTCGGCGACACGGTTCAAATCACCGCCGGTCCTCTGGAAGGCTTTATGGGCCTTGTGGAGGCCATTGATACCGAGAACTTCAAAGTGAAGCTCAAGGTCAACATGTTCGGCCGCGAGACCCCCGCAGAGGTGGAGATCGGTCAGGTCGAGCTGCCGT
>ENA-UOOC01003075-UOOC01003075.1-human-gut-metagenome-genome-assembly--contig:-C48old-NODE-3075-length-11865-cov-5.657917_pt1 | contig 11865 bp, 8 predicted proteins | sample MGYA00242469_ERZ724016 | MGnify/ENA metagenome assembly ERZ724016 | reverse complement strand
TATTTAATGATAAAACATTCCGTTTCAGAAAAAATTTTCAAAAGTATCTATCTCACGTGTGCGTGAAAACGATAAATTATTGACCAAAACATCTGGATCTGTAACAAATTGGTTCGACGCTGTCGAACTTTTTCCAAAATCTAGTAATTCAATTTTGTTCGGCGCCGTATTAATCATTATCCCATTATCTTTTCGTATCTTTGACTCTTCAAGGTAGGAATCTCTCTTAATTTCCGCAGCGTCGCTCCTTATTTTTGTGCATTGCACGGTTTTTGGTAATGATATTTTACCCAATCATTACTTTAACTTAAAGTATGCCAATTAAGCTCAAATAAATCACTCTCAAATAGCTTTTCTTTCCAATCATTATACTCTCCTTCATCTAAACGAAGAGAGTCTTCATAAAATCGCACAAAGTATATTTTTTTATCACCATCTTTATCATCTTTAAACGGAAAATTATCCTTGTATTCCGGGCATGCGTTTAAATCTAACTCTTCAACACTGGCAATACATTCGTACATATTTTCCATTTCATTATACCGATATACTTCATACGGCCAAAAGTCATCATTATATGTATATCCCGAATGTGATGCCGGAGCATATATCAATCCATTTTCATAAAATCTACATCCATAATAGTAATCAAATAATAATTCAAACTCTTCTTTTTTCTCGGAAAATCGGTAAATATATTGTGCACTGTCCGAATTGCACGTTCCTTCAATTCCTATCAATAGTTCATCTATACCATCATCATTTATGTCATATATCACGAATTCATTGGGATATGCCAGCTCTTTTTGTTTTTCAAAACCAGTACCATTATCAACATAACAATAATCTCCGTTTGGCAAATATCCCGTATTTTCCAGTTCTTCGACCGCGTTTAAATAAATTTGATTTATTTCAGAATAACTCCCTATCCCAATCACATAATCATAACTATAGGTATGCACATACAGCCGGTCATCCTTCTCTGCCATGAGGTCCGGCATCTTTTTCAGGGGCAGGCGGTCGATCACTTCTCCGGTGTTTTTATCCAGCTGGTAGAGATAATCGTCCTCTGCGGTAAAGCCATAGCCACAGAAGATCACGTCCCCTTTCACGAGAAAATTCATGCTGTTGTAGGTCTGGTCGGCGCTCCGCCACAGCAGCTTCTCATTTTCCAGATCATAGGCAAACATAAAGCAGGTGTCCGGTTGGGCATAGCCGTTCATTACCGAAGCCCCATAGAAGATCCCGTTCTCAAGGCGGGCGTTATTACCATTGACGTACCATTTGTCTGTCGGATATTTCAGTACATACAGGCAGTTCTCGCCATCAAAAATGCTGAGTTTTCCATCGTCCCACTGGTAAGTGTAATTCTCATCATAGAAGCAGTCCCAATTTTCTCCGATCATGGGAAGGGAAACGTCTTCCGATGCATTGTACCATTCATCCGCAAAAGTAATATTGTTATACGTCTCGGAAAGGACTTCCAGGGAATAGGGCTGCGCCGCCGTTCCTTCCGGATGAAATTCCGATACTCCGGTGAAATCTATCGCAATTTCTTTCGGTGCAATGGGTGTTTCCCGGAATTCTGACTCTGTGAGAGCTCCAGATGTCTCTGCCTCATCTATTTTAGTGTCTATATTGGAAATATTTTCGGTTTGTTTCTCCGCTTCGCTGTTCTCCGGTGCATTGGTCTCCCGGACACCGCATCCCGTCAACAGGCAGGCGGACAGCGCGAATGTTGCTAATCTGTATTGCTTTTTCATGATAATCTCCCTTACTGCTTAAAATTTTCACATATTCATAGCTTCTTCATTGATCATCTGTTCCTCTTCTATCACCGTAACAATACCTTCATATACGGTAAAGTAATATCGAATCTGCTCCTGTACGTCCTCATACTGCCAACGTTCCCAGGAAGCTTCCTCAACAGACTTCACCTGCGTCAATGTGTCATCGGCATCCGCAATGTTTCGCTGTAATTCCTCCAGCGTTGTCTTATCGACAAGGAATCTCCCATCCCGGCTGCTGCCGGCCTGAATCTGTATCCTATCTAATCCACCATTTTCATCAAAATAACAATAGTATTTGCTGTTCTCTATATAGAGACTCGCATTCTCACTGGCGACATCGCATTGCAATCCGGCATCGGTACACAATGCCCGTACTTCTTCCCTTCGCATTCCCCATTGCATCCTTGACAGTACCTCTCGATTATACTCCAGGGAATAGACCACAGCCTTCACCGGCACAAAGGAAAAGGAGCAGAGGTGCGATCCTGCCTCATCCAGATCCCCCTCCATCACTGTGGTCACAGAGTCCTTGCCAAGTTTGTCTCCTGCTCCCAACAACGTACCATCTTCCAATAAGGCAAAATTATTATATCCATATCGAATAGCAGAGATATCTGCATCAAAGGTGCTGGCGTCATCGTTGTGCCGGATTCCGCCCAGCCATACCATGCTGACCTTATCCAGTACCTTTTTGGGTTCTCTGACAAAGTCATGAACGTTCTCGCTCTTAGAAATGCCGCACTGGCCAAAGATATTTAATCCCCAAAGATATAATTCTCCGGCTTCCGTGATTGCCGCTCCATTCCACGCATTGATGTCTACATAGATACAATGATCCAGAACTTTATGTGGTTCCAGATACATCATTTTTACCAGATTCAACGGATTCTCTGTTACTGACCAGTATTCATCATATCCCCCTCCGGTCGTGCTGCTTGTCGTCCGAAGCTGTCCCCACCAATATACGGTTCCGTCTTCCTTGAGTACGATAATGGCTTCCCTGCCGGCTCTGGCGTATCTGACATTTTTCATTAACAGTGTGGGGGTACATACCCTGTCGTTATCCATGTCGCTATATACCTGCTTCACAGTGTCTTTTCCCAACAAAAGTCCTGCCATATTTAATCCCAGTCCGTAGAGGTTTCCATCCTCCGTCAGATAAATGCAGAAATTATTATTCCAATCGGCATCTACGGAAACCACATGATCTGCAATCCTCACATCATCAAACTGCCCCTTGTCAAAATCCGTCTCGTAACTGCCTGTTCCCAACTGACCATTCTCATTATAACCGCTCCCCCAGAGAATACCATCATTATCAATATAATAACGATTATAGGCAGTGACCCGCTCAGTGATATAATAGTTTTCAATACGAAAAGGACTGGGAGCTTGCAGTTCCTCTTCCTGCTGTATGTAAATTGTTGGCAGATTCTGTTCCTGTACTTGTCCTGTTTCTTCCGTTGTCACCATTTCTGTGAAGTCTTCCTCTGTTTTCTGAGAAGAAACCGCACTTTTCTGTGTGAGCAGTACCAGTGCTGCAATGATACACAGTTCCACTGCCAGCGCTGCAAGCTTCCCAGCGGTCTTACGTCCTTTCAAAATATGCCGGATCCTGCCCTTGATGTCACCTTCATCGAAGCACACCGGTGCCGCGAATATCCTGCGTGCAGTCGTGTCGACCGCCATGTATAACAGTGCGGTGGCATATTCCTGTCTGCCCTCCGGCTCCAACTGCTCCGTCACTGCCTCGTCGCAGGCTTTTTCCATATCGCAGCACATCAGATAATACGCCAGCCATACCACCGGGTTCACCCAATGCACGATGCTGATCAGATATGCCAGTATTTTCCACAGATAATCCAGACGGCGCAGGTGAATCCGCTCATGCTGCAACACGCAGTCATAGAATTCCGGATTCATCTCCACCGGCAGATAAATCTGTGGTCGCAGGATACCGAATACCATCGGTGTACGGATCCCGTCCACGTAACGTACGCCCTCCTCTCCGGGGAGACATTCCGCCAGACGGCGTTTCATTCTTATATACGAAAAAATAAAATACGCGAGAAAGCAGGGGATTCCTGCCAGCCACAGGCATTCAACTGCAAATATTACCCGCAAAAAGGTAGCCGATGCGAAAAATGCGGCTGCCGTGCCGGTGGACTGTACATCCGGTGCCGGAAGTGCGCTCGATTCCGATCCGCGATTCGTACTCTGTTCTATCGTTACATCCGTTCCTACGGTTGTCTGTCCATGCACAGCATTATTCTCCGGCAGAGTACTCTGCCCTGTCATAGTGCCCTTCTCCGGTAAGGTATTCTGTCCCGGCACAATGCCCGTTCCAAGTCCCGTCACCACCGTCGGTCCGTCCGCACTTACCGCTACTACCATCGACTCCGGCTGCGCCCGCCAGAATCCATGCTCATTCTCGATCTTCCAGGGAAATATAAGATAGAAAAAGACGATTCCCCACAGCAGCACACAGTAGCGGTAGGAGATCCGCAGTCCTCTAAATACCATTCTGAGGATCAATACGATTCCTACGATGATGCTTCCCTGAATGCTCATTCTGATCAGTATCTGCATCATTGCCATCCCTGTCACTCCTTTGCTCCCCCGTTATTTTCTATGATCTTCTTCAGCTCTTTGATCTCTTTCTTAGACAGCTTCTTCCGGGAAGTAAATGCCGCTACGAAATCCGGCAGAGATCCTGCGAAAGATTCCTCAATGATCTCCTCGCTCTGTCTCGCCTGGAACATCTGCTTCGACAGCAGCGAAGTAACGACACCGTTCTCACTGATAAATATCCCCTTCTGGCAAAGGCGCCGCAAGACTGTATAGGTCGTGGATTTCTTCCAGTTTAACTCCTGCTCGCACAGCTTCACCAGTTCCCCGGAGGAGACCGGCTCATGCTCCCAGATGATCTCCGCAAAACGCATCTCAACAGCACCCATGGTATATTCCGACATTGCAATTCCTTCCTTTCTGTTCTCGTTGTATCTATGATGTCTTATAACGCAAAATGGTTTACAAGTTGTAACGTTTTTATGTTACATCCTGTAAACCATTTCTGTCAATGCCTATTTTTTATCTGCTAAGGTAAAAGTTTCTCTTATACTGGAAACTTTTTTTATTTTTATCAATTGTTTCCAGTATAAGTTTTATCACCCACCATATGGCATCAAGTCATTAAAAGTCGCCCAAGCTTCCTCATAAGTGTAATCCGCCAGCTTAAGCCACCCGGTGACACCATTCTCGGTCTCCACGCAGAGCCACTGTCTGCCGGCATCTAGATAGAGGAAATAGACTCCGTGATCTGCGTTGATGGTAAAGCGTTCGCTGCCGGCATCCGGAGTCCGGCAGACTTCCAGATCCTTATTGAGTCCGTGCAGGACCGCCTGCCCCGGCAGATCATAGCGGTCTGTGGGGATCTCCGCCAGCCTTCCGTCACTTCCGATGCGGTATATGATTCGCAGATTCTCTCTCTGCAGGATATAATCATAGCTTTGGGTGGTGATGATCTGGCCGTTTTCCACCCAGATTTCCCGGATATCCTGCGCGAAGCTTCCTACCTCCTGTAGTTCCCCGTTCTCATAGCTGAACAGGAAACTCTCGCACTGTCCGAACTCGTCCCTACGCATCAGTGCCAACAATATCTGTCTGCCATCCGGGCTGAACGCATAGATGCTGTTCCCCAGATTCTGTGCTGTCCGCGTCTCGCCTCTTGTAGTGTTCACCTCAAATACATACTTGTCCAGGGGCGAATGGTCCAGCTCGTTTACTGCCTGTGCCATCTGGGGCCGCAATATGATCCGCTCTGCACTGCCGTTCCCATCGAGATCAAGCAGGGCATAAGTCTCCTGCGCTGCCCGCTCGGACAGATCGAATACGACTCCCACATTCGTCATAATATCCCGTCTCTGTGCTGCTGCATAAGCATCCGCTTCCTCTGTCGTCAGATCTGCCACCACCTTCCCATTCCAGACCGGCTGGTTGGACAGAAGCGGAAGTTTCATCTGGGCGGTTCCGTTGCTCTGACTCAGGATCCAATAACCGTCTTCCGCAGTAAGCATGTCTGCGGAGAAATCCTGCGCCTCCGACGGCAGCTTCCAGTCCGTGACCCCGTTTTCTCCTGTCTGTCCCGAAGTATCATATTCTCTGATCGTGTCGATCCAGATTTCCAAATCGCCATCCTGATAATCAGAAGCTGCAAAATAGTACAATCGGACACTATCCTGTTGCTTCAGATAAGCCATCTCCTGTCTATAATTGTCAGACGTATAGTAATTTCCCACATTCTGGTAAACCGTGGAACGTCCTTCTGCCGCACATCCCGGCGCTATATATCCCGGAACCATACAATTTAGTCCGGCGTCGTCCCCGGTGGCCGCATAAATACCGTAGCTGGAGACCTGATAAGTAGCAGCAACATCCGCAAAAGATCCGGGGGATACCTTTACATACACCCATTTTTTCGACAGTTCTGCCACGGTAGCCCAATTTTCATCCCTGGGTCCGTATTCCGCATAGACCACTCTGGCCTGATTTTCTCCATCCAGAGGACCGGTAGAATGCCGGCCTTTACTATCGATGTCTCCCAGGGAGAGCATCCAGATCTGACTGCTCTCCTCCGCAAATACCATGGGAATATCGATACCGGATCCATCAGCGAAAATATAATGTACGTTTGCCACAGAACCTTCGCCGGGTCTTGTGGAATCCTTTTGGAAAAATAAATACTGCCTCCCGGCTTCATAGAGCAGTTCCGTCATTTCCCCGCTGCCACTCTGCAGATTCAGCAACGTTTCCGCAGCCTTCACCGGATCCTTGTAGGTCTCATGGGCAACGGCATCTCCGTCTAAAATCCGCTGATGCAGTTTCCGCGCCGCGACACCATCGTAGCCAAGATACTGGATGCCGTCCTGTCCGGCAAAAGACCGGGTATCCTCCAAGGCAGCCACATCAAACAGGGCACTGAACTCTTCCCTGCTGTGGATACCCTGCTCAAATACCGTCAGCCATTCCGTTTTGGCAGCCTCATAGTCCACTTCACCCGCCGTTAAATCCCCTTCCGCTGTTTCATCCGACGTTCCTGTCATGTCTGTCGCATCCGCCCCAGTCTCCGTATCATTATCCGCATTTACTGCATCTGTTCCACCACCAGGGTTGCTGCACAGGCACACCACCAGTACCACGATCACTGCTGCCGCGCCGATCATGACCCAGAACGGCGGCTTGCGGTAGTCCAACACGTGCCGGATACGATTCTTCACATGGTCTTCGCCAAAAGAAAGCAGTGCGCAGATGGAGCCGCCCCGATAGCGTTTCCATTCGCCGCCGGAAGCCTCTTCCAACAATGTATAAGAGTAGATTTTCTTACTCTCTTCACCGAGGAGCTTCACAACTTTTTCATCACAGGACATCTCGCAGTCCATATTCATCAGATAAAATGCCAGCCACACCAGCGGATTGAACCAGTGGACACAACAGATTACCAACGCCGCAGGCTTAAACAGATAGTCCCTGCGCTGTAAGTGCACCCGTTCATGACACAGAACAACTTTTCTGCTCTCAGGATCTAAGCCCGAAGAGAGATAGATCACCGGATGTACCAGCCCCATGACGAAGGACAGATGTCCTCCATCGATCTCACAGATCCCCGGCTCCACCTGTCTGACACCGCTGTCAGGTCGGTGAATCCGATTACTTATACGCAGGTAAGAATAAGCATGATATCCTAGGAAGCCAAGCATTCCTGCCAGCCATACCATGGATAATACACGGAACCACACCGGGTATGTCCATGCGCGGGCGTCAGTACCCGTTCCGGCAGATGTTCCCGAAATCACTGCATCTGTTCCACTGGCTGCCACCCCTGCAACCGTAGCTCCACTTTCTGTTCTCGCAGTTCCCAGGGAAAAATCCTGCGTGCCGTCAGTGTTCATGACAGTATTGTCATTTCCACCAGCCATCGTTTTTTCTGCCGCCTGGCTGTCCGGTACTTCCTCTGCATCATACTCCCGCCGCAGGACATCTCCGATATCCTTCGTATCGTTGGCCTCTGCATAACCATGACTGCCCGGACCGACTGTCTGCTGCCCGGACGTCATCTCTGTCCCCACAGACAGCAATTTGTCCGGAATCAGACTGATTCCTGTCTCCGGTAGTATCGGACAGCACAACCGCACAAACACGATTCCCCATAACAGATAGGAGCACCATTTTGGTGCTTTTTGCAACAAAAGTCTGGCGAGGAGCACCAGCAGCACGCAGTATCCTCCCACCAGACTTAAGTTCCATACACCGTCAAATATTCTGTAGATATTCTCACCCATAAGCCCCTCCTGTCCTGCCCCCCCCCGGCAAGGCATAGTCGATGGTTTATAGACTCTTTGTAATTATAGTCTACATTCTACCGACCCATCTGTCAAGTAAGAAATCTGATTCCTTTAAAGTTGAAAACGGATGTACTCCCGGTATTTCTGAGCACTCCCCGCGCCCTCTGTTTTCCGGAAGACATCGTACACCATCCGGTACTCTCCCGGCTCCAATACTCCGTAAAGCCAGTCCCATTTGTAAAAGTTTGAGACTTCCTCCCCGCAGCCCACCGTATGACCTATCATCGTAAATCCGTAATCGTCTATGATTGTCTCCGCATCCTGCCATTCTCCTTCGATCCTGCGCTGTAGGATATAGGCATCTCCATAGGTCACCTCTGTCCCGGCATCCTCATCCTCCCGCCGGATGACAATACTGGCGCCTATATTGGAAATATCCCGCAGGGTCACAGTCACACCCGCCTCAGGGTCATAAATCGTTTCTGCCTGATTCTGTTGTCCCTCTTCTTCCGGATTCCAGTCACTTACTGTCAGCTCCGGCTCTTCTTCCGAGCGCAATACCTCCGCATGCATTTCAAAATCCAGCACGCAGTCTCTATGGATTTCCTCTGTCTCCCCGGTAGTCATGGAAGTGCCGGTCCCCCGGAAAGAGATCACTGTCTTTCCATCTCCTATGGTCACATCCGAAGTGACATATAACGGTTTCCGATACTGTTCACTGATCCACACAAAAACCTCATTGGTTGCTTCCCAATACTGCCGCAGTTCCTCACCATACTGCTTCGCATACCCCTGTCCGATGTGGGATCTGCTGCGAATGGAGCAGATTTCCGCCCCTCTCTTTCCCGTGCTTACTTCTGCACCGCTTCCATCAGACGCTCCTGCCAGTCATAGAAAGCCTGGCCGTCCACCAGGCAGCGTTCGTCCTCACCTATCCATAATCCCTGTTCTTCCGACGCGTAGCGAAAGATCCTTGTCTCACCGTCTGCATAGACAAACTGAAAATATCCCACACCTTCCACCATCTCTTCCGGTGGGATCGGATCTGACGTCACTTTTCCGGAAAGTTGTATAAATTCCTGCCACAGCTGCTCTACGGTATCGACATCTTCCACATAATCGTAATCCTCTGCACAGAAGCTGCAACCGATCTTCTGCGGGCACTCCTCCGGCAAAAAGTTCGCACAGGACGCGGTCTTTGCACTGTTTTCCAGCATTCCGGGATACCATGCATCCGCTATGACATCGGCTTCTTCCGGTGTTGCCGCCGGATATAAAACGTAGCTGGCGGGATTCTCTACGGATATCATCCCTTTTTCCACATTCTGTACCGCCTGATAAATCGCTACGGTAGTCTGGGCATCCGGGGTTCCGATCCAGCCACCCCCTCTTCCCTCCTTCAGAAATCCTCTGCTTGCTCCATAGGTAAAGAAATAATTCTGCGGTTCCTCCCCCTCTCCAACGAAAGATATCTGCCCATGGAAAGTGCTGCCGTGGATCCAGGGCAGTACCCGGTAATAATAAGTTCCGTTAACGCTCACCTGTACCTCTTCCTGCTTCCCGTAGGCATTCTCCTTCGGCATCTGTATCCCCGGCACCGTGAAATCCACCGTTTTGCGGAATTCGATGAGATTCAGCAGAAGTACCACTACCACCAATACGATTGCACTGAGAAAAATGGTTGCTTTTACGTTAATCTTCTTCATAAGCCCCTCCTTTGTTTCCCTTCTATCTATATTGACGACTTTTATACTCCGTTTGTTACAAACAGCATAACAAAATTTCACCCCTGAATCTACTTTTTTCACCCAAGCGACCACTTTCTGTTATTTCTGGTCTTTTTATAACATAACCACTGTAAATGCACAATTGAGCAGATGGAAACTTAACAGTCTGGAACTATAAAACTGGCGGCATCGGCTTCCCGGTGTCGCCAGTTTATTGTCACTCTATTTTACGAGTGGCTCATAATAGAGCACTGTCTTCTCAGGATCTTTTCCGCTGATCTCCACGCCGTCCGCCGTCGTTCCCTGGAAGCCGTCGGATGCGCCGATATAGAGAATGCGACCGTCCGGTACGAGGACCGCACAGGTACCTTCCGTACCGCAGGGCATCTCCCAGTTCTCCTGCACTCTGGTGAATTCCGTCTCACCCAGACGATAGGTGTCCACGCCGTTGTATCCCCATAGGATAAAATCTGCCGTCTCACTCACACCTGCTGCCACCATTTTCCACGGGTAGATTGTATCGGCACTGCAAATAACATTCTCGCCTCCAGCCACCGGAACAAACCTGAAGTTTTCCGGGTCTACTGACACTAATATCATAGCCATATCCCCTGCTGTCGTATCGCCCACTGCCTGTGCAGCCGCATAGACTTTGCCGTCCTTACCCTGTCCTAATGCTCCGGCACCTTGTACGGCATAGTTGTTGTCATCCGCCACGGTTCCGATCAGCTCACCTTCCGCAGAATAGATCCGCACATAACTGCCATCCTCCTGCATCCGCATCCGCACATATAATCTGCCCTGGGCATCTGTTGCCATACTATCGACTATATTCCATTCCCTCTCCCCAACAGTAAAACTGTTCAGAAGCGTTCCTTCCGGGCTGATATGATAGATTGCAGGCAGCCAGCCGTGCTCCGCTCCCGCTGCTGCCAGTCCCTTCAGTCCTGCGTAAATACTGCCATCCGGTGCCAGGCACAGACTGTAGACCTCTCCGTTTTCCGCAAAATCTTCAAAAATCGTCTCCGGCGTTCCGCTACCATAAGGCAGATATTCCACTCTCGCCTGTCCGTCCGTAGTGAATCCGCCCACATACAGACCGTTCTCTGCCACTGCCGCACAACGGATACTTACGTCTCCCTCATAAGCAATCTGCCATTCCTGCGTTGCCGTGTCGGCGCCGAGAACCGTACCACTCGTTCCCTGCTGTGCTGTATGTCCCTGTTGCGCAGCATCCTTTTCCGGCTCTGTCTTCACATATTCATAAGAACCTGCTTCAATCTCCTCGCTGATCTTCGCCAGGCTGTATTCTCTCTTTTCCTTAAAATCGATCAGCTCCAGCAGTTGCTCATCCGTAAGCTCCTTCTCCGGCAGAAAAAAGGTACTCCGCTCCGCATAAAAAGCCACGCCTTTCTTGTATTTCTCGGGGCTGTCAATCAGCGTAAGCTCCTTTTTCGGGAAATATCCCTGCTCCAGGTATGCCTGCCTAAGTTCTTCCAGTCTCGCCGTCTCGCTCTCTGTCATCGGTCTGCTGTAAGAGTCTGCAGAGGCATTTGCGTCCTGCAACTGGGCAAAATACTCCTCCAGTTTTTCGTGATTCATGCTTTCCATCCGTGCCTGATACATTCCGGATGCCGTCACCGTCGCCGACGCCAGTACCAGACAAGCTGCCGCCAGAATCGCCGCCCGCCGGAAGCTGTAATGGTGTCTGCTGCCTCTGCCGTTTTTCTCCAGATGCTGTAAAATATCATCCACCCTCGCATCCAGATCTTCCGATACCGCCATCTGTTCCTGTTCTGCCATTTTATATAATTTTCTATCTAAAAAATCGCTTTGCATCTCCTGCTCCTTTCCGCTGCTACAACATTGCCCGCAGCTGCTCCTTCGCCCGATGCAGACGGGATTTCACTGTGCCCTGCCTACATTCCAGGATCCTGCTGATCTCCGGGATCGTGCACCTCTCATAGTAAAACAGAACGATTACATCCCGATACCCGCCGTCCAACC
>ENA-UOOC01003072-UOOC01003072.1-human-gut-metagenome-genome-assembly--contig:-C48old-NODE-3072-length-11874-cov-4.444792_pt1 | contig 11874 bp, 10 predicted proteins | sample MGYA00242469_ERZ724016 | MGnify/ENA metagenome assembly ERZ724016 | reverse complement strand
ATAAAGCCTCTTGACTCCGGACCTACTACAACATCATAGTCAACATCCTTAAGTGACTCATTAATACCGTCTATAGCAAGCTTTAAGCCCTCAGGACTCTGTATAACAGAAGTTATATCTCTGAATATAATTCCTTTCTCTGGAAAATCTGGAATACTTCTTACATAATCTTCAACCTTTTTCATATTGTCCTCCTGTTTGCCTTTTATTGTGCAAAGTACATTAATTACAATTAATTTTATCAGAATTCTCTCATACAATCAAGCACCGGTTATACAATCAGACATACAAGTCCCGAATTCTCATTCATAACCTTTTCAATCGTTTCGCTTATCTTATCCATATTTTCTTTCGTTATATTGTGTGTCTTTTCATATATGCCATCATCAACTATCTGTTCGATGGTCTTTCCAAATATATTAGTATCCCATATGCCGTCAGGATTATCACTGGTGTTATCCTTAATATAGTTAATCAGGTCATCCGCCTGATTTTTTGTACCGACTATAGGTGCAATCTCAACATTTATCTGTGTTTTTAAGAGATTGACCGAAGGCACTCTTGCCTTTATCTTAACACCATATTTACTGCCATTCTTTATTACAACAGGTTCATCAAGTTCAATAGCACTTCTTACAGGCGTCACAACGCCAAAACCTGACAGGTTCACCTGTGCCATGGCATCACCTATCCCCTCATACTCTTTCCTCTTTACTGAAAGTTCTTTTATCGTACTAACAAGCTCATATTCATTCCTTATATCAGTTCCCGTAAGCTCGCTTAATATATCATAATATATGCCCTGATTCATATCGTAATCAACACTTACAAGTCCTTCCGCCATATTGACATCACTTATCGTAAGCTGTTTTATGTACTTATTATCTGTATTATATTCATACTTATCCGCATCTTTTATCGTGCTTATATCGTCAAGTACCTGTGCTGCCACCTGACACAGCTCTTTCTTTAACCAGTGCTGTGATGGAAGCACTTCTGTCCACGCAGGCGTATGGAAATCTATCTGCTTTACCGGAAATTCTTTTAATATATTTTCAAATATCCTGTTGACATCCTCCTGCTTTAACTGGTCGCAGTTTACAGGAATGACTGATACATCATATTTATCCGACATCTCATTTGCCAGCGCTGCCGCCTCCTTGGAATATGGCTTGACACAGTTAAGAAGCACAACAAATGGCTTATTAATTTCTTTCAGCTCTTTTATTGTCTTCTCCTCCGCTGGAATATAGTCGCTTCTTTCTATTCCTGTTATGCTTCCGTCAGTAGTCACAACTATGCCGATAGTAGAGTGTTCTGTAATAACCTTTCTGGTTCCTGTTTCTGCTGCCTTTGAAAATGGTATCTCCTCTTTTGTCCAAGGCGTTTTTACCATTCTCTCAACGCCGTTTTCCATATGTCCATTAGCCCCATTTATCATATATCCAACGCAGTCTACAAGTCGAACTTTTATGCATATGTCGTCATACGGTGATATAAGTGCCGCTTCCTTAGGTATAAACTTAGGCTCTGTTGTCATAATCGTTGTACCACCAGATGCCTGTGGAAGTTCGTCAACCGCCCTTCTTTTTTCATTTTCATCCTGCATGACAGGCAGCACACACATTTCCATAAATCTTCTTATAAATGTCGACTTACCCGTTCTTACAGGACCAACAACGCCAAGGTATATCTCACCGTTGGTACGAAGCTTTATGTCGTTGTACATATCAAAACCTGTGTCTGTATAAGGTCTATTTCCATCCATAACAAAAACCTCCTGAATATACACTTATAAATGTATATTCAGGAGGTAATATAATTATGATTGCCATATTGAGGCGGTTTAATAACTTATAACACCGAACTGTGCAAGTGTATAGAATATAAGTATGATAAGCAGAAGCACTGGTGCTATATACTTAACCATAACTCTGTATATAAGCTCTCTCTTAAATGTTTCGCCATTCTTTGTCGCTTCATTGATAACATACTCTGGATTTGCAAACCATCCGATAAGTATACATGTAAGAAACGCAACAACTGGAAGAAGCAGGCTGTTACTTATAAAGTCACAGAATGTAAGGAAATCCATTCCCAGTATAGTTACATCTGCCCATACTCCATTACCAAGTGAACAAGGTATTCCAAGGAGTACTGAGAATATAATTATTCCCACACATGCCTTGATACGGCTTATTCCGAATCTATCCATAATCATCGATGTTATTGCTTCCATGACTGAAACAGAGCTTGTAAGCGCTGCAAAGAATACAAGTGCAAAGAATAAAAATCCGATAATTCTTCCTGCTGTCATCTGTCCAAACACCTTAGGAAGTGTTACAAACATAAGACCAGCTCCACTTGCCTGTGTACCAGCTTCACCGCTGAATATATATACAGCAGGAACTACCATCATACCAGCAAGAAGTGCTATGCCTGTATCAAATATTTCTATCTGGTTTACAGACTTTACAAGACTTACATCATCTCTTGTATACGAACCATAAGTTATCATAATACCCATGGCAAGGCTCATAGAGTAAAACATCTGTCCCATGGCTGCACATACTGTCTTGAAAGAAAACTTACTGAAATCAGGAAGAAGATAATACTTTATACCCTCTGATGAACCCGGAATTGTAATAACATATATACATATGACAATAGCAAGCACTATAAGTACAGGCATAAGGAACTTACTCACTTTTTCAATTCCCTTTTCAACACCAAGTATAACGATAAGTGATGTAAGTCCAAGGAATATTATAAAAAATACAAGTGGTGACCATTCCTGACTTACAAAGCTGCCAAAAAATGAATCATCGGCAGCTGCAATATTCTGTCCAGTTGCAAATACTGTCACATACTTTGTAACCCATCCGCCTATTACGCAGTAATATGGAAGAATAATAACAGGAATTATGAACGCTATAGGTCCTATAAAACCGAACTTTTTATTGACTTCGCTATAGGCTCTTGTAGGACTTAACTTTGTCTTTCTTCCTATAGCTATCTCTGTTGTCATAAGTGTAAAACCAAATGTCAATGCAAGTATAATGTATACAAGAATAAATATACCACCACCATACTGTGCTGCAAGGTACGGAAATCTCCATAAGTTACCAAGACCAACTGCACTGCCGGCAGCAGCAAGGACAAAACCTATTCCTCCCGTAAAACTTCCTCTCTCTTTTTTATTCATTATTAATATCCAGACCTTTCTTTTATTTATTCATCAAACTCAGCAAGGACATAATATCCCCTGCTTGTCTCTCCGACTTCTTTAACAATGCCATGTCTTGACTTTAATCTCTCTGGTGTTGAATAATTGCCAGACATCGCAACTGCCGGCTCAATAGTATAATAATAGCTGCTTGGAAGCTTTCCTTCTGTAATCTCAACCTCATCGCCCGGCTTGACAAGATTAGGTCTGCTCATTGTGAATTCCATCTGTCGCATAATAATCCTCATTTCTGCGCACGTTTTCTGCGCATAACAAGTTTGTGCCAAGTGCGCGCAGACACAAATCTTGCGTGTGAAAAATTCATTTTTCACACTATCCTCATTTCTATAGATTAATCTTCTCAAGACATTTAACTGTATATTCATCCACCTTTGCCTTTAAGTAACCATACTGCTCTGTATCTACATTTACAAGACCATCCACTATGCTCTTCGCCGCATCAGATGCCTCCTTTAATGTAGCCGCATCGGTATATATATCAGCTATACCAAAGTCAAAATCGCCGCTCTGCCTTATGCCGAAAAAGTCGCCGGGACCCCTTAACTTAAGGTCCTCCTCTGCTATCTTAAAACCATCGTTGGACTTGTTAAGAATTTCAAGTCTCTGCTTTATCTGCTTTGACTTGGCAACAGTCACAAATATACAGTAAGACTGGTGCTTTCCACGTCCTACCCTGCCTCTTAACTGATGAAGCTGTGCAAGCCCGAATCTCTCAGAATTCTCGACCATCATAACCGTACTGTTTGGAACATTGACACCTACCTCAATAACAGTTGTTGAAACAAGAACATCCGTATCGCCACGTACAAACTTTTCCATAATTTCATTTTTCTGTGACGGCTTCATCTTTCCATGCAGATAATCTATGCGTGCCGTTGGTATGGCTTCCCTTAACTTTGCAGCATAGTCAACTACATTTTCTGCCTCAATATTCTCACTTTCCTCAACCATAGGACATATGACATAGCACTGCCTTCCCTCTTTTATCTGGTTGCTTATAAATGCATACGCCTTAATCCTGTATGAAGTATCAACCACACAGTTCTTAATTGGAAGTCTGTTCGCCGGAAGCTCATCAATAATAGAAATATCAAGGTCGCCATACAGTATAATCGCAAGCGTTCTTGGTATAGGTGTCGCACTCATAACGATAATATGTGGATTTTCACCTTTATCAGAAAAACTCTTGCGCTGGTTTACACCAAACCTGTGCTGTTCATCTGTTATTACAAGTGCAAGATTATTGTATACAACATTTTCCTGTATAAGAGCATGCGTACCGACAACTATATCAAGCTCACCAGACTCAAGCTCCCTATATACCTTTCTTTTGGCTGACTGTGTCATCGAACCTGTAAGAAGACCTACCTTTAAGTCTATGCCAGCTTTATCAAAGAGTGTCGTTATCGACTCATACTGCTGGCTGGCAAGTACTTCTGTCGGAACCATCATAGCTGCCTGATAGCCTGCAAATGCTGTATTCATAAGCGACAATATCGCGATTATCGTCTTTCCCGAACCTACATCACCCTGAATAAGCCTGCTTGTAACATGCTTTCCTGCCATATTAGCCTTAATCTCTTCCCACGTTCTTATCTGCGCCCCTGTAAGGCTGTAGGGAAGGCTCTTTATAAATGCATCCGTGCGTTCATCATTTCTTATAATGTATGAATTGGGAATACGCTCATTGGCTGACTTAAGATTAAGTGTTGCAAGCACGAATAAAAAGAACTCCTCAAAAGCAAGTCTGTGCCTTGCATCAACATAATCCTCCATAGACTCTGGAAAATGTATGTTGTGCATTGCTTTATTATGCTCTGACAGTCCATATTTATCCATAATACATGCTGGTATAAATTCATGCTCCATACCTGCAAGATATTCATCAACCGCCTGTTTTACTGCCTTTGTCACAATCTTGTTAGACAGTCCCTTTGTCAGCGGATACACTGGCGACATATGATTTTTAATCTCATTGTAGCCTGCCATTGTATACATATCCGGATGTTCTAATACATACTCACCATTCTTTAAAATAATCCTGCCCCTGAATATATAATGCATCCCAACCCTGAGCTTAGACTTAAGAAAAAGTGAATTATACCACAGACACTTAATAGTATCTAAGTTTTCATCTTTTACAACTACTGATAATATGCTCTTGCGCTCATTACCATATATCTTAGGGCTTGCTATAACTGTCGCTTCTATGGCTGCGACCGGCTTTTCACAGTCTGCCAGTGAATTAATAAAAACAGGCTCCTCATACACAATATAGTCTCTAGGATATAATCTTACGAGATCTTCTACTGTATATACAGAAAGCCTGTTCAGATTGGCAGCAGTCTTAGCCCCTATTCCTTTTAATTGTGTAATATCCATACATCAACCTCAGATAATAGTCTCAGACTTGTTATATAACAGCTTACTCTACAGATACTATATAATAGTATACTGGCTGTCCGCCGTACTGAAGCTCAACATCAACTCCGTCAAACTTCTCTTCTATCTTCTTTACTAACTCTTCTGCCTTACTCTCATCTATGTCTTCGCCATAGTATACACTGATAAGTTCAGATTCTTCATCAACAAACTCTGCAAGCATGGCAAGAGCTGTATCATCCATATCTGTTCCAACGGCTGCAAGACCCTTATCACCAAGGCCAAGATAGTTGTCCTTCTTTATCTCCTTGCCATCAATAGATGTATCTCTGACTGCATATGTGAGCTGTCCTGACTTAACTGTTGATAATGACTCAAGCATTGCTTCTTCATTTTCTTTAGCATTTCTTGTAAGCTCAAAGTTAATCATGGCTGTTATACCCTGAGGAATAGTCTTTGTTGGTATAACAACAAGCTTCTTATCTTCAATGATTGATGCTGCCTGATTAGATGCAAGAATAATATTACTGTTATTTGGAAGAACAAATATTGTGTCTGCATTAATCTTCTCAGCCGCATTAAGAATATCCTCTGTTGATGGATTCATAGTCTGTCCGCCCTGAATAACTTCATCAACACCAAGCCCCTTGAATATCTCAGCAAGTCCTTCACCTGCTGCTATAGTGATAAAACCAAAGTCCTTCTTAGGTGTATTCTCAGCCTTTTCTTCCTCATGCTTCTTCATTGCATCTGCCGCTACTGCTGACTGATACTCAGACTGTGCAATAACCTTCTGGTTATGTTCTTCTCTCATATTGTCAACCTTCATCTTAGTAAGCTGACCATACTCAAGACCCTTTTCAAATGCCTGACCTGGGTGGTTAGTGTGTACATGAACCTTAACAATATCATCAAGATTAACGCATACAATAGAATCACCTATAGATGAAAGGAACTTCTTGAATTCTGCCTCTGTATTCTCATCAAATGGCTTCTCAAGCATAATAATGAACTCTGTACAATAACCAAACTTAATATCTGCATTATCAATGGCAGCGCCCTTTCCCGGCATGCTTGAACCAGCCTTAAATTCTGCATTAGGCTCTGTTATTGTAAAGTCTGTAACCTTTCCTGTAAGTGCATCATAAAGACCTCTTAATACTACAACAAGTCCCTGTCCGCCTGAGTCAACAACTCCTGCCTCTTTTAATACAGGCAGCATATCCGGTGTCTTTGCAAGAACTTCCTCTGCATAATCTATAATAACTGATAATGCCTCTTCTATGTCTGTAACTGTATCAGCAATCTCAGCCGCCTTATCTGAAACTCCCTTTGCAACAGTAAGAATAGTTCCTTCCTTTGGCTTCATAACAGCCTTATAAGCTGTTTCTGTAGCTCTGCCGGTTGCAACAGCAAGTGTCTTTACAGTTATTTCCTTAACCTGTGACATTTCTTTAGTAAAACCTCTAAGAAGCTGTGAAAGAATAACACCTGAATTACCTCTTGCTCCTCTTAAAGAACCTGTAGATATTGCCTTTGCAAGATTTTCCATAGTAGGATTAGCAATAGCACTCACTTCCTTAGCTGCTGACATAATAGTAAGTGTCATGTTCGTACCTGTATCACCATCCGGTACAGGGAACACATTCAGGTCATTAATCCATTCCTTCTTTGATTCAAGATTCTTAGCGCCTGCAAGAAACATCTTCTGCACAAGTGCTGCATCTATAGTAGTAGTAGCCACTTTATTCCTCCATTCTGCCATAATAAAGGCCTGTAAATAATTCTATACTAAACAATTAATCTATAACTCTCACGCCTTCAACATATATGTTGATTTTCTTAATTTCAAGACCTGTGAATTCAGATACTTTGTACTTTACATTCTCAATAAGGTTATCTGCAACTGTTGAAATACTTACACCGTAAGATACGATAACATGGAAGTCTAACTCTATCTTATTATCGTTATCTATCTCAACCTTGATACCTCTTGTAAGACTGTCTCCTTTTAACAACTTTACAAGACCATCTTTCATACTCACTGCTGCCATACCAACGATACCAAAGCACTCAACTGCTGTTGAACCAGCATACTGGGCAACAACTTCACTCGAGATAGATACTTTACCCAACTCATTATTCAATATTCCATTCATATCTAGCCTCCATACTGCGACTTGTATTTTAAGGAATCTATGCGACACTATCGCAGAAAGTCCACGCAGCCAGACTTTCCTCGCATTATGGAAAAAACTTTCACATACAATCTGCGAATTCCGAATATGTTACTATTCAAGGCTACACGCAACTTTACCGACAGCTAAGAATAGCAGACACAATTAATCATATAGACATTATACTATTAAAGCTAAAATAAATAAAGTGAATCACGCAATTTTATTAAACTGGGCAATTCACTTTAATGTACTGATATAAATTTTCGAAAATTAATAGCAGAAATAAATTATAAATTTATTCTTAGGCACGTTCTACTTTGCCTGAACGTAAGCAAGAAGTGCAAACATACATCTTCTTTGTTGCTCCGTTAACCTTAACTCTAACAGACTTAACGTTAGAATTCCAAATCTTATTAGATCTTCTATGAGAATGACTCACTGCATTACCAAAGTGAGCACCTTTTTCGCAAACTGCACATTTAGCCATATCAATTACACCTCCTTACCGGTATTGGGTAAAATTACCCACAACAGAACTTATTGTATCAGAACACAATACATTTTGCAACACTTTTTTCAAGAAAATTACGCAAAAGGTCATAAAGTCCCTTTTTATCTGCCCTGATATCAGTGACAAAACATATTATATCCTGCAAGAATCAATATAATAATAATGCATATGCATAAAAAAAGATTACTTGCAAGGAAAAGTGCTATTATCATACCAATAGCTATCCAGAACATAATAAATCCAAGCATCCGGCACATATAGTCCTCCATACTGCCATAATAAAGCCCTGTATAACTAACCTGATATGCAGGGTACTCTCTGATAAAATATATGTTCTGTTGAATACATATATAACTACAATAAATTATAGTCAGTCTTCCTTTGTGACATTATTTATGGCTTCATCGATATCATCATCCATATCTACATTGCCAAACTTACCAGTTATTCTGTCAACAACATCTGGAACCATATCAAGTATCTTTGTTACAGTATCCTGATTTTTGATATTAACAAGCTTTGTAGTGCCATTCTGGATTACAAGCACTGCGCTTGGCGACATCTTTGCACCCATACCACCACCGGCATTATTCTTTTTATCATCCGCAAATGCACCTGCACCAACACCAAAATTAACATCGCAAAGTGGAAGTATTATTGTATCATTTACATGAACAGCATCTCCAACAACTGTCTTTGCTGACAAAAATGAATCCATCCCCTTAAAAAGTGATGAAACTGTTGCATCAAAGTTATTCTTACTCTCTGCCATATACACTCCTCCATTCTATTTATTAAGCACAAGCTCCCTGAACCTTTTATTCCTGTATACACGGAATACTATCATCAGAAGCTTGCATATCCTTACTCTGCCTTTAATATATATATCCCCTTCAAGTATTTTCTCATTAAAGTCAGGGGTTATATTCATATTTATACCACTAAGTCCATAAAAGACTGAAATATACATAAGAAGCTGTCCTGTCCTATAAGGGTCATCACACCCATAATGTATATTAATTTTATACTTAACCGGCATTATTTCCTTAAAAAGAGCTTTAAGCTGGCTGTATAAAAGACGCACCATCTCTTTAGCTTCATCATTGATAATCATCTTAATATCATCAATCTTTTTCTTAAGCTTATCCTTTGACCTTATAACAGCTCTTATTTTTCTTTTTGTCTTTTTAATTATACTCTTAATTTTATCCGTTAATGAATGTATTCTTTTTTTCAGACAGGCTATTATGCCAGGGTTCTTCTTTGCAGAAGTGATATCCGACTGTTTTTCTGATATTTTACCATCCGAATGGACACCTGTTTCTCCATTTACCTTATTTACTATAACGGAGGTGGCATTTTCGGCTTTTTTCACCTCAGAAGGAGGCTTTTCTGCATTTCCAACACATTCAGCACCTTCAGTCTGTCCGACATTCTTTTTATCTGAAGTCTTTCCAGCTTCCGCTTCATTTTTCTTTTCCACAGGCTTCTCTGTCCGCTGCGTATCACCTTCATGCCCGCTGCGCTTTACGCTGCCTGCCTCAGAAACAGCAATATCTCCACCCGCTGTCTCATCCTTCATATCATCAAAGACATTTTTTTCTTTATCTTTATTTCTATTCTTATCGCCAGAGCTATGTGTATCAGATGTATTGTAGCTTTTCCCAGCCTTTGCCTCATCTTTATTCTTATCACTGTCATACAGCGTAAAGAAAAGCACCCTTGCTCTTGCTTTCAGCTCTTTATCAAAGCTGGCATCCAGCCTTAAGGCATTAAGAAACCATCCTATATGAAGCTTTCCCGTAAATTCTTTATGATAATCCCCTTTCGCTTTGTACCTCACAGGAACAAAAAGCACCGAAAGAACTGCCAGCAGCAAAAGCCCAATAACGCTAAGGAGGATTATCCCGATAATCTTAAGTATCAATAATAAGATATGAATCAATCAATCCCCTCCTGACGTTTACTTCCAAACTTCAGATACCGGCTTATATTAAACCCACCAGTATTCTTATACACCTCGTCAACTATATCCCTGACAAGCTCATACGCCTCATCTCGTCCTTTAGCTATGCCAACAACATAGATTTCATCCTGTATACATTTTTTCTTAAAATGCGGCTGCAACAGCACATTGGCAGAATATATATCAAGTATATTGGAAGTGTTAGAGGGCAGCGTAATAAGATATGTATCAAAAGAAAACTTCTTTTTTACAACATGCCCTAAAACCTTATATTTAGCTTTTCTGGCACCTTCGCCCATATACAGTCCTCTATACCACTTCACAATATGCTCCTATACACCTACTGGCCATTAACTATCATTTTTATAACTTCGACAACCGCTTTCTTTTCAGCTTCATCACTGCACTGGATAAGTGAGCTGTTTATATAATCCTGTATCTCTTCTGTATTGTTAAAGAATACTGGAAGCATAGATAATACAGCCGCCATAACAGCCCTTCTTACACTTACTTCCTTTGATGCAAACAATTCATCAAGCTCTTTTATAAACCTTTCTGCCGTCATATCAGCATATGAATCATCCGGTATCTCATCAAAATATTCTTTAGGTGTTATATCAACAAAGTCACTTCCCGACTGTAACTTCTGTATAACTTCAAGGTCAGCATACATTTCATCTATAGCAAGCTTTGTAAGCTCATCCTTGAGATTGCCTGTAGCATACTGAATGGCAAAGTCTGCTGCCGTAATAGTTTCAAGTATATGCTCCTGCTTTCCTTCAAATGCCTCAAATAACGCTGCTATCTCATCTAAATCCTCTTCTTCCTCAAAGACAGCTCTTGACTTCTTTATAATATCTTTTGAAGTCATTACCTCTGTGCTGTCCCCAACTGTATTATTCTCAGATAATATAATTGTATACAGGTCATTTACAATCTGTGCAAGTAAAACATATATATCTGCTGCATTACTCATCTTTTCTGTAGCAATGTCGAGCGCGCCCTTAAGCCTTATATACTCTGCACTGTCAATGTTCTTATAATCTGCCTTGTCTAAAGTCACATAAATATCATGCATATCAGTAAAGAAGCCATTGTCCATAGCTGCCTTTCCTAACATGGCACTTGTACTTAAAGAATAATAGAAGTCATCTATAGTATTCTTCTGCGCACCATGATAAAGAGTAAATGCCTCACTTATATGGTCATAGAACTTACCCTTTGACATTCTTACCGGGAGCTGTCCTACTATGTCAGATATTCTTGCATTAATTGACACATTATCCTTATCTGAGAATATATAATGCATAATATCATTAGTCATATATGTATTATAGTACTCACTATCAAATGCATCATCCCTGAACCTGTATTCCACCCTGTTAAGAACGTGCTCATATATCCTAAACTTGTCAACATAATCAGTAACACTTTCCATTATACTTATAAGTTCATTTCTGACAGCATCTATCTTTTCTGTAAGTACAGCCTTATCCGCAATGGATGAGCCGATAGATGAAAGCTCTATGACTTCATTTACCTTCTCAAGCATTGCAAGAAACTGCTCATCATCTATCTCATTGTCCTT
>ENA-UOOC01003071-UOOC01003071.1-human-gut-metagenome-genome-assembly--contig:-C48old-NODE-3071-length-11877-cov-5.486635_pt1 | contig 11877 bp, 8 predicted proteins | sample MGYA00242469_ERZ724016 | MGnify/ENA metagenome assembly ERZ724016 | reverse complement strand
GTTTCATGCCAGCATCTCCTTCCGGGACAGCGTCGGATTCCTCCACCCAGATACCCAAAATATCGCGCAGTCTGCCCGGATATCCGCCTGTGATCACAAGGTCATGGTCTTCCACATATCCGCTGAAATAGGAGGTCAGAAAGGTGCCGCCCGCTTTGACAAAGCTGCGGATCTTTTCATCATAACCGTCTTTGCACATGTATAACATCGGTGCAATGACAACTTTATAACCGGACAGATCATCGTCCACACCAACAAAATCCATTGGGATATGAAGATTTAACAGTGCCTTATAATACTGATAAATCTCCTCATAATAATTGATACAACGGCTTGGGCCTGCGGATAATACCGTTGCCCACCAGTTATCCCAGTCAAATACAACTGCCACTTCTGTCGGAGTTCTTGCACCAAGCAGTGTATCAGAAAGTTCAGTCAGTTCTTCGCCAAGTGCTGTGATCTCACGGAACACTCTCGTATTCTCATTGCCGACATGGTCGATCACTGCGCCGTGATATTTTTCACAGGCACCAATGCTTCTTCTCATCTGGAAAAACATGATCGTATCTGCGCCGTGCGCTGCCGCCTGATAGCTGTATAAGCGCATCACACCCGGTCGCTTTAAGGCACAGTAGGTATGCCAGTTGCTCACACTCGGTGTCTGTTCCATCAGTGCAAACGGTTTGCCACCCTTTAATCCACGCATCAGATCATGTGCCATCGCATTGTTTTCTGTCTCTGCGCCAAAGGAAGGATAGCTGTCCCAGGAAATAAAATCCATTTCTTTTGCCCATTTCTGGTAGTCTAATGATGGATAAAATCCCATCAGATTTGTGGTAACCGGAATATCCGGCGTGTACTCTTTTACCGCATCGCGCTCTAATTTGTAGCAGTCTAAGATACTGTCCGAATTGAATCTGCGGTAATCGAGTGAAATCCCCTGGAAATTGGTACGGATGCCATCCCAGTTAAACTCCTCTGAACGCATATCCGGCAAAACAACATCATCCCAGTCATAAAAGGTATGTCCCCAGAAAGAAGTGTTCCATACACGGTTTAACTCATCCAGCGTTCCATATTTTTTATGCAGCCATACACGGAATGCTTTTTCACAGTTTTCGCAGTAACATTCCCCGCCATATTCATTGGAAATATGCCATGCAACGATATTGTCATAATCTTTGTATCGCTCTGCCAGTTTTGCGGCAAGTGCCACAGAATATTTCCGGTAAGTCGGGCTGTTCGGACAGGAATTGTGACGTGCTCCGAATTTGCGTTTCATGCCGTTATGCCCGACACGCAGGATATCCGGGTATTTTCTTGCCATCCACGCCGGATGCGCTCCTGTCGAAGTTGCAAAGCAGACTTTCAGTCCGTTTTCTTTCACATACTCCATGATCTTATCCAGTTTGGAAAAATCATAGGTAATTTCATCCGGCTGCAGTGCTGCCCAGCTGAAAACATTGAGCGTCACGACATCAATGTGCGCTAATTTAAACAGGCGCATGTCCTCTTTCCAGATCTCCTCCGGCCACTGTTCCGGGTTGTAATCTCCACCATATAAAATTTTATGTACTTTGCTGCTCTCGATCATATTTACCTCCAATTTCTGTGCTGTATTTTTGCATCTTTTTCGTATTGCTGTTCCTGATTTGTTCTGTTAACCGGTTTTACCTGTCACTCGCCCTCGCGGTTCACACGCTCGATCTGTAAGAATACACGTTTGCTTACTGCTGCGACCGTGTAAATGATAAATCCAGGTCCAAATAAGATTCCAAGAAATATCATGGTTGAATTATACTGGAAGATCAGCACTTCTGCTGCGACGAGGATCACAAGGATCAGTGTTTTTCCAAAATATTTTCTTGAAATATCCATAGAATTCTGGATCGTGCGGACCACCGTATTTTCATATCTTGCCAGCAGTGAAAAGGAATAGATCATCGCAATGATCACAAGAAATACGGACACCATACCGATGATCAGCAAAATGACCGGATTATTTTTCACTGCTCCAAACAGCTGGAAGTCAAGATATACCGCATACCATGCAACCAGAAAGATCAGTCCCATCGGAACGCCCTGTTTAAAGTTTGCCTTGTACGCTTCAAAATATGATTTCGCGATATAGCCCTCCTCATCATCCGCCAACTTTAACGCAACTGACATTGCCGCCGTGGTCGATGCCCCGATCGTAAAAACCGGCAGGCTTCCAAGAATCCATAAAAAATTTAGTTTTAAAATATCAAGTACTCTGCTTAAAAAACGGTACAATGGACTGTCAACGCTAAAAAATTTCATTTGTTTTCCTCCAATCTCAAAGTGCTTCCCATGCACTTTTCTTATCTCTCATTTTATTTCATACCTCTGATCTGCTTTCATCATACAGGATTTTACTCCAGATATCCAGTATGATGAAAACAGACCGGGGCGATCCGGACGGAATGTCCGGATCTTCTGCTCTGGTCTGTCATTCATTTGTGATACAATTATTTGATTGTCCCTTTTACTTCGTTCTCAGCTGCTTTTCTAAGTGATGCCTCATTCTCCTGGAATGCGATACACTCGTCATAGCCGTAGTCTTTTGCCTGGGAGATCATGTCTGCAACGATCTGATCGTACTCAGCATCTGTCTTAGCATAGATTGCTTTCCAGGAATTTGTCTTGATGCACTCAGCAACCTGTGTCCATAATACAGTTAACTCATCAGATTTTGTAGACTCAGAGTATGTGGTACCAAGAGAAAGTTTGTAAGGTCTTGATCCCATGTACTCATCTGCTGTTGCAGCACCTGTCTTATCTCTCCAATCCTGCTCAATGTCAGAATTTGCATCTGTTGCAAAACTTGCCCATTTACGATAGTTGAATGTCTCACCGTTTGAATCAGGATTTAAGGAATCAAGTGCCCATGTTGTATTGTTCATTTTAAAGGAACCATCATCAAATGTTCCGCTGTAACCATCAGACATCTGTGTGCTGATATCTGTTTTTGCTGCACGTCCCAGATCTGTAAACTGTGTTTTACCATCTTCATCATAGTACCAGCAGACATCCTTTGGACCATACTCAGCAGTCATGCGTCCTTCCGGAGTAGATAACCAGTTTAAGATTGCCATACATAATTCCGGATACTCTGTCTTAGCACCGATAGACCAGATACGGTTGCCACCGTAGATGTTCTGACCATAGCAGATCGGAGCTGCGTCTTCCGGCGGGCAAGGATACATTGCTTTGCCTTCCTGTGCATGTGAATCTGAGTTGTAGAAAGTAGAACCTAAGAAGTTGAACACATTTAAGAATGCTCCACCGTTCTGGTAATCTTCCTGCATACCGTCATATCCCTGTGTCTGGGAGTCAGGATCAAGTAATCCTTTCTGATACAGGTTGTTATAGAATTTTAAGCATGTGAGGTAAGGTCCATTTTCCTCTAATGCTGGATGGAATACCTGCTCCTCTGGATCATACAGACCAAAACCAAATTCATCATATCCATAATAAGCAGTTGCTGTTGATTTTACGAACATTACAAGGTTTCCGTCCCAGTCGTTGAATAAGGAAACACCATAAGTTGTTTTTCCGTTATCATCGGTCGGGCAGATCTCTTTCATCTGACCTAAAACATCTACCATATCGTCTAAAGTCTTGATCTCAGGATATCCTAACTCTTTGTAAAGATCCCATCTTAAATCCCAGGTATACATGAAATCCTGACGTGCTGTCGCATCCCTTGCAACATCAAATCCGAATCCATAAACAGTACCGCCGGAAAGATTTGCATTTTTCTCTAATGCATATGGCATGTTCTGTTTGATGTATGGACCGTAATCGCTTAAGATATCATCCTCGTTCCAGTCAAAGAGCATTCCCTTGCTGACTGCCTGCTGATACTCATCAGAATCATTTCCCCAGAGAACCAGATCTCCAAGGTTTCCTGACTCCATACGTGTCTCATATACACCGTCAGAATCTGGGATGATATTTAATTTTACATTGAATTTGTCTAACATGATCTGACCAAACCATCCGATCTGCTCACCGGAATAGTTTGCTAACTGATCGAATACATCGAGAGTAACTGTCTCTTCCGGAATGATATCTGCGAGATCTTCCGCTTCATCTTCGGAAGTTCCCTCGGATACTCCACTCTCCGTTGCATCTTCGTCTGCAGCATCCCCCGCTGCATTGTTGCTGTTGTTCTTTGATGCACTTGTCTGATTGCTACCCCCACAGGCTGCCATGGAAACTGTCATTGCAGCTGCCAGAAGCAGTGATACGATTTTCTTTGCTTTCATGTAATTTTCCTCCTTGTTTTTGTGTTATTTTGATTCCGCGCCTCGCGGTTAACACCTCTTTAACCTTTTACGGCACCTAACATGATACCTTTTTCAAAGTAACGCTGCATGAATGGATATACGATTAAAATCGGGATTACCGTTACCATGGAAATCGTATATTTGATAACCTTTCCACTCATTGCTGATTTTAAAACAGCCTCGCTGACAGATCCGCCAGACTCCATTAATGCACTTAAGTTGGATGCCTGATTTAAGTAAATGTAAAGTCTGTGCTGTAAAGTATATAATTTCGGAGCTGATGTCATTAAGATCAGGGAATCCGTAAAGGAGTTCCAGTGACCAACTGCACCGAAAATCGCAATCGTCGCAAGGATCGGTTTACTGAGCGGCCAGATGATCTTGCGGAATACAGTAAAGAAGCTTGCTCCGTCGATCTGAGCACTCTCTTCGAGTTCCGCTGGAATTGACTCTATGTATGTTTTTACCAGAATGATGTTATACGGAGCCACAATACCAGGGATGATGTATGCCCAGAATGTATTGGTCAGACCTAACATCTGCATATTTAAGAACCATGGGATCAGACCCGCATTGAAATACATGGTAATCACAAGAAATCTGTACCAGAATTTTCTGCCCCACATTTCATCTTTGGTTACCAGATATCCGATAAATCCGGATGCTGCTACCATAAGTGCCGTACCAAGTACTGTTCTTGACAGTGATACGATCAATGCACTTGAAAGATCACTTACATTTAATAACGCTGTATAGTTATCAAAATGGATTCCTCTCGGTATGAAGTTGATTAAACCCTTGATTACCAGATCATTATCGCTGATCGTATTGATAAACAGGTAATAAAATGGAAATATACATGCTATTGTAAATAATGTAAAAAACAGGTAATTTAAAATGTTAAATACGATATCGCCCGGTTTTAAGCGATATTTGCGTTTATGTGTTTTTTCATAAAGTTTTTCGGCTTTTAAATCAGCCTTTTCCTGTGCTGTTTTTGCCATGTCTTACGCCTCCTTATACAATACTCTCGCCACGAATCAGTTTCGAAATACCGTTTGCAGCAAACAGTAACGTTACACTGACAACGGATTTTACCATACCGATTACTGTTGATAATGGAATCTGTCCCTGTCCGATACCAAGTTTGTATACATACAGGTCAAGTACCATGATAGAACTTGTATTGGTAGAGTTTTCAAATACTAAATACTGATCCATACCATTGCTTAAGATATTTGCAATCGACATTAACAGTAATACACAGAATGTCGGGATCAGGCTCGGCACGGTAATATTCCACATTCTCTGGAAACGTCCTGCACCGTCGACGGTTGCTGCTTCATAAAGCTGCTGATCAATACCGGAAATTGCTGCAATATAAATGATTGCACTCCAGCCGATACCTTTCCATAAGCCCCAGGCTAACATCTGCAGCCATACATGGCTGCCGCCCATCAGCATATTCACGCCCTCTTTCCAGATTCCGGCATTTACCATCAAACTGCTGACAAATCCGTCTGTAGAAAAGATACAAAATGCGATTGCATATACAAGAACCCAGCTGATGAAGTTCGGTACTGTTGTAAGTGTCTGTACGACGCGGCGGAACTTCATGTTTTTAATCTCGCAGAGGAAAATTGCAAATGCCATTGGAAGCCAGCTTGTCAAAATTCCAAGACCACTCATTGCAAGCGTGTTTTTCAGAACACGGATGATATCTCTTACCGTTGCAGGATTTTTAAACAACTGCGTGAACCATTTGAATCCAACAAAGTTATCCATGCTTAAGGTATCACCAACTTTGTAATCAAAGAATGCATATCTCCATCCCCATAATGGCAGATAACAAAATACACCAGCCAGTGCCAGGAATGGCATTAACATCAGGAACAGGCGGTACTTTGTTTCCATCTCATATTTAGCACCCGCCTCAACCTTAGGCTGTTTTGCCATCGCGATCAATGTTACGATCAGGATCAGTACTGCAACGATCAGGATCATATAAAAACCATTTGAAAAGATCGGCTCGATTTTCTTAGGTTTTTCTGTCTGGCTGATCTGACTGTATGCAAGTGCGATACCGCCAAGTCCTGACAGCATCACTGCACTTCCTGCTGCTGTGAAGATGTTACTTAATTTTTTCATTTTCAGATTACCGAGTGATAAACATCCACCGGCTGCAACTGCTGCTGTACCAACGCAGATAATCAGAGCTGATACAGAGTCAAGCCGTAATGTTGATTTCATAACCCATCCTTTTCGGAATGCACGTCCAAACTCTGATGCCAGTGATGAGTATGAAATACCGGAAGTAAACAGCGATAAGTTTCTTCCGATCATTCCGCTGATCCTCGCTGGATTGATTCCAGGTATGAACATGAATAAGACTGCGAACAGAACTGCGATCCGAAGTACAATGTATAACTTGCCTGTAACACCGGAACCATCTGTTTTGTTGTTTTTTGAAATGCCCGTTTCTTTCATTTCTCCCTTTCCCTTCTTTTTTGGTTTTCGCCAGCATCCGGAGCTTTTCGAAAACGTTTAAGTATTGTTTTAAAAAAAATATTTCCGAACTGCTTTTGTTGTATTTATTATATAAAAGGGAAGAAAATTAAAATACCGTAAATAATTGATAAAATATACCTTGATTTTTGGTCATTCAAAATGAGACATCAAAAAATTGGGGTATTTTTGTTGAATAAATACCCCAATTTTCTGACTCAACAGAATTGCATATGTTTTAAATATAATTCCTGAAACTCTGGTGTATCTGCAAGATTGATCTCATGGGATATGGCTGCAATCTCTTGCGGCTGCATATCACTGCTTTCTTTTGAGTGTGTCAGGCATCGTGCGGCTCCCTCTAAGGCACTGTTGCCGACCGGCGTGAGTTTTCTGCGAAGTCCGATTGGCAGAAGTCCGATTCCAAGTGCTTTTTCCATGTCAAGTCCCATGCCAAACCCGCCTGCAACATATACTTTTTTTATCTGTTCATGAGAAATATTTGATTTCTGCAGTAATACTTCTAAACCCGCACAGATAGCTGCTTTTGCCATCTGCACCTGTCTGATATCCTCCTGGGTAAAATAAAATTTTCCGGGTACGACCGGAAATCCTTTTTCAAACCACGGTTCTCCCAAAATCCCCTGAGTATCAACAATATGGTGCCGCACGAGTTCATACATTACATCAATGATTCCGGTTCCGCATAACCCAATGGCCGGTTTATTTCCAATCGTCTTTGTCACCATATTATTTTTACCAAATAAAACTGCACGGCAGACAGCTCCCGGCACACCGGGCATACCGCAGGATATGTTTCCACCTTCGAATGCCGGTCCCGCGGCAACGGATGAGACAAGGAAATGATCTCCCGCAGCAAGAACCATCTCACCGTTTGTTCCAATGTCGATCAGCATCTCGCATTTGTCCGGCCGCATACCACATCCCATCATGCCCGCCGTAATATCTCCTCCAACAAAAGCTGAGATTCCCGGCATGATCTGTACTTTTGTGGTCTGATTGATTCCGGTATGCCCGCATTCTCTGACATATCCGTGTTCTCTGGCATCACTACCGTCTCTGGCAACTCCACTTTCTTTGGCATCTCCACTTTCTCTGGCATCTCCACTTTCTCTGGTTTCCTCATACTCACCATTCAATTCTCCCCACGTCATATCCTCCGGCGCAAGGTTCACAGGAGTAAATGGTGCAGCGCCAAGCCCCACACAGGAATATCCCAGTAAAAGGTGAATCATTGTAGTATTTCCGGCGATCACGATTTTGCTGACATTCAGCACATTTTCGTCCTGCCCCGCAAGCAGTGTCTCTGCCAGATTCCTCACATCTTTTAAAATGCTCTCTCTCAACTTTTCTGCATCTCCGGACGCTGCTGCACGGATCCTTGAAATCACATCTGCGCCGTATGCCCGTTGATGATTAACAGAAGATGCAGTTTTTAAGCATATTCCATCGGTGAGGGAAATCAGTTCTGCAGCGAGTGTGGTTGTTCCGATATCGATTGCGATACCATAGACGGATTTTTCCGTATCCATATTTTCCGGTTTTATTTCCCCGTCAGACCCTATTTGTGCACGGTCCTCTATTTTGTTTTCACAGATAACTGTTGTCGCCTGTACATCGCTCTCCATTTTTGTGTTCCGGACAAATTCCATCTGCACCTGTATCTGATTTTCTCTGATTTCCGGAATGCATACATACAGATCATCCGTCGGAACCGTCATACAGGAAAGACGCCATCCCTCTTCCAGTTCCCGCTCCGTAAACACTTCCTTTTCCCGCTGTTTTGGCGGATCTGTTTTTCGTGTTTCTTCTATTATAATACAACATTTTCCACAGGTACCTTTCCCGCTGCAGGGCGCATCTAAATATTTTCCCTGCTCCCTTAACAGCTCCAGTATCGTCTTATTCTGTTTTTTCTGTAAAAAAATGCGTTTCATCAATCCTTACCCGCTGCCTTTCTCTCACATTTCCGTTTTTCAACAGCACCTGTGGTGCCATAGATACACGCTCCATAAACTTACTTATTGACATAAATTATACCATATTATTGTTTAACTATATCAAAACTGTTTCGACCGTATTATTTTCTTTTCATGCAGAATCACATGTTTTCCTTGTTTCAATGAAATGATAATGTTATGATATCTTGCGGAAACAATCCAGTTTTATCTGACGGTAACAAAAAATTTTAACACCAACATATTAAGATGTTGAGACCAAATAGTGCATTCCCAACATCCTAATTAAAAGAATGGAGAATACTATGAAACTGATTTCCTGGAATGTCAACGGACTGCGTGCCTGTATCCAAAAAGGCTTTCTTGATTTTTTTCATGAAACTGATGCAGATATTTTCTGTATTCAGGAATCCAAGCTGCAGGAGGGACAGATCGACCTTCCTCTGCCCGGTTATTTTTCCTACTGGAATTATGCCAAGAAAAAAGGTTACTCCGGCACAGCGATTTTCACAAAAAAAGAGCCTCTGAATGTGACTTACGGTATCGGCATCGAAGAACACGACAAAGAAGGACGTGTCATCACCTTAGAATACCCTGATTTTTACATGGTTACCTGTTATACGCCAAATTCTCAAAACGAACTGGCCAGACTGCCTTACCGCATGCAGTGGGAAGATGATTTTCGTGCTTATTTAAAAAGACTCGATGGATCCAAGCCTGTCATTCTCTGTGGGGACTTAAATGTTGCACATGAGGAGATCGATTTAAAGAATCCAAAAACCAACCGGAAGAACGCCGGATTTTCGGATGAAGAACGAGAAAAAATGACAAAGCTTCTCGATGCCGGCTTCACAGACACCTTCCGCTATTTTTATCCGGATACAGAACAGATCTATTCCTGGTGGTCCTACCGTTTTAGGGCACGGGAAAAGAATGCCGGATGGCGTATTGACTATTTTATCACTTCCAAACGGATGAATGATAAGCTGACCGGCGCAAAGATCCACACGGATGTTTTCGGATCTGACCACTGCCCGGTGGAATTAGATATTGACCTGTCATAAAGCTTTTCACGGATATTTTTGATTCAGGCCACGGTACGATGTAACTCGATATCGACTTATCAACAGCTTTCTGCAGAGGATTTGCTGTGACTGCAGTGGAGTTCCTCTTCAATAAGATATACTCCACCGCAGTGCCATCTTCGTGCCTTTTTGATCATTCTGAACAGATATCATACTGTTACAAAGTTTTTAATCTAACGCATCCACTGCTTTTTTCAGTTGCAAAAATGCCTGTTCTAACGTTTTTCTCGGACATGCAATGTTAATGCGCTCAAAACCAATACCCGTTTTCCCAAAAATTGCTCCCGCGTCTAACCAAAGTCCTGCCTGATCAATCAGTGCTTCCAACTCTTTTCTTCCCAGTCCAAGTTCTCCGAAATCCAGCCATATTAAATAGGTTCCTTCCGGCTCAATCAGTTTAATCTGTGGAAGATTTTCCTTCAGGTATTCGCGGACAAAGGAAAGATTCTGATACAGATATTCTTTTAACTGTAAAAGCCATTCCTCTCCCTCTTCATAAGCGGCCTGACATCCGACAAGTCCCATCAGATTTACCTGGCTGTATCCTGCCTGATCCACCGCACGGACAAATTTTTGACGCCGTTTTTCATCCGCAATAAAAATGTTTGACACCTGAAGACCGGCAAGATTAAAGGTTTTACTTGGTGCCGTGCAAATTACGGAAATCTGTTCAAACTCCGGTGAAACAGATGCAAAGACATGATGTTTATGCCCCGGATATACAAAATCGCTGTGAATCTCATCACTGACGACAGTCACCTGATATTTGAAACAGATCTCTCCGATTTTTCTTAATTCCCACTCTTTCCATACACGACCTACCGGGTTATGTGGACTGCAGAGCAAAAATAAATGGATCTGATGTTCCTTTATTTTCGCCTCAAAATCTTCAAAGTCGATCTCATAATGGTCATCTTTTAATACCAGATCGCTGCTGACTAACTTTCTGTCATTTGACTCAATGACCTGACGAAACGGATAATATACCGGCTGTTGGATCAAAACTGTATCGCCTTTTTCCGTATATGCACGCACAGCGGCCGCAAGTGCAAAAACAACTCCCGGCGTTTTTACCAGCCACTCCGGTTTTACATCCCAGTCAAAATGATCATGATACCATCCCGATACTGCTGCAAAATAATCTTCTTTGCTGTCACTGTATCCATAAATTCCGTGTTCCACTACTTTCTGCAGTCTTTCGGTCACTGCAGGCGCAGTCTTAAAATCCATATCGGCAACCCATAACGGCAAGACATCTTCTTTTTTCCCACGTTCTTTCGCAAAATCGTATTTTAAACATCCGGTTCCTCTCCGCTCCACAGCTTCATCAAAATTGTACTTCATGACATACTCCATTCCGGAATACTGCTCCTTTAACCATCTTTTGTATTTCTGTTATCAGTTGCCGCATCCTTTTCTCTCTTTTATCATCTAATTCATATCAAATTAGTATGATATTAGCATTTTCACTATTATATGTCAATAGTACTATAAAAAAGACTGTCCAAATGAAATATACTTTCTTCTTTGAACAGTCTTTTTATCTTTTATAAAATTTTATGAATTTCCATGTCTGATATCGCGGATCGGAATATTAACAAACAATGCCGGTACCGTTCCATTGTTCGACTCTGACTCTGTCTGCGTGATCTGAATGTCAAGGCCTTCCATATCAATATCCATGTGTTTTGAAATTACCTGGATGATCTCGTTTTTAATCTGCTCCATCATTTCCGGGGAACAGCTTGCGCGGTCAGTCACCAGCAAAAGTTTTAAACGGTCTTTTGCAACATCACCGGAACTTTTCTTCTTAAATAAGTCCATCAATCCCATGACTGTTCCTCCTAATTTTTCTTAAATAAATCTTTTAATTTTGAAAATACTCCCTGTTTTGCATCCAGATCAAGAAATGCAACTTCCTCACCGAGAATACGGTGGCAGATATTCTCATATGCCTGTCCATAAACTTGTCATTGAGTTTGAAAACCTTCCAAT
>ENA-UOOC01003060-UOOC01003060.1-human-gut-metagenome-genome-assembly--contig:-C48old-NODE-3060-length-11903-cov-4.420409_pt1 | contig 11903 bp, 8 predicted proteins | sample MGYA00242469_ERZ724016 | MGnify/ENA metagenome assembly ERZ724016 | reverse complement strand
GGGTCAACGGACAGCGGCAGGAAGCTCACCATGTTCTCGAGCGCGGGAAAGACCGTCACGCGCACGATCGAGAGCACGATGATCGCGAACACGGCGCCCACGAGTGCCTGCAGCGCGCCTTCCGTGACAAACGGCCCACGAATGAAACCGTTGGTCGCGCCCACGAGCCGCATGATCGAGATCTCGCGTCTGCGGGCGAGAATCGCGAGGCGAATCGTGTTGTTGAGGAAGACGAGCGAGATGAACACGAGAAGCACAACCGCCACGATACATGCGTAGCGAATGACGTTGGTGACGGCAAAGAGGCGCTCGACAGTGCCCTGACCATACTTGATGGAATCGGACGGATCGTCGGGATTGTCCGCGATCGCGGTGAACGCCTCGTTCCCGAGAATCGCACTCACCGTATCCTGGACCTTGTGCGTATCGCGCAGCGTGATGACATACGTGCGTGGCAGCGGGTTACCATCGAGCTGGTTCACGATATCGGGGTTGTTCGCGGTCTGGCGCTGGAAGTCCTCCAGGACCTGGTCCTTGTTGCGGAAATCGACCGACGCGACGTTACCCGTGTCGTTCTCGAGGGTCTTGAGGTAGTTGTCGAGACTCGCTATCTGCTCGTCGGTCGCCTCGTCGGCGATGTAGAGACGAACGTTGACCTCGTCCTCGAACGACGAGGCGAGGTTGCCGATCATGATCGAGATGATGATGGTCACGCCGATCATGAGGAGCGACAGGAAGATGGTGACGATACCGCCGATGGTCGTGCCCAGGTTGCGGCGCGAGCTGACGACGGACTCTTTGAGGAAGTAGAGAATCTTAGACATCGTAGCCGTACACTCCCTTCTTCTGATCGCGGACGAGTGTACCGTTTTCGAGTGCGAGCACGCGACGACGCATCTGGTCGACCATCTCGCGGTCATGCGTGGCAACGAGAATCGTCGTGCCCGTGCGGTTAATGCGCTCGAGCAGACGCATGATGCCCAGGGAGGTCTGGGGATCGAGATTGCCGGTCGGCTCGTCGCAAATGAGAATCGGCGGTCGGTTGACGATGGAGCGCGCAATCGAAACGCGCTGCTGCTCACCGCCAGAAAGCTGATCGGGAAGCTTGTCCATCTTGTCCTCAAGGCCAACGAGGCGGAGCACCTCGGGCACCTGCGTGCGGATGACGTGACGTGACTTACCGATTACCTCGAGTGCGAAGGCGACGTTCTCGAAAGCCGTCTTGTTGGGCAGGAGCTTGAAGTCCTGGAACACGCAGCCGACGCTGCGACGCAGGTACGGGATGCGCCAGCTCTTGATGGTGCGCAGGTTCTCCCCCGCGACGACGAGCTCGCCACTCGTGGGTACGATCTCGCGGTTGAGCATGCGAATAAAGGTCGACTTGCCCGATCCGGAATGGCCGACGAGAAAGAGGAACTCGCCCGAACGGATGTCGAGCGTGATGTTGGCGAGTGCTGGCCTGTTGGGTTGAGCCGGGTAGACCTTGGTGACGTTGCGCAGCGATATGACGACCGGCCCGAGGTTCTGCTTCGCGTTCTCGTCGAGGGCGAGGTCGGCATAGGAGCCGACGGCCTCGGTCGCCGCGGGCATGGACGATGTGGAGAGGGGCGATTGCTGCCCCGTCTGGCCGGCAGAGCGCTGGCGTCCACCGCTACCGCCGACGTTACGACGTACGTCGATGTTGCTTTCCGCGTCGACACGCGGAAGACGGGCGTCCATCTGCCTGGTTCTGCGTGCATCGCCTGATGGCTGCTGTTCGTCTACCTGGGGCACGCGCGTCGCCTTGCCTCGCGGCTTTGACGAGCGACCGCCCGCTGCGTGGGCACCACGCGACGATTTGCCGAATATTGCCACTTTTGAACTCCGATCTCATTCAGCTTAATCGACTAAGTATTCTATCCCACCCTCGCGAAAGACCCAATAAGATATTCCGAACACCACAAAGCGTTCACGTATGCACGCCGCCCACGCTCACGATGTGTCAGGGGGTCAGACCCCGTGACACATTTTTCCCCTTGTCCCACTTGCCCCAGTTACTTGCGGGCGATGGCGGCGCGCGCCTTGGCGGCGATGCCGGCGGCGTCCAGACCGTACTCTGCAAGCAACTCGTCGGGCTCGCCGCTCGTGCCGAACATGTCGCGTACGCCGACGCGCTCGAGTGGCACGGGGTGGTTCTCCCCGATGATGTCGGCAACCGCCGATCCAAGACCGCCCACGGTTGAATGCTCCTCGCAGGTGACGACGCAGCCGGTCTTCTCGATACTCGCAAGCAACGTGGGCTTGTCGAAGGGCTTGACGCTGAACACGTCGATGACCTCGGCCGAGATGCCCTCGGCAGCGAGCTGGTCGGCGGCGATGAGCGCCTGGGCGACCTCGATGCCACCGGCGACCAGCGTGACGTCGTCACCCTCTCGCAGCACGTAGGACTTCCCGAGCTCGAGCACGGTATGCTCGTCGTACACGGTGGGAACCTTGGCACGGCCAAGGCGGATGTAGAAGGGGCCGGGCGTGGTCGCGGCGATGCGCACCGCCTGCTTGGCAGCCCAGTAATCGGCAGGAATGAGCACGTTCATGCCCGGCAACCCGCGCATGAGGCTGACATCCTCGAGCATCTGGTGGCTGCCGCCGTCTGGCCCGACAGTGATGCCCGCATGTGTGGGAGCGACTTTTACGTCGAGGCTCGCGTAGCAAACGGTATTGCGAATCTGGTCGTAGCAGCGCCCCGTGCCGAAAGCTGCGAAGCTGCCGGTGAAGACGGTCTTGCCCGCAAGCGAGAGGCCGGCCGCGACGCCGATCATGTTCTGCTCGGCGATGCCGACGTTGACGAGACGGGAGGAATCGTAGTCCTGGAGCTTCTTGGTGGTGGTAGACCCGGACAGGTCGGCCTCGACGGCCATGATGTCATGGCCCTCCTTGACGAGCTCGACGAGCGTCTCGCCATAGCCCTCACGGGTCGCGATGGACTGCGCCATAGCTACTCCCCTCCCTCGAGCTCGGCAAGCGCCTCTTTGGCCTGCTCCTCGTTGGGAGCCTTGCCGTGCCATCCTGCCTGGTTTTCCATGAACGAAACGCCCTTGCCCTTGACGGTGTGGGCGACGATGCACACGGGCGAACCGTCAAGGAGCGTCGCCGTCTTGAGTGCGGTGACGACGGCGCCAATGTCATGACCATCCACCTCGATCGTCTGCCAGCCGAAGGACTTGAACTTCGAGCTGATGTTATCGAGACCGGCTACGTCACGAACGTCGCCGTCAATCTGCAGGTTGTTGTTGTCGACGATGGCAACGAGATTGTCGAGATGGTAGTGGGCGGCGAACATGGCCGCTTCCCAGACCTGCCCCTCCTCGATTTCGCCGTCGCCGAGCAGCGTGAAGACGCGGCGCTTGGGGCCGCCGTCGCGTTGCTGGTCAATGCGCACGCCGAGCGCGACGCCCGCGGCAATCGAGAGCCCCTGGCCAAGCGATCCGGTCGAGACCTCGACACCGGGAAGCTTCTTGGAATCGGGGTGACCCTGCAAGCGGCTGTGCAGCTTGCGCAACGTGAGCAGTTCGTCTTCGGGAACATAGCCGAGCTCGGCGAGCGCGGCGTAGAGCACGGGCGCCGCATGGCCCTTCGAGAGAATGAAGTAATCGCGTTCGGGATGCTGCGGATCGGCTTCGGAATAGTTCATCACGCCGCCAAAATAGAGCGAGGCGACGATGTCCGCGGCGGAAAGCGATCCGCCAGGATGACCGCTACCGGCCTCTTTAAGCATCTTGATGATGTTTTTGCGCATGTTGTTCGCACGCGCCTCGATCTTGTCTACGGATTCCTCAATCACGCGAAGACCTCGATTTCTCGCAGCCGACTTTTGGGGCACAGCCCATGATACCCGCTGCGCTTGCAATCGCGACGAGAAATCGGGGATTACCGGCGATATGTTTTAGCCCGCCTCACTGACGCGCCACTGGTGATAGCCCACGACGAACTCGTCGATATCGCCATCGAACACGGCATCGACGTTGCCCGTCTCGACGCCGCTGCGCAGGTCCTTCACCATCTGGTAGGGATAGAGCACGTAGTTGCGAATCTGGTTACCGAAGGAAATCTCGTGCTTGGGGCCGCGCAGCTCGTCGAGCTCGTTGGCGCGCTTCTCCTGTTCGAGCTCGTAGAGCTTGGAGCGCAGGATGCCCATGGCGGTCGCCTTGTTCTGGAGCTGCGAGCGCTCGTTTTGGCAGGTGACGACGATACCCGTGGGTAGGTGCGTGATGCGCACGGCGGAGTCGGTGGTGTTGACGCCCTGGCCACCGTGGCCCGAGGAGTGGTAGACGTCAATGCGCAGGTCACCCTCGTCGATTTCGACCTCGATGTCATCGGGCAGCACGGGCAGGACCTCGACACCGCCGAAGGTGGTCTGACGGCGTTTCTTGGCATCGGTGGGACTAATGCGCACGAGACGGTGCACGCCCTGCTCGCTCTTGAGCATGCCGTAGGCGTTATGGCCGCTCACCGTGAAGGTCGCGCGGTCAAGACCGATGGCCTCGCCGGCAGGCGCATCGTTGACGGTGACCTTCCAGTTCTTGCGTTCTGCATAGCGCGTGTACATGCGGAAGAGCATCTCGGTCCAATCCTGCGCCTCGAGCCCGCCCTGGCCGGGGTTGATCGTCACGATACAATCGCCCGAATCAAGCTCGTCATCGAACCACGAGGAGAGCTCGAGCGCGTCGGCATCCGCCGTGAGCTTGCGTATCGAATCGATGACCTCTCCCTCGAGCTCGTCGTCGCCCTCCATCGCAAGCTCATTGGCCGTCTCGGCATCCTCGAGAAGCGAGACGGCGTTGTCATACTCGGCGATTTCGTCACGCAGGGCCGAGGCCTTGCTCATGATGCCCTGCGCGTGCTCCTGGTCATCCCAAAACCCCGCCTGTGCCGATTGCGCCTCGAGCTCGGCGAGCTGGCCACGCTTGTCGTCGATATGCAGATACGAGCCCATCTTCTCGATGCGCTCGCGCAGAGCCGCAAGCTCCTGTGCGTGATTGTCCGCCATGTCCCGCTATCCTATCGAGCTGCGCCGTGGCACTTCTTGTACTTCTTGCCGCTGCCGCACGGACAAGGGTCGTTACGTCCGACGTTGGCGTACGGATCTTCCTTGTCCTTCACGACCGTGCGGGGCACGGGCCGTGCGTTGCCCATGCTCCCGGATGCCGTCGTCTGCGTTGCGGGCGCCACGTTGCCGGCGACCTTGCTCGTCGCATCGGGAATGTTCTCGTCGGGCGCCGAATACGAAACGCTGTTGAGCGTCTCCTGGTCCTCGAGCTGCTCGGGTTGCTCGAGGTTGGCGGTGACCTGCAGGCGCAGGACCGTGCGGATGAAGTCCTCGTAGATGGCCGCAACAAGGGCGCTGAACGCCGAGTACGCCTCCTCCTTGTATTCGACGAGCGGATCGCGCTGGCCGACGGCGCGCAGGCCGATGCCGGCACGCAGGTAATCCATTTCGGAAAGGTGTGACATCCAACGCGTGTCTATGACGCGCAGCATGACTTGGTTCTGCACCTGGTCAAAGACATCTTCCGGAATCTGGTCCTTCTTGTGCTCGTAAATGTCGAGCACCTTTTCGGAGACCACGTCGACCATGCGACTGGTCTCCTCGCGATGATCGAGCTCGTCTAGATCGAACTCGATGCCCGTGAGCTCCTTGAACCAGGCGTTGAGCCCCTCGATGTCCCAGTCCTCGTAGACGTCATGACCCGGGCAGTACTCGAGCACGGCATCCTCGACCGCGCCCACGATGAGCTCGGGCACGCGCTCGGCGTAGCTCTTGCCGTCGAGGATGTCGTTACGTTCGGCGTAGATGGTCTTGCGCTGCTTGTCCATGACGTCGTCGTATTCGAGGACGTGCTTGCGGGAGGAGAAGTGCATGGCCTCGACCTGGCGCTGGGCGCTCTCGATGCCCTTGGTGACCATCTTGGCCTGGATGGGCATGTCATCGTCAATCTCTGTGCGCTGCATGAGACCGCTGATGCGGTCCATGCGATCGCCACCAAAGAGCCTCATGAGGTCGTCCTCGAGCGAGAGGTAGAACTGCGAGGATCCCGGGTCGCCCTGACGGCCGGAACGGCCGCGGAGCTGGTTGTCGATGCGTCGTGACTCGTGACGCTCGGTACCGATGACGGCAAGACCACCAGCATCGCGCACGATGCGCGCTTCCTCGGCGCAGATCTCCCTCGCCTCGGCGAGCGCGGCCTCCCACTGCTCGTCGGTGATGTCGTCTTCCTCGACACCGCGCTGCGCGAGAATGTCGCGCGCGAGGTACTCGGGGTTGCCACCGAGCAGGATGTCGGTACCACGGCCGGCCATGTTGGTGGCGATGGTGACGGCCCCGGCGCGACCGGCCTGCGCGACGATGTTTGCCTCCTGCTCGTGGAACTTCGCGTTGAGCACCGAATGCTTGATGCCACGCTTGGAGAGCAGCGAGGAAAGCCGTTCCGAGCTTTCGATGGAGATGGTGCCGACCAGGCAGGGTTGCTGGCGCGCATGGCGCTCGGCGACATCGTCGGCCACGGCGTTGAACTTGGCGTCGACCGTACGATAGACGAGGTCGGGCAGCTCCTCGCGAATGACCGGCCGGTTGGACGGGATCACCTCGACGGGAAGCTTGTAGATGTCGCGGAACTCGGCGTCCTCGGTCTTGGCCGTACCGGTCATGCCCGAGAGCTTGTCATATAGGCGGAAGTAGTTCTGTAGCGTGATGGTAGCCATCGTCTGGTTTTCCGCGCGCACGAGCACGCCTTCCTTGGCCTCGATGGCCTGGTGCAGGCCCTCCGAATAACGGCGACCCTCCATGATGCGACCCGTGAACTCGTCGACGATCTTGACCTCGCCGTTTTGGACGATGTAATCCTTGTCGCGATGGAACAGGAACTGGGCCTTGAGCGCCTGCTGCAGGTGATTGGAGAGCTGTCCGGAGATGTCCGAATAGATGTCCTCTATGCCGAGCAGCGACTCGACATGCTGCAGGCCGCTGTCGGTCGTGGCGATGGTGCGCTTGGCCTCGTCCATCTCGAAGTCGACGTCCTTGGAGAGATGCTTGACCGCATTGGCGAACTTGCGGTAGGTGTCCGTCGACTGCGAGCCGGCACCCGAGATGATGAGCGGGGTGCGCGCCTCGTCGATGAGGATGGAGTCGACCTCGTCGACAATGGCGAACGCGTGACCACGCTGCACGCGCGAATCGGGATTGACGACCATGTTGTCACGCAGGTAGTCGAAGCCGAACTCGGCATTGGTACCATAGGTCACGTCCGCATCGTAGGCAGCCTTGCGCGCGGCGGTCTTGGTGCCGTTCTGGATGAGGCCGACGCTCATGCCAAGGAACTCGTAGACCTGTCCCATCCATTCGCTATCGCGCTTGGCCAGGTAATCGTTGACGGTGACGATGTGCACGCCCTCGCCGGGGATGGCGTTGAGATAGCCCGCGAGCGTCGAGACGAGCGTCTTGCCCTCGCCGGTCTTCATCTCGGCGATCTGCCCCTCGTTGAGGACCATGCCGCCGATGAGCTGCACGTCGAAGTGACGCAGGCCCAACGTGCGCACCGACGCCTCGCGCACGACGGCAAATGCCTCCGGGAGCAACTCCTCGAGTGACTCGCCGTCTGCGTAGCGCTCGCGAAACTCGATGGTCTTCTCGCGAAGCTCCTCATCGCTGAGTTGAGATATCTCGTCTTCGAGGTAATTGACTTCGCCGACCCTGTTGCGAAACGCCTTGATTTCCTTGCCTTCGCCGGCGGAGAGAATCTTAGAAAATAGGTTTGCCATGATTCTGCCTTTATTTTCCTGAAACGATATTGGTGTTCACATTACTTTAGCACAGGGCAATGGCGCCCCTTCCTGACGAGTGGGGAACATCTGCATGCCCACAGAAGGCACACACCACACGTGCGTCGCCCCTTCGTATCAGACCGTCTTCTGCGCAAGCGCCGTCTCCAGGCGCAGGAGCTCCGGATCGGTGGTGACGAGCGCGTTGTAGAGCTCGCGCGTCTCGATGGAGGGATCGAGGCCGAGCGAGCTTTGCAGGTAGTCACGACACGAGAGGTAGGTCTTGATTGCCGGGCACCGCTGTCCCGATGCTATCTGCGCTTTCATGAGCGCGCGGTACACGTCCTCGCGCGTCTGGTCCTCCTCCATGGCCTTGCGCGCGAACCACAGGGCGACGCGCATGTCATGCGCCTGCAAGGCGCACTCCGTCGCGGCGACCATGGCATCGACGTAGAGGGCGCGGTAGCGGTCACGCTGCGCGTTGACGGCGCGCACGTTCTTCTCGCTCGGCATGAGGCTCCCGCGGTAGAGGACCTCGATCTTGGCATAGGTGTCGAGCAGGTGCCCCGCATCGTGATCGGAGGCAAGCAAATGCCGCGTAAGCTGCTCGAACTCGGCGACATCGGAGCGCACGAAGCGCGGGTCGATGCGACAGTACTCGCCATTGCGCTCCAAATAGGGCGCCTCTCCGACAATCGAGATGCAATTGCCCCAGACGGTGTAGAAGTTATCGAGCGCATGGGCGCGCGGCAAACCGGGCCACATCTGCTTGAACAGGTCATCGCGCGGAACGTCCCGACCCTGGTTGAGCACGAGCAGGGCGAAGAGCGCGCGGGCCTTCTTGCGCCATTTGCCCTCGCTGAGGAATCGGTCGCCGATGGTCACCTCGAAACCACCAAAAAGACGCACGTACATTTCGTCGACGTTGGAACCGTCGGTAACCTTCGATACCGGCGCGGCACCATGTGCGGAAGCGTCGCGCAGATTCCAGGGTATCGCGATGGTCTCGTAACCACAGCAGGTCGCAAGCGCCTCCAGCATATGGGCGGCTCCATCGAGGACCCTGGCATCGCGACGGTCGATGACGGGTCCGACAAGCCCGAAGTAACCCGCCTGCCACATGTCCCGCACGAGCACGGCATCGGAAAAGCTGGTGACACCGCCCCTGCGCATCCTGAGCACGGCATCGCAACCCAGGTCCCGGACCAGATGGTGCAAGTCGGTGCTGTCGACATGGGCCAGCACGTGCAACGCAACCCTGAACGCCCTGGAATCCCCGAATCTCTCGGCGTGCTCCGTGAACAGCGCGGTGAGCTGCCGCGCGCGTTGCTTTCCCGGTGCCCGTCGCGTTTTCTCGTACCGGACGTCATCTTGCGAGCAATCCAGTCGGAACGCGCGAGCCACCTCGACGTTCGTACAGGAATCCAGCACGCAGGCGATGAAATCGATCGGGTCGATTGGCGCGGTTTCCGACGCGAGCTCGTTTCGCTCGGTGGAGATGATGGCGTTATCGTCGAATTGCGCGAGGGCAATGCGAGCCGCGATGCACGCGATGTCCGGCCGTTGCGCCGATTGTCGCATGACGAGGACATGCCGGGCGATATGGCATGCCTCGCGGCCATCTCCCGAAAGCCCGGCAACCCAGGCGTGCATCGCCTGCAGCACCCCGCTGCCCGCATAGATCGCCTCGGGGCAGCGGCCGAGCAGCGTGGACACGAGATGCGTCTCGCCTGCATCGAGAAAGTCCCATCCGCGCTCGACGAGCCAGCTCGCGCAGCGCTCGTCGTTGCAGAAGGCATCGATGACGGCAGACCCGCGGCGCAAATCACCGCGTCTGAACAGTGCGCCGAGCACGCGTTCGGACAACGCGTGGTTGCCCTCCAGCACGACCGGCTCGAGCTTGTTCTCGACGATGGCCCGCTTGAGGTCATCCAGTTCGAACCGCGCGACCTTGAACTCCCCCGAGACCGTGTCGATGCCGAAGACCGGATAGTCGCGCACGATGAGGGCGATGTCCTCGCTCCTGAGCATGATGCCGGCCGCCTCGAGATCGCGCATGCCACCCGTTTCGAACAGAAACATGGCGAACATGCCGCATATGAGGTCAAGCGGCAGCTTCTCCGCGAACAGGCCCTTGAGGCAGTCCCGCTGCGCCTCCGTGTTGACGCCCCAGATAACCGACGGCACGCGTCCGAAGAGTCGCTTGCCCGCGTCGTTCCAGCGTTTCCTGGCAAATGCACGGCTTCCCCCGTCCTGTTCGGTCACCTGGCAGGGCGCGCATTCCTGCTCGGAGACAAGCAGATCGGCGGCGTGTATGGATACACGGTCGGTCTGCAGGGCGCTCAGGGAATCACACGAGGGCGTCGTGGTCACGATAACCTCGATGCCGGCAAACAGCACCTCGTCGATGCATTCCGAGAGGGTGCGGGCGCGTTCTTCATGCAACCAGGGCAGTCCGTCGAGGACGACTAGGGCCGATGCCGCCGCAACGCGCCTCAGAGATGCGTTGTCGCCCTTGTCGAGAATCAGCAAGAAGTCGGGGCTCGTGGCATCGATCCAGGTGACGTCGTCGGCAGAGAAGAGACGTCTGGCATACTCATGCGCGAGTTCCGTCTTGCCAAACCCGGCTGGACCGGTGATCAGACGCAGGACGTTACGATCCTGCAACATGGTCGACACGAGCTCGTCGCGCTTGACGTGCCCGGCCGGAAGCGTTCGTGTGCATGGCTCCGCCTCCGGATCGGCTTCCATATCCTCGTCGGCATCGAAAGATGCATCGAGGTCCAGCTTCAGTTCGTCGTTCATGGCCGTGCACTCTCCCTCAAGACAACGTTTCGCAGATGAGGAAGACGACTTGGGACAATGGGGTATCGGGCATACACATGACCGCAAGCGTGCAGATGAGCAAGAATATGCCGCAGGCGCACAAAAGGCAGGACATGACGAGTAGCATGCGCGGCCGACGCGCCGCCTGCTCGCCTTTCTCCTCAGAAGGGCCGCCCTGCGAAAGCCGGGCGAGCCGTGCCATCACAGCCGAGGCGCTCTCGTGCGAAGGTGCAGGTGGAACGACTATGCTCATCTTCCCTCCTCGCTAAAGCTCTTGCGAGAAGGCAGGGTACCCGCCCCGATTCTCATCGGAGGGAAGAATCATTTCGCCAAGTTATGGATTTTTGCAAACCATGGTTTCCTTTGGACCAGGAGACACCCGCGACAGCACCTCCTTCAGGCAGACACAGCGCTCAGTTCGATGTGCATGTTCACGAGTCGTATATTCCTGACATCGATGAGCACATCGCGGCTGACCTTCCTGAAGTCGCCCTTGCCATCTGCGGCCTGGTAGGACGTCTCGTCATGGTCGGCGATCCCGAGCTCGGCACGCTCCCTGGCGAGTTTCGCCTCGCGCCAGCACCCGGCCTCGGCAAGATGAAGCACGTCAAAGCGCGTGTTATCTCGCCTGATGAGCCTATCGAGGGCAATGCTCACGTCGATGCCGGTCTTCCCGTAGATGATGTTGTAGATGCCGCAATACATGACGAGGAAGGCGAGAAACACGTCGCCTGCGTCACGATGCGTGCATACGATGATGAGCTTGAGGCGTTCGGGATTGCTCTCCTCCCTGAAGAAGCTCTCGAGCCCCATGGCCATGTCGTCCGAATCGACGAAGAAGGCCTCGTCGATGATCGCGAGGCTACCGCCTGCCGCGATCGTGTTGTGGAGCACGGTATCGAGCGTGCCCCCGTGGTGCGGATCGAAGCGCAGGTCGATGTCATCCCCAAGCACCGACGTGAAGTATCCGCTTCTCTCGTGCGTCGTCAAAACGACCGCGTCGCTCGTGCCACATGCAGTATTCATTTGCCCAGTCCCCTCCCTGTAAGGGCGCTTCTCCTCTGCCTGCGCGCTGACCTCCTTGTCCTCTATAATTTTCGCGGCATGAGCCGCGTTCCATACCAAAGAACAGGGTGACTAGATGACCGGTAGACCACAGCGCGAGGAGCCCAAGGAGACGATTCGGCTTACCATCGGGAAGGACGTCTATGCCTCGATGCTTCCGCTGCTCAAGAACGATACGGTGACCTTTGCGAGCATGAGCCAGCTCGTCGAGACCATTA
>ENA-UOOC01003058-UOOC01003058.1-human-gut-metagenome-genome-assembly--contig:-C48old-NODE-3058-length-11908-cov-8.643888_pt1 | contig 11908 bp, 9 predicted proteins | sample MGYA00242469_ERZ724016 | MGnify/ENA metagenome assembly ERZ724016 | reverse complement strand
CCGTACTGGAGAAAAACGGATTTATCATCAATGTAGATGAATATATCTGGGAGAAAGTGTTTGCTTATCTTGGAAAGCTGCGTAAGGAAGGCCGGACACTTATTCCCGTTTCCATCAATGTATCCCGATTGCATGCGTATGATGAGAAACTGACAGAGACACTGCTCCGTCTCAGGGAGGAATATGATGTTCTGCCGGAGTATGTTCCGCTGGAACTGACAGAGAGCGCATTCCTGGAGGACGAGGTTGGTATGTATCGCCGCATGGAAAGCCTGCGGGAGCGAGGGTTCCTGGTGTCCATGGATGATTTCGGTACCGGATATTCTACCATGAACATGTTGAAGAATCAGACATTGGATGAGATCAAGATCGATCGGGAATTCATCCGGGATCTGGAGAAAGATAAGAGTCAGATCATTATCCGCAATACCATTGCCATGCTGCAGCAGCTGGGAGCACATATCGTCATTGAAGGTGTGGAGACGGAAGAACAGAAGGAGTTCCTGTTAGGCTGTAATTGTACCGATGTACAGGGCTTTTTATTCTACCGGCCGATGCCGGTGGAGGAGTTCGACAAACTGCTTTGGCAGCAGGAACGGGAGCCGGATATGGCAAAATAGACAAAGACAAAATAGACAAATGCGCAGACCGCATTCTGACGGGTTTTTTGAAATTAACCTGACAGAATGCGGTTTTTCTTTGGCCATTCTTCCGAAAATGAGAAAATAGTTCCGGAGGCGTTGACAGATGCCACGGAAGGGAGTAATCTGCATATTACCCGACAGGTCAGTCGAGGTCAAAATTCTAAATATCAGGTCATATTCGACCAGGAATCACATAATGTATTAATTAGTGCAAAATAGATTATTTTGAGAAAAACCAACAGGAGGATGTATGGAGGAAAGAGAAAACAAAAGGGAAGAAACCGCCTCTGATGCAGAATTGCAGAGGCTGGTAGAAGATTTTATCACACAGAAACAGGTGCTTTTGATCCAGGTAAAAAAGGGTGTGTTGGGCAAGGAGGAATTTCTGCAGGAGGCAGGAAAACATATCGATCAATATTATCATTTCCCGGCAACGAAAAGGAAAAGACTTTTAAAATCATTTGAACAATATATTTTCGGTTATTCCAGACTGTCACCGCTCATGGATGACAAAAGCATTTCGGATATCCGGGTGGTGAGTCATGACTGTATCCGGATCAAGAGAGAAGGAAAACGTATGGATGCCGGAATTGCCTTTGCTTCGGAGAAGGAGTACCGGCAGTTTATTGATTATGTGGCAACCAGAAATCAGGTGAATATTTCTAACCTGAATGCGATCCAACGGTTTACGGATACAGAAAGTCATCCGGACTTTATCTTTCGTTTTACCTTATCCATGCCCATTGTCAATACCTACAGCGAACCTTATCTGTGTATCCGGAAGGTGCCGAAGAGTTTTCCCATGATGACAGAACTGGTGGAGAAAGAGATGCTGGACAGGAATACGGCAGAACTGCTGGTGCAGAGGTTCCGACAGGGATCGACCCTGATCTGCGGAGGAAATTCTTCCGGTAAAACCACACTGTTAAATGCGTTGAAGGAGACGCTTCCGGATGATATGGCAATTCTGGTGGCACAGCAGGCGGATGAGCTGACCACACTGTTTCATCCGGATATGATGTTCCTTCATTCGCTTCCGGGAACCTCGGAAAGCAGTGTGAATTATGATTTAAAACATATCAGCATAGCGGGACTGACGATGGACGTGGATTTTTTTATCATAGGTGAGGTGAAGGGAGGAGAAGCATTGTATCTGTTGAATGCAGCGTATACAGGACAGATCTGTGCGGCTACGGTACATGCACCCTCTGCGGACAGGGCGCCGGAGAAGATCGTGGACTATGCAATGTATGACAGTCGTTATTCCCGCAACGAATTAATGAAAATGATGGACTGCTTTCAGACCCTGGTGTTTATGGAACATTACCAGGTGAAGGAGATCTTCGCCTGTCTGGGGTGGAATGCGGAGAAAGAGAATCTGGAGTATGAGAGATTGTTTTGACCATTACATGAGAGGAGAAACTTATGATCATATACGTATGGATCTTTTGTTTAATATTTACGGGTTTTCTGCTTCTGTTTGGAAGGATACGGTGGGTGGAGACAGCAAAAAGCCTGCTGTCCCGGACGAAAAAAGGGATGGATCAGTCGGCAAGACTGCGGGTGTTGGAAAACCGGCACAAGCTGCAGGAGCTACAGCGTAACAATACCTGGATCTGCCGGGTGGAAGAATTTCTCTGTTATTGCGGTATGCGGCGCAGATTTCCGGCGTGCACCCCGGAGAAATGGATCGCAGGAAATCTTCTGGGAATGACGGTGATCTTTGGAGTATTGCTTGGGAGCAGTGGAAAATTCCTGATAGCTTTATCGGGGATAATGATAAGCGGAGCAGTGGAATATCTGTTCCTGAGCACGCTGCGGGCAGAAGAATTGCGGATGACCAATGAAAATCTGCTGAAATGTCTGAATTTCCTGGGAAATTACAGCCTGACAGCGGGAGAGATCACCATGGTTCTGGGTCAGGTGAGCCGTTATGTGGAGGAACCGTTAAAGGGAGCACTGGAGGAATGTGCCTATGAAGCACAGACGACCGGAGATAGTTCACTGGCACTTTTGTCCATGGCAGAACGAATAGAACATCCCAAGATAAAGGAACTGGCCAGAAATCTGGAAATCAGTATCCGCTATATGGCAGATCTGACCACACTGGTAGACAGCAGCAGACGTTCCGCAAGGGAGTATCTGCGTATGGAAGAGGAACGTAAAGGGATGCTTCGAGAGGCAGGTATCAATATGGCATTGCTTCTGGGAATGTCGGTATTTGCCCTGCTGACGGTGGACCGGCTGATCGATGTGTCGGTCTGGAAAATAGTATCCGGGACTTTACCGGGGCATCTTGCAGTGGGTGTCTATGGACTGATATTGTTTCTGTTTTTGCGGAAACTGTATGGTTTTCGCCGCTAGTCAGGGAGGTGTGGAGAATGAGCTGGAGAGTTATCTGGATTCCCGAACTGTTGGGAGCGGTGCTGGGAGGAATTTTTGTGTTCCGGCTGGGTATGGGAACAATGCCGAAAACGGTGTTGCATGCCTGCGAGGAATTTACCGGAATGCTGCGGGAGAGCCGAAGGTATGAAAACTGGGTCACCGGAACAGAAAAGAAATTAAGGAAAAACGGTGCAAAATTTCACTATGGGAAGAAAATTACACCGGTAAAATACCTGCTGATGCGCCTGTTTCTTTTTCTTGGAGCAGTACTGGCACTGGGAACTATCGGCTGGGGATATGCACTGCTTGCGGCAATGGGACTGTATTATGTGCCGGAACTGTTATTGCTGTACCTGAACCGACAGGACAATCGTAAGATGATGCCGGATCTGCAGCTGATCTATCAGGCACTGGAGGTACAGACCTGTGCCGGAGTCTATGTAACGGATGCCTTGACGGAATGCTGCCAGAGCGTACGGACGCAGAGATTACAGCAGGCATTGATGGAACTGTCCGGAGATCTGGTCATACAGTCGGATCTGGTTACGGCTTTGTCTGACTTCCAACAGAAATTTGACAACCGTCAGATCGATGCATTGTGCATTACCCTGATCCAGGCAGGAGAGTCGGGGCAGGCGGTAGATCTGTTGAAGGACATGGGAGAGCAGTTGAAGGATATGGAACTTACGGTGCTTCAACAGCAAAAAAGTGCTCTGGACCGTAGTATTACTTTTTATCAGCTGGGAATGCTGGGGGCGGTACTGGGAATCATTTTATATGCCTGTGTGGGATATATGTTCCGGGCAGTGGTGCAATTCTGAAATACCAATAAAACAAAACAAGAAAGGGACAAAACATGAAGAATTTACAGAGAATCTGGGGAAAAGTAAAAGAACATGCCTTACGGCAGGAGCAGGGGATCGACGGGATCCTGGTCACTGTAGGTCTGTGTATTATTGCACTGTTATTGTGCGTGGTCATGAAGGACAGTCTGACAACGTTTATACAGACCATTGTAACAGCGATGCAGACCAAAGCGGCAGATATCCTGACAGGGGTATAGGATAGGAGAGAAGATGACGGAACGAGGGAAACAGCCAGGGAACATAGGAGAGCTGCTGACGATGGGCATGTGTGTGCTGGCACTGACGGTAGTGATGCTGAACTACCTGCAGAATGTGCAGCTGCTCCAGGCAAAAGAGAATGTAGGACAGCTGGCGAGGGCCTATCTGCTGAAAATGGAAACGGTAGGATATCTGGAACCGGCGGAGCAGGCACACCTCACGGCAGAACTGGAGACGGCAGGACTGACAGAGATCGATTATGAGGGAAGTACTTTGGAACCTGCAGGATATGGGGAACGCATTATCCTGCAGATTCACGGAAAGCTGGGCGGACATTATGAAATACGGGAAAAGAGAGTATCGACTGCCAAAAACTGAGAACCGGCAGGAGACAGGAAAAGCAGAAAGCGGACAGGTTTCCTGGGTGCTGGGATTGTTTCTGATACTGTTTCTGGCAATTTTGTTGTATATGCAGCTGCAACTGGCAATGTACAAGGCATCCGCACGGTATCTGGAAGATGCATTGGCACTGTCCAATCTGGCATCGGCAGTCATTGATATCCGGGAGTATGGCAGCACACATAAGGTACATATCACAGATCAGGAACAGGCGTATGCGGGATATTGTTCTGCTGTCCGTGAAAATCTGGGGTTAAATGAAAATTATGAAGCAGTAGGTCACAAGCTGATTTCCGGAAAGGTAGAGATACGAAATTACATTATCTATAATGTCACGGGAACAAAAGTGCAGGTGTGGGAACGAAACGGTGACGGAAGGATCCTGGAATGGGAAGGAACCCTGGGAGAAGTGAGGACTCCGGGGGGACAGACCATTGAGAATACCGGTGTGTACAGTGAGATCACATATCCGGTGGAAGGTTTTCTGGGAATTACAGTAACTGCTGAAAAAAGTAAGCTGGTAGATGTGGTCAGTGAATATATGGGAGAGGAAACGAATGAAAAAACGGAAGATGAGTCAGGCGTGGAAGAATAGAATCTGGAACGGAAGTATCCTGGCAGCGTTTGTGGCGGCTATGGCAGTATTTGTTTTTTTGCTGCAGACAGAAAAGAGAGTGCTTACGGAATACGAAAAAGAACAGGTATGCGTGGTAACGGCGGCAATTCCCAGGGGAGAAAAAATCTCCGCGGAAAATGCAGAGCAGTATATTACAGTCATGGAAATCGACAAAAGAATTGTGCCGGAGACTGCACTGAAAAGCACAGAGGCGGCAAGTGGAAGAATAGCGGCATATGGAGTGGAACAGGGGATGGTACTGACTACAGGCATGCTGCGGGAACTGTCGGAGATCACAGAGCAGATGCGGGAACCTGTTATAGCCGGATTCCGCGCCGAAGATCTGTACCAGGTAGTGGGAGGTGTCCTGCGTGCCGGAGACAGGATCCATATTTATTGTGTGGAACAGGAGGAAGAGGAACAAAACGGGAAACTGTTGTGGGAAAATGTGTTTGTCCAACAGGTGTTTGACCGGAATGGAGCTGCAATCGGCGGTGATGATGGGACAACTCCGGCACAGAGAGTAAATATCTATATGGAAAAAGAAAGGGTGGCGGACTTTTATGCTGCACTGGCACAGGGCTCCTTGCGTGTGGTCAAGGCAGAGGATACGGATAGGCAGGAGGAATGAGAATGCGGTATGGGAGATATCTGGCAGGATTACTCGTGCTGGGAATTGCGCTCCTGTTTTCGATACAGTCGGAAGCGGCAGCGAAAAAGACCATTTACAACAGTCCTTATGTTTCTTTCAGTCCGGATGGACGTGCATTTACAACCTGCGCAGGAGACCGGAATTATGTGTGGTATGCCCGGGATGACAGCACCACTGTGTATACGCAGATTCCTTCTTCGCTGAGAGATCCGGTAGTGGGAGAACATATTTATACAGAGAAACGGTATGGAGAAATCCCAGTGAGATATTGGAAAGTGGTCCACCGGCCGGGACAGTGTATTCATAATGGATATACCGGAAAAAACTGGCACGGGGTATCTTTTGGCAGACAAAAATGCATGCAGTATTATTATTCTGGCTGGAAAGCCTATTGTGCGGATTGTGGAGAAGCCATTGAAGAGTACAATATCTATATGAGCAGAGAAGCGGCGGCCTCGATACAGTACCTGGATCTGGGCAACGAAAGAAAACCGATGAGCTACTATTATCTCTGCCCGTTCTGCGACAATCTGGAGCAGGGGGTGGATCTGCCGGCACATAAATGTAAAAATATTTCCTGGAATCAGTATAAGGTCTGTTATCAGGCCAATACGGGAGGTGCATCTTATAACGGTTATATGGATGACAGTATCCATATGTACAACGATGCCATAGTCTACGAAGGCAAGACGGTCACTCCGGTGACACACCTGACAGAGAACAATTACAGCAGGACCGGATATTTGTTCGCGGGCTGGAACACAGAGCCAGATGGTTCAGGAACCGCTTATGCGGATAAAGCTGCAATCGAAAATCTCAGGCAGGCGGATTGGAGAGACCGGACAACCTGGACAGATAACGATCATGGTGTAGTCAATTTATATGCACAATGGGTGCGGAGTGAAAGCACCCTTGTGCTTTATGCCAATGGAGGAAAGTATGATGACCGGGAGATATTTTCTGTAACGCAGCCATATCTTGAAAGATATCTGTTGCAGGAAGAACTGGTCTGCGCACCAGATGGGTATACAGTCTGTTTTCGTGCCAATGGCGGATCGGAGATCACTCCGGTGCAAGGGAAAAATCGGTTTGTCGAATGGAAAAAGGTGCATCCGTTCCGGGGGAGTCTGGATGGAAAGCAATATATCTTTGATGCTCCGGACGGTAATGTGGACAGGCTGACGGCAGTCTATCAGCCGGAACCTGTCACATTACCGGAGACCACCAGACCCGGGTGGTCCTTTGGAGGCTGGTATTATGACTCGGAATTCCGACGGCCGGCAGGAGGAGCGGGCGACAGCATCATACCGTCCGAAAATACGACATTGTACGCGCAATGGGTGGATCTTACCCTGCTGGCGAAAGATAACTACAAGGAAAACGAAGGAAAAGGAGCGGTGGATCTGTCCTGGGAGCAGACGGATCACAACAACAAAACGTACCTTATTTATCAGAGACTGGAAGACGGTGCCTGGATGCGGATTAATAGTGCAACGGATATCAACAGCGGAGCGGCTGTTGAACTGACCGGTATTTATGAAGCAAAGAAGAGGACATATAACGTGCCGTATACCGGACTCTACGTCATAAAGGCGATGGGGGCGCAAGGACAGGGCTACGGTTCCTTTCGGGGAGGATGTGGGGGAAGTGCCTCCGGAACATTCTGGCTGCAGAGGGGGGAACAGCTGACCTATGCCGTGGGTGGTCAAAACGGGTATAACAAAGGCGGCAGAGCTTCAAATTATGGAAACGGAGGAGGAATGACATCCGTGGTATCCGACCGGAAGGGAATCCTGCTGATCGCAGGAGGAGGCGGTGGAGCATCACCGGGCGGTGCAGGCGGCAAGGGTGGCAGCATGGAAAGTGTCCTCGGGCAGCAGGAAGGAGAAGCGGGTATGGCCGGAGGCGGAGCCGGATATTATGGAGGAACCGCCGGAGAGAAGATCGTGCATCACCATACGAATGACTGCTATAGAAATGCTTCTTATACACCAACATTCGGAGATTGGGAATATTTTATGTGGGGATCGAATTGCTTTGATTCCTCAGGCACAAATTCTTATCAGTATAACGGACATACCACAAGTACGGACGATGATGAGTGGAGCCGTGCCATAGTCCGGGTCGGATGGGCCAGAAACGGGAATTATCCTAAGGAACAGATGTGGAATGTTTCCGGTTATCGGGGGATTCCCACCAATGGCAATACGACATTGAATCTTTCGTATTTTTGCGATGGATGGGGATCTCTGGGTGGAAATATTGTGAATACCGACTGGCTGCCGGATGAGAAGCAGCCGTCGGAATTTGTAATCCTGGATCAAAAAGGAACAAAAATTGCACAGGGAAAATTTCGGGATTATCCTTTTTATGATAAACATGGCGGCGGAGACCCGGCAGCCAGTGATTTCCGGCAGTCCCTGCATATCTCATTACCGGAAGGAACGACACATATCTACGTGCATCTGAATTTTCATTTAAGAGGAAATGTCTGGTTTACCGCGGGAATCAGCTCACTTAGTTTCAGTGGTGGGAGAACTCTTGTATGCGGTTATACGGAAGGCCAGGTCCTATTCTCGAAGCCGGCATATGGCGGAAGCAGTTATGTAAATCCGGAATGTGCACTGCTATATGAAAGTGAAAGTGGAGTACGGAGTGGAGACGGGCTGTTGTGTCTGCAGTCAAAAGCAATAGGTTACCAGGAGACTTTACAGCTGAAGGGAGTCAGGGCAACTGATCTTGCGGCTCCCGGGAAAATTCCGGAGAACGTCGTAAGAGAAGCACTGGACAGTGAAAGAATAAGAATCTCGTGGGCAGAGCCGGAGGATTACGGGACGGTATATTATCATAGAGCGGAATCTTATCTGACGGGCAGTACTTCCAAACTATGTGACTCCAATATCACAAAAAACACATTGCTTAGCGGTATCAGGGGATATTATTATCTTGTGGATCAAAACAGGGATACCGTCGTAACGGACGATGCCGGTTATTGTAAAGACCCCCATATGGAACTGGTGGTAAAGGATGGGGTGCAGTATCTGCATATTGCCGCTGTGGATGTGGCGGGAAATGTAGGCGGGACCACACATATTTGTGTGGATGGAAAACAGATTCTGTGGAAGCTTCATACAAAACAGCTTAAGATAAACGAGGCAGAGGGCAATGTATATCCGGCGGCAGCGGACAAAACCTGGTATGTCCGGGCGGACGGAAAGACACCGTTCACGTTAACGAATGCATCTTATATGGAAGGTACAGCCAGACCGGACTATCAACTGAATGGGACAATATATGAAACGGTGACGGAGGACGGTGGCAGGGCGAGAAATATCATTGTCACACCGTCTGCGGAGATAACGGATGATGTGATCCGGACAGATGCGGAGGGACTGTCTTATGCGACTGAGGGGACCAATGTGCTGCAGCAACATTCCTATTCCTATACTTTGCGGTCACACCGGAATCAGGAACTTACCGGAGTACAGCAATTTGTCATAAGTGGAGACCGGAACGGACAAACGATTCGGGTGATTCCGGTAGCGGAAGCGGATCACGGAACAGATAAAATATATTCTGTATCTACGCAGGATCAGAAAAACGGGATCGCTCTGATCGCTGACGGAGAAGCTCCGGTCATCCGGGGGATGGAAATACTGGAGAACCGGGCACTGATCGATCGCAGAGACGGAGCTGTTACCATACGTGTTACTGCCGCAGATGCTCTAAGTGGTGTGGATCATTTTACAATTGTTATCAGTAATACGGACAATGCTGTTTCTAAGACCTACCTTTCCGGAGAAGATGGCTGTATCGTGATTACAATCACAGAGGACGAACCGCTGTTCAGCGGGGATTTTACGGTACTGGGATATGCTTCGGATCATGTGGGGAATGAGAGCCGTATCTGTTACGGTACGACGGAATTTGCACTGGAAAGCAGTGTGAAACGTATTTTGGAGCCGCAGGAGCCGGTCTTCAAATGCGGCGAAAGCGGAATTCTTACCTTTACCACATGGGGATATGCGGACCGGGTGGAAGTCATCTTCCCGGAATGTATGACAGCACTGGATCCGACATTGAATAAAGTCTATGATTATACCGAAAGTCAGGGGTATCGTAAGACGGAAGAACTGGAATTTATGGTGCCTTTATATACTCCGGAGAACCAGACACAGGAAATCACAGTGCGGGCCTATAAAGGTGACAAGAGGCTGGAAGATCATCCAACGATCAGCGTGATCGGAGTGTCGGGAAATGTGTTGGATGAACTGCGTACCCGGTTACGGTAAGGAGGTATGAGAGCCTTGGAAATCGTGTTCCGGATACTGTGGTCGGTGGTTCTGGGAGGCCTTATCTATGGCAGTGCAATCTGGCTGCTGCGTGTGGAACTATCGGGAGACATCGAGAGGATGGAACCCGGAAAAGCGTGGCTTCTCGGGGGACTGGCCTGGATCAATGCAGTTGTGATTCTTGTTATAGGGGGAATGGATGGAAGACTTCCGGAAGAAAACAGACTGGTGATCCTGGGGGCACAGGAGATCCTGTGCTCCCTGCTGGCGGGAGGTTTGTTAGCGGCGGCCTGCATGGATGCTGTACACAGTTATGTGTATAATTATGTATGGTGGTGGTGCCTGCCATGGACAGGAATACTGCTGGGGCTTCCGGTGTCGGAAGCTTATATGGAAGATGGAGTGTGCAGGATTACTGACAGGTTTAGCATACAGCAGGCGGCAGCAATGGCATTGTTTGTACTCCTGCAGCAGATATTGTTTGCCCAAATGTACGGAAGAGCTGACTGTCATGCATTTTCTGTATGTGCGTTGGCAGGCTGCGCCTGGCAGGGGAATCTGTTGTGGTTTCTGATCCATATGTTATCGGCGTTGACATTGCTGGCTGCAGTACAGTTTTGCAGAAGAAATGTGACACCGGATGGAAAACTTCGTGTACCGAAACCGTTTATTCCATATATAGTGGTAACCTTCTGGGTGCAGATCCCGGTAATGTTGTATTTGCAGAGTGGAGCTACGCATATTTATGCATAAACAGTTGCACAATTTTCAAAAAGGTGCTATAGTAATCAACGTTTAAGGACGACTGTCGTCCGTAGAAAACAGACAGGAGGATAATATTATGAAAAAAGCAATCGCAATGTTACTTGCAACTGTAATGTGTACAGCAATGCTGACTGGCTGTGGTTCTGATTCCGCAGCAAACGAGAGCTCTCAGGCTTCCGAGAGCAGTGTGGCAGAGACTGCTGCAGCAACCACCACAGAAGCAGCAGCTACTACTGAGGCTGCAGATAAGACCGAGGGCGGCGTACTGGTATTCGGTACCAACGCAGAGTTCCCTCCCTTTGAGTATGTAGGAGATGACGGAGAACCCGACGGATTCGATGTAGCTCTGATCAAGGCTGTAGGCGAGAAGCTGGGTATGGAAGTACAGGTAGAGAATATGGAGTTTGACTCTCTGGTTAGTTCCATTGGCAACAGAATCGACGGTGCTATCGCAGGAATGACCGTTACTGATGATCGTAAGGAGCAGGTAGATTTCTCCGATGCGTATTATGAAGCTGTACAGTTTGTGATCGTACCGGCAGATTCCGAGATCGCAGCTGCAGATGATCTGAAGAACAAGACCATTGGATGTCAGCTGGGTACCACCGGTATGTTCCTGGCAGAGGATATCGAAGGTGTTACCGCTCAGACTTACAACAGAGCTGTAGATGCTGTAAATGATCTGGTAAACGGCAGAGTAGATGCTGTTATTATCGACAAGAACCCTGCAGAAGTATTCAACACCAAATTCGAGGGTAAGGTAAAGATCATCGATGGCGCAGAGTTCGGATTCGAGACCGAGGAATATGCAATCGCACTTCCTAAGGGAAGCGAACTGGTAGATCAGATCAATCAGGCACTGGAAGACCTTAAGGCAGACGGTACCTTTGATGCTCTGGTAGCTGAGTACATCGGAGAGTAATTTTTATACAAAATATACACGAAAAAGAAGAGAATGGCTTGTGCCATTCTCTTCTTTTTGCTATATTAAGGTAGGCAACATATACAGTTTGGCCAATCGTACACTTATACATTCACAAGAAAGGCATAGGAAATAACATGCAAAATATCTGGCAACATATTTATGCAGC
>ENA-UOOC01003050-UOOC01003050.1-human-gut-metagenome-genome-assembly--contig:-C48old-NODE-3050-length-11924-cov-4.659112_pt1 | contig 11924 bp, 10 predicted proteins | sample MGYA00242469_ERZ724016 | MGnify/ENA metagenome assembly ERZ724016 | reverse complement strand
CATAATTGGCCCGCGTAGATGGCTTCAACCTGATGTTGTTATCCATGTAGACCTTGAACATATCATTCAGGGTAAGTTTCATTGCTTCCTGTGTACGGATACCATCATCAGCATCTTTCGCAATTTGCTTTTCTTTTGCGCGAAGGGACGCCAAATCGGTATCATAAATGTACTTTTTCTTAGTTCCCAACTTATAGACGAACATATAGCTGCCATCTGAGCGTTGCGTTTCCCCTGTCCGCAGATTGCGGCCTTTGTTGTCTTTTCTAACTTTTGGCATAGGCTGATACCTCCCGATGTTTTATGAGTTGTTGTGCCCGGAATGGGCAAGGTTCTGTTAGCATGAGATCTCGTACAAGTATTCCTTTACGCGCTGAACGCTCCAAAGGACACGAGAATTCATGGTAATGCGGGCGTGGGCCAGGTCGCCGATCTGGACGGCCGTGTGCCGCCCGCAGTCGAGCAGTTTGCAAAGCGATTCCGTATCGACCGCCAAGCACTGATCCGGTGAAAGGTCATTGGGTTTTCTTTTTTCCATAATTGCCCTCCTTTATTTGCAATTACATATATCCTTTACTGTTTGTAGAAGAAGGTTTTCAACAAAAACAATGAAGTCATTCAAATTCATCGGGAAGTGTAGGGTCTCTTCCAAAGGCCATTTCCTGCGCCGGGGCTTTCCGCCGCGTATTGCCAGGGCCCGCTGTGCGGTATTTCAATCGTGGGCGGGCTCCATGTGGTCATCGCACACTGTCCGCGATCCCTGTATAACTCCAATGGAAAAGGTTATGGGGCTTGTCAAGGTACAAAAAGAGCGTGCAGACCGGCTACGGAATCCCATGCCATGTCTGTACGCCCTATATATAGGAGATGGCGGCCAAATTTCTGCAAATCCTGTGCCTTCTGATGAATTTTTTTGAGCAATGCAATTTTCAGCAGCAGAAAGATACTATATATAGATGATATTTCTTGACTAACGCAAGATGTTGTGCTACACTGTTTCTGTAATTGATTTTTGTGCGCTCCCCTTGTGGGATACAGACTTAGTTTCTGTACCGCGGATTGAAAAATCTGCATTGCACACGCAGTCAAGATTGTACTTGTGCCAGTAGTATTACTGCGCCCCTCTGGGCCGGTATATTACTGGCTTTTTTTGTTTTCCGGGACTTTTGCTCCCGTCAGCGAGGATGACTTTGGTTCATAGGCAGCTATGGACATCAGGCGTTACGCCCTCTGTCACCCTCGCTTTTTTTCTGCCCAAATGCCGGAAACGGCTTTGAGGATATACCACAATTACAGAAAGGCAGGTATGAACATGAATGCAAAAAAGCGTAGTCAGGAGCCTCTGACGAGTAAAAGGAAACCGATGGAGAACTGGCGGCAGTATCAGAAGCTGAACCAGTCCGCACAGAAGCACTGCCCGGTGATCCGGGCGCCCGTCATTCCCCGCAGGACGCGGAGGGGGTGTTAAGTATGCCGGCAGGCAGTGTGGCTGTCAAAGAGCGGCATCAGCCCCTGGTGCTGGTGGATACGGCAGGCTTGTCCGAAGAAGAGTGGCTTGCTTACCGCCGGAAAGGTATTGGTGGCAGCGATGTTGCGGCTCTGCTGGGCATTTCGCCGTGGCGGACAGCCCGGGATTTGTTTTATGACAAGCTGAACATCGCAGTGGTCGAGGACCATGAGGACAACTGGGTGGCCCTGGAGATGGGGCACCTGCTGGAACCGCTGGTGGCGAAGATCTTCCATCACCGGACCGGATACAAGATCTATCAAATCAAAAAGATGTTCCAACATCCGGAGTATCCCTGGATGCTGGCGGATGTGGATTATTTCGTGGAACTGCCGGATGGCACCACCGCCATCCTGGAGATCAAGACCACAAACTACAACGCCAAAGACAACTGGTGGCTGGATGGTGAGGAAACCATTCCGGCCTACTATGAGTCCCAGGGGCGGCATTACATGGCCGTCATGGATGTGGACCGCTGTTTCTTCTGCTGCCTGTATGGCAACAACGAGCAGGAAAGCATCATCCGTGATATGCAGAGGGATTTGGCCTATGAGGATGAGATGATTTTTCTGGAGCAGAATTTCTGGGAAAATCATGTGCTTACCAGAACGCCGCCGCCTTACACCGAAGATGGCGACCTCGTGATCGAGAGCGTGCGCCGGTACACTGGTCCCGCCGACAAGGAGGCCCCCGCTGTGTCACTCGACTTGCCCCTGACGGCCAAGCTGATGCGTTTTCTCCAGCTTCAGGAGCAGAAAAAAGGCGCAGAAGCCGGCGAAAAGGAAATCGAGGAAGATATGAAGCGGCTGAAGGCTGCCATCATTGCCAAAATGGGGAAAAGCTGCAAAGCCATCTGCCAGCAGGATGGGGTGAACTATACCGTCACCTATAATCCGGTGCGGACCCCCGGTATTGACAAGGATAATCTGATCAGGCTGAAGCTGGACCACCCGGACATCTATGAGCAGTATGTGACTGTTTCCGAGTACCGCCGCTTCACAGTCAAGAGTGACGCCGAGGCGGCATAAAAGGAGGGAAAAACAAGTGATTCATAGAGGAACTTATGACGGGACGATCTACCATAACCCCGTAAACAGGTTCTGCATCATCAGCGTAAAAACCGCTGATAAGGAGGTGCCCCAGGAGGCCCGTTCCACCCGCCGGTACAAGGACCACCTGATCCGCTTTGTTGCGACGGGCTATGAACTGCCCCGCACGGATGCGGTAGAGCTGGAACTGGACGGCGAATGGACAAAGGGCAAATATGGTGTGCAGCTTCAGGTGGAACAGTGGCGCGAGATCGTTCCCAAGACCAGGGACGGTGTGGAGGGCTATCTGGCCTCCGGCCTCATCAAAGGCATTGGGCCGGCGACTGCCGCGCAGATCGTTTCCCGGTTCGGCGTGGAGACGCTGGATATTCTGCAAAACCATCCCGAGCGGCTGCTGGAGGTCAAGGGCATTACGGAAAGCAAGCTGGAGGACATCAAAACCTCGTATGCGGAGAGCCGGATGCTCCAAGACCTGATGACGCTGCTCTCCCCATTCAAGATCACGCCGAAAACGGCTCTGAAGATCTATCAGCACTTCGGGCCCGCCAGCGTGGACATCTTGAAAAAGAGTCCCTTTGAACTGTGCCAGGTGTCCGGTTTTGGATTTCTCCGGGTAGATGCCATCGTTCAGAAAAACGGCGGCGACCTGCATGACCCCATGCGGGTCAAAGGCGCACTGTTCTGGGCGCTGGAGGACAGCAAGGGCGGCAAGGGACATTTGTTCCTGCCTGGTGAAACTTTGCGGAAGGAGGCTCTTCGGCTTCTCAACGCAAAGATCCCCGTCCCGTCTCTCCGGCTTCATGAACAGGAGGTCGCGGATGTGCTTCAGGACATGATCCTTCATGGCGAGGTGGTATCCGTCAAAGATAACATCTACCTGCCCCGCACATTCGCACAGGAAGATGAAACGGCCCGGCGCATTGCCATGCGGCTTGTAAAGCCGTCTGCCATTGAGCAGGCGTTGGAGCAGGTCAAGCGTGAAATGGGGCTGGTGCTGTCTTCCAAACAGGAGGCAGCGGTCTACGCGGCTTACCGCCACAGCCTGTCCATTATCACTGGTTCTCCCGGCACCGGCAAGACAACGGTGCTCAAGACCATTTTGGAAGTCTACCGCCGCCTGCACCCGAAAGGCGAAATCGTTCTGATGGCGCCGACCGGCCGTGCCAGCCGGCGTATGGCGGAAAGCACTGGCTTTGACAAGGCGCGGACGCTCCATAGCGGCCTGGGCCTCGGCAGTGAAGAAGATGACGCCAACCGCAGCAGACAGCAGGAGCCGTTGTCGGCGGACCTGATCATCGTGGACGAGTTTTCTATGGTGGATATGTGGCTGGCAGACAAGTTTTTCTCCCGCATCAAGGATGGGGCCCGTATCGTTCTCGTGGGCGACCCCGACCAGCTCCCCAGTGTGGGCGCCGGGACTGTGTTCCGCGAACTGATCGACTGCGGCCTGATTCCCGTCACGGTACTGGACCAGATCTTCCGCCAGTCCAAGGACAGCCTGATTGCTTATAACGCCAAGTTTATCAACGAGGGCAACACCAAGCTGTACTTTGGGCCGGACTTTGTATTTATGGCAAGCGATAACCAGGCGGAGGCTGCGGAGCGGATCATCGCCCGTTACTGCCGGGAAATCGCGGAAAGCGGCATCGACCGGGTGCAGATTTTGTCTCCCTTCCGTTCGGAAGGCGCTGCGTCGGCGGAACAACTCAACGAGGCCATCCGCGAGGTGGTCAACCCGTTCCGCTCTGCCGAGGAAGAAATCAAGATCGGCGTCAAAGTGTTCCGGGTCAACGACCGGATCATGCAGACCAAAAACACCGCCAAGGTGTCCAACGGCGACCTGGGATTTATCCGCTATATCAAAGACGATGAAGATGGCAAGCGCGTCGGCCTGGATTTCGGTGTGGGCCGAGAGCTGGAATACAGCGTAGAGGATATGGTCAATCTGGACCTAGCCTACGCCACCACCATCCACAAGGCAATGGGCTCTGAGTATGAAACGGTCATCATGCCGCTTTTGAAAGCGCACACCGTCATGCTCTACCGCAACCTGCTCTATACCGGCATCACCCGGGCCAAAAAGCGCGTGGTGCTGATCGGCCAAAAGCAGGTGCTGTTTATGGCGATCCACCGGAATGAAATCGTCAAGCGGAATACGCTTCTGGGCACGCGCATCGGTATGTACTATAAGGCCTATGCCAAGCGGGCCGGAATCCCGGTCCCGGCAGCTCTGGAAGAAGAACTGAAATACGCTGGTTAAAAAAGAGGCGCAAGGTGCAGAAAATTGCCCCGCGTCTCCTATTTATTACACAGGAAGGAGTATATGACATGAACGACAGCAATGCGAAAACGATGTACGAAACTGTGCCTGCGGCCGCTGAACTGAACAAGGTGCCGGGCTTTGACCCGCTCAAGTTCCTCCGCCGCACCAAGGACACCCTGAAGCTGGACCTGCCTTACCAGAAACTCTGGTTCCGCATGGCCCATCCCAACGGCCGTATGCGTCTGACGGCGCTGCGGATCACGGAGCAGATGGCGATTTTTGAGGCCAAGGTATTCCTGGACCGCAGTGACGCGGAGCCGTTCAGTATGAGCACGGCCCAGCAGACTACCCAGGACAGCCGCGACTTCGTGAAAGCCGCCCAAAATGAGGCGCTGAGCCAGGCCCTTACGGACGCCGGTTTTGGCATCCAGCTGATCAGCGCCGGCGCCCAGGCCGATCTGATGGAGAAAAGCGCCGGAGCGTCTGTCAAAAAGGCCGCAGAACCGCCTGCCGGGCCGGCGGCATGCACGGCACCGCCGCAGGAGCCCCACAGCGCCCCTCAGAGGGCCGATGAGCCTGCCGAGGGGAAATCCCCTGCCAGCCCCGTTGAAACGCCGCAGAGGGCGTTTGAGGGCGAAAAGGCGGCAACAGCGACAACGGCCCCGTCGAAGGAAAACACTGCTTCGGAACCGGTGAAGCAGCACCTGCCGGTGGAGCCGGCGAAGAAATTCGATACGCTCCCGGTTGACGCTTCGCCAAAGACGGAACAGCCGGCGGCTGAAAATGAGCAGGCGGATGAATTGCCCGTCCGCGGCAATGTAACGGAGCTGCCGGTCCAGCACACGGAGGAATCCGAACCTGCCGCCGAGCCTATGCAGCCCGAAGATGACGCTGCCGGGGCGGCGGATACTGCGGTGGATACCCCCTCTTACACGAAGGACACGCCTATGGAGGATATTCTGCAGGTCATGACGCTGGAACAGGCCCAGCAGGTCATCGTAGACGATGGCATCTGCAAGGGTATGACGATTGCCCAGGTGGCCGAGAAGCGGCCTGTCAATCTGCGGTACTACCTGATCCCGGGCAAAAGCAAGAACAACATGGTCCGCGCCGCCGCCCAGCTGGTTTTGGATTCACTTCAAAAGGCCGGCTGATATGGTCCCCGGCGAGGGCATGAAGGGAGGAATGACAGATGGGCTCGTACCCGGATGAATTTCCCTTCGGTATCATGGAAGTTGTGGAACTGCTGCACCTGCGGGTCAGGCGCCAGCAGGCAAACAGCGTCTATGTGGACTGCCCGTTCTGCGGCGACCGCCGCGGGCGGATGAATGTCAATTTCGTCAAAAATGTCTGGCGGTGCAATCACTGCGACGAACATGGCGGAATGCTGGCGCTGTATGCAAAACTCAATCACACGACGACCTCTGACGCTTATTGGGAGATTGCAGAAGCTCTGTGTGACAATACCCATGAGGAACACGCACGCTCCGGGAATGAAGCCCAACAGCAGCCGGTCAGCACCGGGGCCCCATCTTTGGGGGCCCGGGCGGCCGCTGCAGGTCATTCTTCTTCCGAGCGAAAAACTGTGCCGCAGTCGGACAAAGCCAGCCCGGCCGAGATCCACCAGACGCTATCCCTGCTGCTGGCCCAGCTTACGCTGCGGCCGGCCCATCGGGAACATCTGCGCTCGCCAAAGCGCGGGCTGTCTGATGAACAAATCGAGGCGCTGGGCTTTAAGAGTACCCCGCCGCCCTTCTTATGCCGCTCTATCACGGACCGGCTGATCAGGCAGGGCTGCAGGGTGCAGGGCGTACCCGGATTTTACCGGGACGACAGCGGCCACTGGACAATGGCATTTTATAAGAAAACCTCCGGCATCCTGATACCCGCCATCGGCTTTGACGGCCGGCTGCAGGGATTTCAGATCATGCTGGATGTACCGCTGAAACACAAAGATGACCCGCCGGAGAAACCGGGCGCCAAGTACATCTGGTTTTCCTCTTCCTCAAAGACAGACGGGACAGGCTCCGGCAGCCCGGTACATCTGATCGGTGACCCATCCGCCCGGGTGGTCTATGTGATCGAGGGGCTGCTGAAAGCAGATATTTCCCATTGTCTGACCGGGCGCACCTTTGCCGCGATTGCCGGGGCCAACAACACCAGCCCGCTGGACCCGTTGTTTGCCCTTTTGGCGCAGAACGGCACGGAGGAAATCATTGAAGCCCACGATATGGACAAGTACAACAATCAAATGACGATGGCCGGGGCGTCGAAAATTTATCTGACGGCCCGGAAGTATGGCATGAACTGCCGGAGGCTGACCTGGAATCCCAACTATAAGGGATTTGACGATTGGCAGCTGGCACTTCGCCGGGAAAATCAACGGAGAAAGGAGATCGATAGACTTAGTTTTAAGGCGCAGTACCTCCGCGGCTTGTGTGAACTGGCGCATATTGAGGACTGCATCGAACTATGGCAGCACCTGGCTGAAAACAAAACCTGCCTGACGGAATATCTGGGCTTGACCAGGGAGGAACATGAAACCTTCCTGCGGCAAGGCAGGGATGCCCTCGGCGCCCTGCTGGAACCCCAGCGGCGGAAACAGAGGTTTGTACTCTATCAGCTGGAACTGGACGAGCAGAAAGCGATCCCATTTGCTTTCAAGGAACTCGCGGCGCTGCAAAAGGCTGGCTATGAACAGCCGCCCGCCGCCATGTACCGCATAGCCGGGTCTGGCGAAGTCTACTGCCCGGTGGAACAGAGCGACGCAGAAATTTTGAAGCGCCTGTTTGCCGACTGCCGGGAGGAACTGCCGGAGGGCTGCCACGGGCGGCCAATGGCGCTCTCTGATGTGGTAGAACTGGACCATTCTCCACGAAGGGTCTACTACTATGTCAATGGGGAGCATGAATTTCCGCAGGTCAAGTTTTCACCCATGCTTGCCAAGAAGGACATCAAGGAAGGGACATAAAGAGGCTTCAATGGTTGTTGTAAATGAGACGAAGAGAGGGCAGCTTCTGGCGCTTCTGGAGCAATGCGCTCATTTGAACGCTGATGTGCAGCACCGCACGGAGCAGGGATATTTTACGGTGACGGTTCCGCCGCCGTGGAATGGCCCGGCCAGGCAAAAAGCGCAGGAGATGCAGAACAGGATCAAGAAATGGTCGGAACAGTATCCCAATGTGATTTGTTACTGTTTCGACAGCTTCAGCACATTACTCTATGTGCTGTGACACAGGTAAACGATGGCATGGAACAGGTTTTATCCTGATCCATGCCATTTTTGTCAACGGAAAGGAGTTTATTATGGGATATTTTTCGGAAATGTCGCTGGATATGCAGGAAGGCCGCAAACCGTCTGCCGCCTCGCTCACCCGCGAGTGCGCTTTTGAGGACGGGGAGAACTTTGACGAGCTGCCGGTGCCGCCGGCTGACCGTCAGCCCGCACCGCCTGCCGCAGAGCCGGCGCCGCAGCCTGCTTTTGAGGACGACGGGGATTTGGATGAGGCCCCGGAAGAGCTGGAACAGCCTGACGAGGCAGAGTCTCCCGCAGAAGAAACCGATGAGGAGGACAATGCCGATGAGGGTCAGGCGGAGCCTGCCAAGGCTGATACCTCCAATGCGGACGCTGACGAGGAACAGCGCCGTGCTGAGCATGAGGCTGCCGAAGCCAAACGAAAAGCTGAGTGGGAGGCAAAACAGGCAGAAAAGAAGAAAGCCCTGCAGGAGCAGATGGACCGCTTGGCCGCCATGAGCGACGATGAGGTGGTGGCTGCCTCCATGCAGCGGGTCAGCGGCGATGTGGAAAAGCTGACCCGGCGCAATATGAAGGAGTGCGTGTCGGAGTATATCCAGACCAAGTGCCTGGAAGACCCGGCATTTGCCCGTCTCACCATGCACCCGAAGAAAACAATGGTCCACTGCTTCCAGTACATCAGCCGCAAGGCATGGGAGTACATTCAGGACGAATTGAAAGCAAACGGCATCCAGCCGGGACAGGGCAGCCAAGGGTATGGCTGCGATATTCCGGATGATTTGTGCTATCAGTGGTCCGAGGATTACTTCCGTGATGCGGATGCCAAGGAGGACCAGGAGGAGGAAGAAAAGTTTGTCCCCCGCCCCTACTATGGCAAGTCTTCCGTGAAGTCCTCCAAGAAAAAGAAGGCCGAAAAAAAGCCTGCCGAGAAGAAAAAGCCGGAGTCCAAGCCGGCGCCGGAAAAGAAGCCTGCTGCCGACGGCCAGATGTCCCTGATGGATTTTGGTATGGCAAAGGCAGGCTGAGGAGGCAGCGTATGATTGCATATAAAGGTTTTCGGCCCGGCATGATCTGCATTGATTACCAGTTTCAGATGGGCCTCAATGTGACGGAAAAGGCCAACTGCCGCCAAAATGGATTCCATTGTGCGGAGGACCCCCTGGACTGCCTGAGCTATTACGGCGATGTAGACCATTCGGAATATTACATCGTCAACGCCGGCGGGGACATCGACGAGGACGAAGTGGATTCCAAGATCTCCTGTACCGAGCTGACTGTCCTTAAACGGCTGACGAAAGAAGAACTGTTCCTCCACGGCCTCGCCTTTATGGCAGACCACCCCAAGCGGAAGTGGAACAAGCATATTCGGAAGGACAGGGCTGAAGCGTGGGGTGGCTATGCGGTAGTCCGCGGTGCCGACCCCATAGCCAAAGGCTGCCGGAAGGGTGATGTATTGGCCTTTGCCAAGGAGGACCCGGCCACCGGCAGCATCCAGCAGATCGTGGTGGCTACCATTGATGGAAAGACACTTCTGCCCAAGGTCTGGTATGGGGTGGATCTTGAGAAAAGGATGGTGAGTTAATTTGAAGAAATCCATACTGCAAGCGATGCCGGTGCTGACGGCATCGCAGGAGATGAAAGAAGTGGCTCTGGCGGATGAGCCAAAAAAGGAGACGACTTATTACGGTCACACCTATACTACCCGCACCTATTTCGCATTTATGAACTGTTTGGTGCAGAATGGCATTCTGAAAGCCGCTTTTTTCCTGCCGGATCATCTGCGGCTGGATGGAAACAACCCTGTCTATGAGGTGTTTCTCGACAAGGAACAGCGCCAGTTTCTGACCTACGATCACTTGGAGAAAAAGTGGCGGGATGCAAAACTGGACCGTTTGGAATGGCCTGGCAGGAACTACTACGCTACCTGCTGGGCCAGCGAGGAAGATGCTGCCCTGATTCAAGACTATTTTTCCGGCGAGCGCGGTGGTGACCTCGGCATTCTTGACTTTCAACGGAATGTGCGGGATGAGCAGCTGGAGCAACGCCACAAGCGGATTACCGACTGTTGGGACAAGGATCTTGCCCAAGTGCCTGAACTGCCCAAGGATTGGGCGCACTGGGCCGACAAGGTGGCCGTGCGGGAAAATTTTATATTTTACCACTACAAGCGCGGCGGCGCTAAAACAGGCTACTGCACCTTCTGCGGGAAGGAGGTGCCCATTTCCGGGCATCCCTATCACAACAAAAAAGGGCGCTGCACCCGCTGCCGGCATCCCGTAATGTTCAAGGCCCTGGGACGCGCAGGCTACTTCAAAACAGACCGGTATTATGCCTATCTGGTTCAGCGATGCAGGGATGGTTTTGTCATCCGGGAATTCCAGGTAGACAGAACCTATCGAAAGAATATCCTGCCGCACAGCGAGCCTTATTGGCATGAGTTCCGGCGTTCGATCTATGACCGCAGCGGCGAGATCCGTTCCTATTACTGGGGAATGTACTGCCAGCGGGAGGTACGATGGATCGAGGGGAGTCCCTGCTATTACGCTTATGCTGGCGACCAGGCCGGCCGGGTGTATGGAAAGAATTTGTCCAGCCTGGGGAAAAAGGAACTCCGCCAGACCGGTTTGGTCGAGTGGATACGAAGCCATCCGGTCACAGATCCTGAGAAATATCTGGCGGTCTGGAAACAAATCCCCAAGATGGAGCAAATCTGGAAAGCTGGATTGTCGCGGCTGACAGCCGAGTGTTTCCACTTCTGCGATGATGTGCAGAAAGTGGTGCTACATCCGGACGAGCCGGGATTGATCCGCGCTCTGGGACTGGACTCCGCAAAATTCCGCCGCCTGCGCCAGCTGGACGGAGACACAGAGACTTTGGCCTGGCTGCAGCTTGAGAAGCGGACCGGACAGCGTATCACGGATGAAATGCTGCGCTGGAGCAAAAAAGAACGGATCAGCCCCAGGGATCTGGTGTTTATCGCAGACCGAATGAGTCTGGTGCAGATCAGAAATTATCTGGAACGGCAAAAAGAGTATTTTGATGGCAGCTGCCGTCAGGCATTGATTACATGGCAGGACTATCTTGCTATGGCAGAACGGCTGCACTATGACACCAGTGATGAAATCGTCTACCGCGTGCGCAAACTGCGGCAGCGGCACGATGAGTTGGTCATTCAGAGTGAAACCGGGAGCCTGGAAGAACAGGCGGAGAAAATGGCGGCGAAATACCCCCATGTCAATGCTATCTGCATGGAGCTGCAGAAAAAATATGCCTACAGCGATGACGACTACACGGTGCTTGCGCCCCAGAACATCTTTGAAATCATCAAGGAGGGGCGGATGCTTCACCACTGTGTCGGCAATGATGGCGCCGGCGAGCGGTACTATGACCGCATGGAACGCCGGGAAAGCTTCATCATGTTCCTGCGCCGGACGGAGGAACCTAACGATCCCTACTATACTCTGGAGATTGAACCAGATGGAACAGTTCGTCAGAAGCGCACTTTGTTTGACCGGCAGTATGAAGATATTGAACAGGCAACAGAATTCCTGATCAAATGGCAGAAGGTCATTGCGGCCCGCCTTACCGGCCGCGACCTGAAGCTGGCCGAACGGAGCCGTGAGCTGCGGAAAGAGGAATTTATCCAGATGCGAAAAGACCGTGTGATTATCCACACCGGGCATCTGGCTGGCCGTCTGCTGGCAGATGTGCTGCTGGCCGACTTAATGGAAAATACGGAAGTCATGCAGCCGCAGGCGTTACCTGCCGCCGCGTGAGACAGGTTCAATGGCCGGGCGTCCTTTGGGGCGTCCGGCCCACTTTTATAGAATGGAGGTCCCTGATGGGGAA